>Ga0210407_10000778_pt1 | contig 33360 bp, 30 predicted proteins | sample IncBWC27MmetaG_FD_150860 | JGI IMG/M metagenome (GOLD analysis project Ga0210407, IMG submission 150860) | Forest soil microbial communities from Barre Woods Harvard Forest LTER site, Petersham, Massachusetts, United States - Inc-BW-C-27-M | ecosystem: Environmental > Terrestrial > Soil >...
TGTGCAGCGATGGCGCATCGTTGATGCCATCGCCGAGATACCCGACGACATGACCGCGGTGCCTCAACCCAAGAATGATGCGGTTCTTTTGAGCGGGCGTGACCCGGCAGAACAGGTTCGTCTCCTCCAGCCGCGCGCCAAGCGCCTCCTCGCTGAGTGCTTCGATCTCGGTGCCGGTCAGCACCCCGGTGATCGGAATACCGAGTTCGGCGCAGACATGCTGCGCCACCCGCTCGTTGTCGCCGCTGAGGATCTTGACGCCGACACCCTTGGCCCCAAGCGCGGCGATGGCCGCCCCGGCGCTTGCTTTTGGCGGATCGAAGAAGACGACGAAGCCGGCAAAAACCAAATCTCGTTCATCGGCTACAGTTGCCCCCGCACGGTCGGGCTCGAGCTCGCGCCAGGCGACGCCGAGCGCGCGAAATCCCTCCGCGCTGAGCCCTTCGAAGACCTTCGCCGCGCCGGTCCGCGCCGCGTCGTCGAGCGGCAGAAGCCCGGGCTTACCGGGCTCTTCATACCGGCTGGCGAGCTTGATGACGTCTTCGGGCGCGCCCTTGGTGATTAACAGGCGGCGGCCCTCGTGCTCGACGAAGACCGAAACGCGGCGGCGCTGAAAGTCGAAAGGCACCACGTCGATCTTGGCCCAGCCCGCACCGCGCGACGGGCCGGATTCGATGATCGCGGTATCGAGCGGGTTTCTCAATCCGGCCTGGAAATAGCTGTTGACCCAGGCCAGGTCGAGTACGCGCTCGCTATCGGCGCCCGAGAGCGCAACCTGCCGCGCGAGCCTGATCTTGGCTTCGGTGAGCGTCCCGGTCTTATCCGTGCACAGCACGTCCATGCTGCCCAGGTCATGGATGGCGCCGAGCCGTTTCACGATCACCTGCGCCTTCGCCATGCGGATGGCACCGCGAGCGAGCGTCACCGAGACGATCATCGGCAAGAGCTCGGGGGTGAGCCCGACAGCGAGAGCCACGGCGAACAAAAAGCTCTCCAGCCAGGGCCGGTGGAACAGTAAATTGATCAGCAACACAAACAGCACGAGGATCTCGGTCAGGCGAACGATCAGCATGCCGAATCTGTGGGTGCCCTGCTCCAGGGCGGAGGGCGGCGGCGCTCGCCGCAAGCTGCTGCTGATCTGGCCGAGCTGGGTTGCCAGGCCGGTGCCGCAGACCATCAGCCGGGCGGAGCCGTTCATCACCGAGCTGCCCATGAAGGCGGCGTTGGTCGCCTCGGCGACTTCCGGGCTGTTGACACCCTCGTCGCGCGCCTGCTTCTCCGCCGGGTAGGACTCGCCCGTCAGCAATGCCTCGTTGACAAAAAGATCCCTGGCCTCGAGGAGGCGCCCATCCGCCGGGACCAGATCCCCAGCGGCGAGCAGCACGACATCGCCGGGGACGAGGTCCTGACCTAGTACCGTAACCTCCTGCCCGTCGCGCAAGACCTGCTCCTTGAGCGCCACCGAAACCTTGAGTGATTCGGCGGCCTCCTCGGCGCGAAATTCCTGCACGGTATCAAGCACCGCGCTCATGAGCACGATCGTCGAGATGATGATGAAGCTGGTGAGATCGCCAGTCAGCGCGGAAATCACCGCCGCGGCGAGCAGAATGATCACGAGCGGGTTGCGGAACCGGCTCAGGAATTTGAGCGGCAGTGACAGACGCCGCCGCTCCTCCAGGGTGTTAGGGCCATAGCGGAGCCGGCGCACGGCGGCCTCGGCGGAGCTGAGGCCGTTTCGGCCGGCTCCGAGCTGCCGCTCGAGATCGGCGAGCGCAATCTGCCAGAATTTCCGCTCGGGCCCGCTATCCGATGTCATCGGCAATCCCTCTGGCGCCGGCGTCGTCTGGTCCCGCTTATACGACGGTTCCGAACAATACCCCGACGCCTGCGGTTATCGCCATGGCCAGCGCACCCCAGAACGTGACGCGTATTATGCTCGGCGTGACTCTTGCGCCGCCCGCCCGCGCTGCCAACGCACCTAAAAGCGCGAGGAATAGCAGCGAAGCGCCAGACACAAAGATAATCAGACTTGCCTTCGGGGCTAAGGCAGTAATGGAGAGAGGCATGGCTGCTCCAACAGCGAAGCTGCTGGCCGACGCGAGCGCAGCCTGAATCGGACGGGCTCTAAGTGTCTCGGACATGCCGAGTTCGTCGCGAGCATGCGCGCCTATCGCGTCATGGGCCATGAGTTGGTCGGCGACTTGCTCTGCGAGCGAGGGATCGAGGCCACGACCAACGTAGATTGCCATCAGTTCCTGATGCTCGCCCTTGTCGTCTGCTCGGAGTTCCGCGTGCTCACGCGAGAGGTCGGCCTGTTCGGTGTCTGCCTGTGAGTGCACAGACACGTACTCACCCGCAGCCATCGACATAGCCCCAGCGACCAAGCCGGCGACCCCCGCGACCAACACGTTGCTGCGAGTACCATGCGCCGCCGCGACACCCAGCACCAGACTCGCGGTCGAAAGGATGCCGTCGTTCGCACCCAATACCGCCGCGCGCAACCAGCCGACGTGTTCCGCGCGATGCCGTTCTCGATGGCTTACCGCCACTCGTGATGCGGGTTTTGTTAGAACGAGCGGCGGCGGGTGCGCTTGGACTGGATGGCGGTCGAGTGCCTGCGCGGCATCTCGGTCTTCTCGGCGGTGATGAGCTTCGAGCACGGGGGGCTCGCCTTCAACCTGCTCGACACGCCGGGCCACCAGGATTTCAGCGAGGACACCTACCGCACCCTGACCGCGGTCGACAGTGCCGTCATGGTGCTCGACGCCTCCAAGGGCATCGAGGAGCAGACCCGCAAGCTCTTCGAGGTCTGCCGATTGCGCGACGTGCCGATCATCACTTTTGTCAACAAGCTCGATCGGGAGGGCCGCCACCCCTTCGACCGGCCGATGATGATCCTAAAATCGCCTCGTTCCCCCGGCATATTCAGCGATAGTGAGCTTGCGCGCATGAGGACGACGGAGAGGCCATGTGGCTTGACAACATTCTTACCAACGGGCTGCAACCAGACGGGGAGATTTTGCTGCAGATTAGCTGCAGGTGTAGCAACGTGAAATAATCGGTTCTATTTATGATTGCAGCTATCGGCATCGTGGAACCCCCTCAGTGAGCAGTTGCCAAAGCGCCGCGCAGCCATCATATCCCGGGTGCCGGCGCAGCGGAACCGCTTGCCAGCGGTGGCGCGGCAACAGCTAACGCGGATTGATGAGCACCCTGACCGACGAGATTTTGCGCCGGCGGACCTTTGCGATCATCTCGCACCCGGACGCCGGCAAGACCACCTTGACCGAGAAGTTGCTGCTGTTCGGCGGGGCGATACAGCTGGCGGGCGAGGTCAAGGCGCGCGGTGAGCGGCGGCGGGTGCGCTCGGATTGGATGGCGGTTGAGCGCGAGCGCGGCATCTCGGTCTCCTCGGCGGTGATGAGCTTCGAGCACGAAGGGCTCGCCTTCAACCTCTTGGACACGCCGGGCCACCAGGATTTCAGCGAGGACACCTACCGGACGCTCACCGCGGTCGACAGTGCGGTAATGGTGCTCGACGCCGCCAAGGGGATTGAGGAGCAGACCCGCAAGCTCTTCGAGGTCTGCCGGCTGCGCGATGTGCCGATCATCACTTTTGTCAACAAGCTCGACCGCGAGAGCCGCGACCCGTTCGACCTGTTGGACGAGATCGAGCAGGGCCTCGCGCTCGACGTGACCCCGGCCTCCTGGCCGATCGGCATGGGGCGCGATTTTCTCGGCACCTATGATCTCTTTGCCGATGCGCTCTTATTGTTTGAGCGCGGCGTCCATGATCGGGTCACCGAGCCGGTACGCTGCAGCGGTCTCGACGACCCGCAATTGCCGCGGCTACTGCCGAAAGAAGCCCTCGCCAAATTGCGCGAGGAGGTCGAGATGGCGAAGGGGCTGTGCCCGCCCTTCGACCAAGAGGCCTATCGCGAGGGCCATCTGACCCCGGTCTATTTCGGCAGTGCGCTCAACAATTTCGGGGTGCGCGAACTCTTGCGCGGGGTCGCCGAGCTCGCCCCGGCGCCGCGTCCCCAACCGGCCCTAGGGACCAATGGGCCGCGGCCGATCTTGCCCGAGGAGCCTGAGGTCGCCGGTTTCGTCTTCAAGGTGCAGGCCAATATCGACCCGCAGCACCGCGACCGCATCGCCTTTGTGCGGATCGCGTCGGGCCGTTTTCAGCGCGGCATGAAATTGAAGAACGTGCGCACCGGCCGCCTGATGTCGGTGCAGGCCCCGGTGTTCTTCCTCGCCCGCGAGCGCAACCTCGCCGAGGAGGCCTGGCCCGGCGACATCATCGGCATCCCCAACCACGGGAGCCTGCGGATCGGCGACACCCTGACCGAAGGCGAGTCGGTCCGCATCACCGGCATCCCCAATTTCGCGCCGGAGATCCTGCGGCGGGTCAAGCTCGACGACCCGATGAAATCGAAGCATCTGCGCCACGCCCTCGAGCAATTGGCCGAGGAGGGGGTGACCCGCGTCTTCAAGCCGCTCGCCGGCGGCGACTGGATCATCGGCGTTGTCGGCGCGCTGCAGCTCGATGTGCTGACCGCACGCCTCGCCACCGAATACGACCTCCCCACTCGCCTCGACGGCGCCCCCTATCAGGCGGCGCGCTGGCTCGAGACCGACGACCGGGCCGAGCTCGAGCGCTTCCGCATCAAGAACCCCTCGGCCAGTGCCGAGGACCATGACGGCGTCCCGGTCTTCCTCGCCCGCAACGCCTGGGATTTGCGCACCACGATCGAGGAATGGCCCGACATCCGCTTTACGGAAACCCGCGAGCAGGCCTGAGCTCTCAGTGCCGCCATTCTGTCGAGGCCGTGCTTGCGTCGCCGAGCGGCAATGTCGCCGGACTGGGGAGCGGGATGGCGCCGGGTTTCTCGGCCGTCCCCGGCCCGCGGGCTTCGGCGGCGCGGCGCAGCCGGTAGTATGAGCGGATGGTCAGCGGGATCGAGCCCAGATAGACCACCCCGACGACCATCAGGGTCGGCCAGGGTGCGGTCGTCAGGAAGGCGGTCGCCACGCCAAAAGCGAGCAGTGTCGGCACCACCATGTGATGCGGGACACGGATCCGCTTCAGCGACACGGTCGGGACCTTGCTGACCATCAAGAGCGCGATCCCGGTGATCGTGACGGCGTTGAGATAGGGCGAGCGGAAGACCCAGTCACCCCATTCGAAGCTGAGGAACATCGGGACCATGACGAGGCCGGCACCGGCCGGCGCCGGCGCGCCGCTGAAGAAGGGGGCGGCGTAAACCGGCACCCCGGTTGTCGTCTCGGCGTTGAAGCGCGCCAGGCGGAGCGCGCAGCACACCGCGAAGAACAATACGATCACCCAGCCGAGCACGTGCAATTCCGACATCGTCCAGAGATAGAGGACCGCGGCCGGAGCCACACCAAAGCTGACGAAATCCGACAGGCTGTCGAGCTCCGCCCCAAAACTCGACGTTGCTTTGAGCAGGCGGGCCATGCGTCCGTCGAGGCCGTCGAAAATGCCGGCGGCGATGATCGCGAACACCGCGGCCTCGAAATTCCCGACCATCGCAAAGCGCATCGCCGTCATCCCGGCGCACAGTGCCAGCAGGGTCAGGACATTCGGGACCATGCGGTTGACCGAGAGGTCCGAGAGCCGGCTCACCCGCATCCGCGACCGTCGCACCCTGGCGCGACGCATCCTCAAGGTTCCCCTCCCGCACGGCGGATTGCGCTCATTGCGCGAAGCCCTCGCGGGCCGGCTCTTGCGCCAAACGATCGGCGAGCACGGTTTCGCCACCTACCATACGCTGCCCCGCGACCACCATCGGTACATAGGGCTCCGGGCAATAGACGTCGACCCTAGAGCCGAAGCGGATGATGCCGATGCGCTGGCCGGTGACAATCTCCTGCCCCTCGCGCAGCTCGCAGACGATGCGCCGGGCGAGGAGACCGGCGACCAGCACGAAGGCAATCTCGGGACCTTCCAGCGGGGCGATGCGGATCGCCATGCGCTCGTTGTGGCGGCTCGCCTCGTCGCGGCTGGCATTGAGGAACCGCCCCTTGGTGTAGCGCAGCGCCGCCACCCGGCCGCCGAGCGGCGCGCGGATCACGTGGACGTCGAAGATGTTGAGGAAAATACCTACCTGCGTAACCGTGGCATCGCTCATCGCGAGTTCGGGCGGCATCGGCGCCGTCGCGATCGACAAGGCGATCCCGTCCGCCGGACTGACCAGCAAACCCGGACGGATCGGGGTTACCCGCCACGGGTCGCGGAAGAAGTAAGCGAGCCACAAAGTGACGAACACCGCAGCCCAGGCGGCGCGAACCCAGAAGAGGAACAAGACAAGAGTGGCAACCGCCCCGGCCAGAACGAATTTGAAGCCGTCCGGGTGCAGCGGGGTGAAAAATCGCCTGAGCACGACGACGCGGTCGGGGTCAGCTACCTTCGCGGCGCCAAGCCGCGAGCAGGCCGCCCACGATCAGCAGCAGTGCGGCGATACCCGGCAGCAACGGCGTCTCGCTGAAGCCGCTGACGGTGTAGTCGCCGTTGGCGCGAAATCCCATCCAGTTTCGTCCGGACGCCACCCGACCGGGCGAAACCCGGCGGATTTCCGGAATCGTCCCGGCGCCCGCCCAGAAGACACCGCCGCCGGTCGCGGCGACAATCGGCGCCAGCTTTTCCGGTGTGCTGCGGACATCGGCGAACTCGACCGGGTTGAGCGGACCGGCCGCGGCGAGTGCGGTGCGGCTGCCGTCGGTCACGCGGTAGAGCCCCATTTCGCTGATCGGCAGGCTGCCGGTGCTCCGGCCGCCGCTCTCCGGCAACAATGTCAGGCTCCGCTCGGACCCGTCCGGTGCCGTCACCTTGACCGGGCGGTCATCGGGTTCGAGCGACCGCCGGGTGACGACCAAGCGGTCGCCTTCGACCACAGCGCGCAGATCATTTTCTTCCAGATCAGGTTCCTTCATCAACCAATAGGCGAGGCGGCGCAATAGCTCCGCTTGCGGACCGCCGCCTTCGAAACCGCGCGCCCAGAACCACATCTGGTCGGAGAGCAGCTGCGCCACCCGCCCCTTCCCGACGCGGTCGAGAACGAGAAGCGGGCCGTCGTGGTCGCCGCTCATGATGGTTGCGCCATGATGGACCCGCGCCTCGACCTGGCGAAACCAGCGTCCCCAACTCGGTTCGCCGTCCGGAGCACCCTCCCCCGGCAACCCCTCCGTTACCGGGTGACGGCGGCCGAGGTCCGTGACCCGGGCCTTGAAGCCCTCCTCAACGACGTCTCCGGTTGGCTCGGTCGGCAATATCGCTCCAAGCGGGGTGCGGGCAAGGCTCAGTGGCGTGCCGAAGCTCGGACCGACGGCTTCCAGAAAAGCCCCGCCGTTGCGGACATAGCGCGCGACGTTTTCGAGGTAGGCCTGTGGGATCACCCCTCGTCGGCTGTACCGGTCGAATATAATCAAATCGAACTCGTCGAGCTTTACATCGAACAACTCACGGATCGGAAACGCGATCAACGACAGTTCGCGGATCGGCGTGCCGTCTTGCTTTTCGGGGGGCCGCAGGATCGTGAAATGAACGAGATCGACCGATGGATCGGATTTGAGGATGTTGCGCCAGACGCGCTCTCCCGCATGGGGTTCTCCGGATACCAGCAACACCCTCAACCGATCACGCACGCCATTCACGACAACGACCGCACGGTTATTGTCTAGGGTCAGTTCCTGCGGCCCGGGCTCGACCTCGATTTCGACTACATTGGGCCCGCCATGGTCGATTGCGACCGGCAGCGGGACATTCCGATCGACCGGGACCGTGACTTGATGCGGGGCGCCGCCGTCTTTGCGCCATGTGACTTTTGCCTGGCTCGAACCTCCCTCCGGCTTATTGGGGGATCTCTCGGGTAAATCCTCGACGCGGATTGTGAGCTTCAGCTCCTTGCCAACCAGACCAAAGCTCGGCGCCTGGTTGATGACCAGACGTCGGTCACCCTCCTCGGGCCGTCCGGAAAGCACGGCGTGCAGCGGCGCGCCGATCGCTTCTGCGGCTGCGCTTACTTCACCGCCGGGCGTGTCGTGCACCTGCCCATCGGTGATCATCACAATCCCGGCGAGGCGCTGGCGCGGCACATCCGACATCGCGCGATCGAGTGCCGTGAACAGTCTCGTGCCGTCGCTACCGGCTCCGGGCTGGGGCTTTCCGGCTCGGATGACGCGCAGGTCGAGGTCGCGCTCGCGGGAGAGCCGGTCCTTGAACACCGCCAGCGCCGCCTCGGTGGCGCGTTGGCGATCGCCAACCCGCTGGCTCGGCGATTCGTCCACGACGATAATTGCAATGTCGCGTTGGGGCGAGCGCTGCTCTTCGATTATCGAGGGATTGACCAACGCGGCGAGCAGTATCGCTAGGGCGACCGCCCGCCACGGTAACCCCCGAGCCCGGCGCAGGATCCCAAACCCGAGAACCAGAGCACAGGCGGTGCCGAGCAGGGCGATATACACCCACGGCAGCAGCGGCGCCGTAGCGAGCGTAAAGCCGCTGCTGCTCATTGCCCGAGGCGCTCCAGGATCGCCGGGACATGCACTTGGTCCGACTTGTAGTTCCCGGTCAGCACGTACATGACGAGGTTCACACCAAACCGCATCGCCATTTCGCGTTGCCGCTCGCCACCGGGGACGACGGCGAACGCCGGGCGGCCTTGCCCGTCGACTGCCCAGGCGCCTGCCCAGTCGTTGGCACCGACGATCACACTCGATACCCCGTCATTGACACGATCTTCGACCGGTTGGACCCACAGGGTTCCCACGCTCCATCGGCCGGGAAATTCGTGCATCAGGTAAAATGATTTGGTCAGCACGTGGTCGGTGGGCAGCGGCACGAGCGGCGGCATCTTGATGCCGCTGGTCAGCCGGCGCAGGCGTTGCGCCGACTGCGCGGCACCGCCAAAAGAGCCAGGGGTCTGGTCTTCGCCGTCGCGCGTGTCGAAGAAAACCGTCCCCCCGGTGTCGAGGTAGCGGTTGATTCGTTCGAGCGCTGCCGCCGAGGGTGGGGTCTGCTCTGCAATCACCGGCCAATACAGCAGCGGGAAGAAGATAAGTTCGTCTCTCTCGATGGTGACCGCGAGCGGCTCGGCGGTCTCAACCGCCGTACGCCGGCTCAAAGTACCGGTCAGACCGATCAGCCCGGCACGGCTGACCGCGTCGACCTGGTCATTGCCGGTCCGCACGTAGGCCAGGCGCAACTCCGAGGTCGCCTGTAAAACAAAGGCGTCGTCGGCGCGCGCCGCACCAGCGGCGCCGAGGGCAGCGATGAGAAGAAGCGCGGCCAATCGCGCGGGGCGGCGTCGTAAAAACCCACGCAACGCGTAGGCGATCATCAAATCGGCAAGGGCGAGCAGCAACGCCGCCGAAAGCAGCAGCGGCCGCAGATCGATCTCACGGCCGCTCGTCAAGGTCTCGCGCACCGTATCGGCAGGCAAGCTCTCCACCGGCTTTAGCTCCTCGATCCCCGCGGAGAGGTTGAGCGCGCGCCTCGTGTCCGCCGTCCCATAGAAGCCGGGGGGATGCTTCGGGGAGACCGTAGCGGTCCCCATTTCCTTCCCTGAGATCGGCCGGGCGGTCGACGGGGGGCGCTGGAGCCGTCCGAACCCGTCGAGCGTCTCGATCGGCGGCAATGTCTCTTCGCCCGCCTCCGTCACCCCTTCGCTCATCGCCACTGTCCGCCTCAGCATCTCGACGAATAGTCCAGAGAGGGCGAGGTTGGACCAGTCGGCGTTCGCCGTTGTATGCACGAGCACGATCAAGCCTTGTCCACGCCTGTCGGCGGTGACGAGCGGCGTGCCGTCGGCCAAACGTGCCCAAGTCTTCGTCGCGAGGTCCAAATCCGGCTCGGCCAACACCTGACGCGAAACAGTCACGTCGGCCGGCACCACCAGCCCGGCGAACGGGCTGTCCGGCGTGAAAGGTGCAAGTCTTGCCGGCTGCTCCCAGGAAAGCGCACCGCCGATCGTGCGACCGCCGCGGCGCAGCCGCACGGGAAGGAGTTGGTCCCCTTGCTCGGCAAGGTGGGGGCCTGCAAACCGCAGCAACACCCCGCCGGCTTCGATCCATTTGAGGACAGCTGCTTCCTCGGTTGGCGAATCCGGACCGGTATCCGAAAATATCAAGACGGCGAGCTGCCGCTTGAAGAGATCGGTCGCGTGCCCACGACGGATCTCCGCGAATGGACCCAGCGCCCGCTCGAGGTAGTAGTTCTCACTGAGAAGCGGCTGCCCGCCGGTATTCGCCGCGGCGGCGATGCCGACCGGGCGGCGGCGCCAGCGCTCGTCGACAAGAAGCACCGAGCCTGCCGACTGGTCGCCTTCGATATCGATGCGAGCCGTCCGGTTTCTGAGTTCGCTGGGCATCGCCAGTCCCACTCCAACAGCTTTGGCGCCGGGCTCGATGGTCACCGTTTGCCGGGCGAGTAGGCGACCGTCCTCGCCGCTGGCACGCACCTGATAGTGGCGCGGCGCCGGTCCCGGCAGCGAGCGCACCACAACCCCCAGATCGTTGGCTTGCACGTCGCCGCTCCCGAGCAGGAGCGGCGCCTGGCCCGGCTCTGCTGCGAGATAGCGCAGGCTGCCCCGCTCGGCGAGAAAGGCCGCTAGTGCCCCGCTGTCGTTATCTGCAATGCCGTCGCTGAGCCATACCGCCGAATTTGCATCGGGCATAGACAGCGCTGTGAGGCGCGCTAGCGCTGCCCTGCGGTCGACCGGCCACGGTTTGGGCTGCAACGCTTGAATTGCCGCGCGCGCGTCAGCGGCACGGACTGCCGCCAGCGGGGCAAGCGGTTCGCTGGTAGGGGGCGGAGCGGTGGTGACGAGAACTACCTGCCGCTCCTCGCGCCCAGCCTCGGCCAGGAACTCCGCAATCGCCGCCTGGCGCAGCGGCCAGTCATGCGCCGCTGCCCAGCCGTCATCGACAATGAAGATGACCGGACCTGTTGCGGCGAGCCGCGTCTGCGGATTGAGCAGGGGGCGCGCGAGCGCGAAAATCACCAGAGCGGCGAGCGTCATGCGCAGAAGGATCAGCCATAGGGGGGTGCGTGCGGGCGTCTCGTCCCGGGGGACCAGCCCGAGCAGCAGCCGGATCGCCGGGAAGACGATACGGCGCGGCGCAGGCGGCGTCACCCGCAACAGCCACCAGATGATCGGCAGCGCCGCCAATGCAACGAGCAGCCAGGGCGAAGCAACAGCGAGGGAGCCGAGCACCAGCACCGGTCAGCGCGTCTCTGGTGGGACGATCCGACGGGCAAGCATGTTCACCGCCGGCGGTCCGCCGATAACGTGCCGTAGAGTGCCAGCAAAGCGAGGTGCGGGGGGCGATCGGTACGATGGGAGCCGAAGCTCCAGCCGACCGTCCCGGCAATCGCGGCAAGACCCTCCCGATGGCGCCGAAACCGGTCGGAGTAAGCATGGCGGATGGTCTCGACACGGCTGACGACCACCTCCTGCGGCTCTTCGGCTCCCTCGAAGCGGATGCGTCCGTCGAAGGGCAGGTCTTCCTCGGCGGGGTCGCTGATCTGCAACATGTGGCCCCTGAGCCCGGCGGCGGCAAAGCGGGTGATCGCCGCATTGACCGCGTCGAGCGGCGACAGAAAGTCACCGATCAAGACGAGCTGGCCGGCTCGCGGCAACGGCTCGAACGCCGGCAAACTGTCGGAGTGGGACGGATCGCGGCCGATCAGCTCGGTGATTCGCGTCAGCGCGACGCGACCGTTCATCGGCGCGATGCCGCTGCCGAGCAAGCTCAGACGCTCGCCGCCGCGGACAAGGAGGCTCGCCAGGGCGACTAGCAAGAGCTCGGCGCGATCGCGCTTCGTCGGCCATTCTGCCCCCGCTAAGTAATCCGCCGAGCTATATTCCATGGAGGCGGAGGCGTCGCGCCAAAGCCAGACGCTCTGTGCGGCTTCCCACTCGGTTTCGCGGACATAGAGCCGCTGCGACTTGGCGCTCTCGCGCCAGTCGATGCGCGCGGCAGCGTCGCCGGGTTGGTATTGGCGGAATTGCCAGAATGTCTCACCCTGGCCGACCCGGCGGCGACCGTGAACCCCCTGTGCGACCGTTACCGCGACCCGCTCAGCGGCGACCAGAAGCGGCGGCAAGACCGCGGCCGCCTGCTCGGCGCGATCGCGGAGCGCGACGGGGGACGCTCGGCGCCGGCTTGACAACGACGCTCTCGTCGCGGACAGGCTCATCGGAACGGCACTGAAATCTGCTCGATGACCTGAGCCACGGTGACGCCTTCCGCACGGCCGGCGAAGCTGACCGCCATGCGGTGGCGCAGCACCGGCGGCGCCAGGGCCAGGACGTCGTCGACCGATGGGCTGAAGCGGCCATCGATCAGCGCCCGAGCACGGCAGGCCAGCATCAAGGCCTGGCTCGCACGCGGCCCCGGTCCCCATGAGACGAAGCGCGCCAAATCCTCGGCAGCGGGGCGGTCTGGCCGTGCGGAGCGTACCAGAGAGAGGATCGCATCGACGATGCTCTCACCGACCGGGATGCGCCGGACGATGCGTTGCGCCGCCATCAGCTCGGCAACATTCATCGCCGGCCGTGGCCGATCTTCGGCGATGCCGGTCGTCGCGATCAACATCTGCCGCTCCGCCTCTCGGTCGGGGTAATCGACGTCGATCTGCAACAGGAAGCGGTCGAGCTGCGCTTCCGGAAGCGGATAGGTGCCCTCCTGCTCGAGCGGGTTCTGGGTCGCCAGCACATGAAATGGGCGCGGCAATGGGTGATATTGGCCAGCGATCGAGACGCGGCCCTCCTGCATCGCCTGCAACAACGCGGATTGCGTGCGCGGGCTCGCCCGGTTGATTTCGTCGGCCATCAGCAGCTGACAAAAGACCGGGCCGGGGATGAAGCGAAACGACCGTCTGCCGGTCTCGCTTTCCTCGAGGACCTCGGAGCCGAGGATGTCCGCCGGCATCAGGTCGGGCGTGCATTGGATGCGTTTGTCGTCGAGACCGAGGATGGTGCCGAGCGTTTCGACGAGCCGGGTCTTGGCGAGGCCAGGGACGCCGATCAACAGTGCATGCCCGCCGCACAACAGGGTGATCAAGGCTTGCTCCACCACTTCCCGCTGGCCGAAAATGATTTCGCCGATACGCTCTCGGACGAGGCTCAGGCGCCCGCCCAGCGCTTCGACCTCGGCGATGAGATCTTCGGAGGAAGGATTGATGGGTGCGGTGGAGTTCAAGAAGTCCGATCCCTCTTCAAATACGGCCGTAGATTCGACCCTGATACAAAAAGCGGATCCAGGCAATTCTCTGCCGGCTGGACCCGAAATCGGCGTCAGGCGCGCACCAATTGATTGCGGCGACCTCGAGATGCGGATCACCCGTGACGGTACTTGGTTCTATCGCGGATCTCCGATCGCCCGGCTACCCCTCGTCAAGCTCTTTGCCTCGGTCCTGCGTCGTGAGGTGGACGGCCATTATTGGCTGGTTACCCCGGCCGAGCGCGGGAAGATCGAAGTAGAGGACGTTCCCTTTCTCGCCGTGGCGCTAACGGTCGAAGGCGAAGGCCGCGACCAACAGCTGATCTTCCGCACCAATCTAGACGATATTGTGACCGCCGGAGCGGATAACCCGCTGCGCGTCGAGACCACCGGGAACGGTGAGCCGGCACCCTATATTCTGGTACGCGACGACCTCGAAGCGAGAATTGCGCGACCGGTGTTCTACGAACTGGTCGAACTCGGCAGAGAGGAGCGGGTCGAGAACACCACCCAATTCGGGGTATGGAGCAGGGGCATGTTTTTCCGACTGGGCACACCGGGGCCGGATTGGGAGTGAAAGTGGCAACCGAAATGGTCAATTCGCTAACGCCGGACCGGGTGATTGCCCGCTTTGCTCATCTCGGACAGCCCGGAAGGCGCGGGTTTGGCGGCGCGACGGACGCGGCCGAGGCAGCGGCCCTGAGGCAGGCGACGCGCGGCGACCACGACCTCAATCCCGGATGGACACCGCCCAGCACCGAGTTGCGGCCGGCGGCGGTGCTAGTCCCGCTCGTCGACCGCGCCGGCTGCATGACCGTGCTGCTGACCCAACGAACAGCACATTTGAGCGCACATGCCGGGCAGATCGCATTTCCGGGCGGCCGGATCGAGACGAGCGATCGCGACGCGACCGAGGCGGCGCTGCGCGAGACCGAGGAGGAGGTCGGCCTGACCCGCGATCATGTGACGCTGGTCGGCCGGCTCGACACTTACGTGACCGGGACGGGGTTCGAGATCACCCCGGTCGTCGGAATCATTAAGGTGCCGTTTCGGCTCGTCCCCGATCCTTTCGAGGTATCGGAAGTGTTCGAGGTGCCGCTGTCGTTCGTTATCGACCCGAACAACCATCGGCGGATGACTCGAGTCTTCGAGAACCACACGCGGGTCTTTTTTGTCCTGCCCTACGAGAACCGGTACATCTGGGGGGCGACAGCCGGGATGCTGGTGAACCTGGCCGAGGTGCTCATCGGTTGAGGAGGGAATGCCCCGGACCCTCCTCACGATCGTCTTACCGCTTCTGTTGCCGACGGCGTTGTATCTGCTGTGGGTGACGGCACTGCGACCGGCACGGCATAACGGCGCGACACAGTGGACGGCGCTGCCGTGGCTGTGGCTCGCCGGCGCCGGAGTGGTCCTGTTGGCGATCGTCCTGTTGGTCGTTACCGTGCATTTCGGCGCGTCGCAGGAGGGTGTCTATGTTCCGCCCCGCTGGCAGAACGATCACATCATCCCCGGGCATATCGAACCGCAATCCCCCCGATGACCGCGGCTCTCGCGCACGAGATCTGCTGTCCCCGCTCGCGGAGCTCCGGCCGCTGCCTTTACTACTTATGCTTGTCCCAAATATGACGCTCCGCTGCATCTGCAGCGGGTCTGCAGCAGGATTTCCCCTTAAAGCTGAACGACCTGAATGCGACCGAGCCGACGACAAATCGCTCGTTGAAATCCGAATTGATATATTGCTAAAATAGCACATATGGTCGAGTTTGTCAATCGCGATCCACCCCGGATAGCCCCGCAGCCGTGGATGGCCGAGCCGGCGACCCAAATCGTGCTGGCCGCACTTGCGGCGGGAGGGGTCGAGGCGCGGTTTGTCGGCGGCGCGGTGCGCGACGCGCTCTTAGGCCGGCCCACCCCCGGGTCAAGCCCGAGGGCCGACATCGACGTTGCCACCCCGGCGCCGCCCGAGCGGATCATCGAGCTCTTGGAGAAGAGCGGCATCAAGGTGGTGCCTACCGGTCTCGCCCACGGCACGGTGACCGCAATCGTGCCTCCCCGGCAATTCGAGATCACGACATTGCGCCGCGATGTCGAGACCTATGGGCGCCGCGCCCGCGTCGCCTTCGATGCTGATTGGGTGGCCGATGCGGCGCGGCGCGACTTCACGATTAATGCGATCTTTCTCGCCCCTGACGGCTCGATCGACGACCCGGTCGGCGGCCTTGCCGATCTGCGGGCCGGCCGGGTGCGCTTTGTCGGCGATCCTGCGACGCGGATCGCCGAAGACGTGCTGAGGCTCTTGCGCTATTACCGCTTCGAGGCGTGTTTTGGGACTGGCGTCGGCGATCCAGAGGCGCGCGCCGCCTGCCGCGCCGCGGCCCATCTGTTGCCGACCCTTTCGGGTGAGCGAGTCGCACAGGAGCTCGTAAAGCTGCTCGAAACCCCGGATCCGGTCGCGATTTTGCAGATGATGCAGAATGATGGGGTGCTTGCGGTGGTATTGCCCGAAGCGCGCAGGCTCGATCGGCTGCGCCGCCTCATTGAAATCGAGCCGACGGCTGATCCGCTGCGGCGTCTGGCCGCGCTGATCGAGGTCGACGGCGAAGGTGCGGTGGCGCTCGCCGCGCGGTTGCACTTCTCTAATGCCTGGCGCGACCGGCTTCACAGCCTGGCGCCGCCCTGGCCGTTCGATCCGCAGGGGGATGCCCGGGCGCAGCGGCGCGCTCTGCACCAGCTCGGCGCCGAGCGCTATCGCGACATCGCCCTGCTGCGGGCGGCCCAGGGCGATATGTCGCGAAGCCGGCTCGCCGAGCTTCTCGATCTCGCCGGCAAGTGGACCCCGCCGCGGTTCCCGCTCGTCGGTCGCGACGTGACCGCCCTCGACATCCCACCCGGCGAGCGGGTCGGCCAGCTCCTGGCTGCGGTGTGCGAATGGTGGGAGGACGGCGACTTCACCCCCGACCGCGCGGCTTGCCTCGCTTACCTGAGAGAGCTGGCGATCGGCGTGCCGCCCGCTTGATCCTCCGGAAGAACGCCCAATTTACCACGCGGAGCTGGGCCCCTCGCGACGGCTCCCAACAATCTGCGGGTTGGAAGCGTCATCGTCGGTGCCTCGCGCGGCGGTTCCCCGCGAGCGCCGTTTCGCAAGGGCGCGTAGCCGTGGACCCACACTTCGACCCCTCCAGCGAGCGCATTTCAGCCGAGCTATCGCAGCAAGGTCTTCTCCCCCCATCAGGTCTATAGAACGGGGATCGTCGTGTCCGGTCGCCGGCCTGCCCACCGCAAGTCGCACGTCGCAACCGGGCGCCCGCCCTTCGAGCGCATCGCATTAATTCTGCAAGGCGGGGGTGCTTTGGGCGCTTACCAGGCCGGCGTCTATCAGGCGCTGGCTGAGGCGAATTTGCATCCGGATTGGGTGGCCGGCATCTCGATCGGTGCGATCAACTCGGCGCTTATTGCCGGCAATCCACCAAAAAAGCGTGTCCAGCGGCTGCGCACGTTCTGGGAAACCGTCAGTGCCCCGCCGTTCGGGATGCCCTTTCTCGCTGCGTTGGAAGGCCGAGACGAGTTCACCCACACTCTCATCAATCAGGTAAGCTCATTGGGCGCGCTCATTGGCGGCGCCCCCGGATTTTTTCAACCGCGTGTCCCTCCGCCCTTTCTCTATCCGAACGGTGCGCCCGAGGCGCTGAGCTATTACGACGTTGCGCCGCTGAGAGCGACGCTCGAGGCTCTGGTGGATTTCGACCTGATCAATTCTGGCGCGATGCGCTTCAGTGTCGGTGCCGTCAATGTCCGCAGCGGGAACTTTGTCTATTTCGACAACACCACGTACCAGATCTGCCCGGAGCATGTGATGGCCAGCGGCTCGCTACCGCCCGGCTTCCCGCCGACCGAGATCGAAGGCGAGTACTATTGGGACGGTGGCCTCGTCTCCAATACGCCGCTCGACTGGGTCCTCGACAGCCGCCCCGGCCGGGACACGCTCGCCTTCCAGATCGATCTGTGGAGCGCGCGCGGCGAATTTCCGCGCAATCTGATTGAGGCAGAGACGCGGCAAAAGGAGATCCGCTACTCCAGTCGCACGCGATTGGCGACCAACCAGTTCAAGAAGAAGCAGATTCTCCGGCGCGCGGCGGCGCAGCTCCTCGCCAAAATCCCTAAGGAGCTGCTGCAAACGCCACAGGCCGAAATGCTGGCATTCGAAGCGGACGAGAAAGTCTACAACCTGGTCCAGTTGATTTATCGCACCAGGCACTACGAGGGAAACTCCAAGGACTACGAATTCTCGCGCCGCACCATGGAAGAGCATTGGCAGTCCGGCTACAACGACGCTGTTCGCACTTTGCGGCATCCAGAGGTGCTGCAACGCCCGCAAGGCCTGGACGGCGTCTTCACCTTCGATCTCGCAGTCGACGGCCGCGAATAGAGGAGATCCGACCGATGAAGCTCGCCGAGGTGCGCCGCAAGGCGTTCGCTATGCCGTTGAACGACCCGGCCTTTCCGCCGGGTCCCTACAAATTCTATAATCGTGAGTTCGTGGTCATCACCTACAGGACCGATCCCGACAAGCTGCGCGAAGTGGTGCCGGAGCCTCTGGAAGTTACTGGCGACACGGTCGCCTACGAATTCATCCGCATGCCGGATTCGACCGGCTTCGGCGACTACACCGGACGGGCCAGGTAATTCCGGTGCGCTTCAAGACCAGGGCGCGCGCCGTCCAGGATGGTGGCTACGTGCACGCGATGTACCTCGACGACAATGCGCCGATCGCTGGCGGCCGCGAGATCTGGGGCTTCCCGAAAAAGCTGGGTAGCCCAGAAATTTCGCATGAGGGAGATGTCGTGGTCTGCACCCTGCACTACGGCTCGGTGCTGTGCGTCACCGCGACAATGGGCTTCAAGCACCGCGAGCTCGACCCGGCGCCATTACTGAAGGCCCTCGCACGGCCGAACTTCATGATCAAGATCATCCCGCATGTCGACTGCACACCGCGGATCTGCGAGCTGGTGCGCTACTACATGGAAGACGTCACCGTAAAAGGCGCGTGGGCCGGTCCGGGGGCGATCCAGCTCTTTGAGCATGCGCTGTGCGATGTGGCGCGGTTACCGGTGCGCGAGGTCGTCTCAGCTACCCACTACATTACTGACCTGACCCTCGGTCTGGGCGAGGTCGTCTTCGACTACCTGCAGGATGCGTGAAAAGGAACCGTGGAATGCCTCGTTTCTCTGACAAGGTTGCGATCATCACCGGTGCCGCCAGCGGCATCGGCAAGGAGATCGCTGTGCGCTTTGCCGCCGAAGGTGGCGTACCGGTCATCGCCGATCTCAATTTCGATGCCGCCGACGCCACCGCGCGCGAGATCAAAGCAAAGGGGTCCGATGCCTTCGCGGTCGCCATGAACGTCACCGACGAGGCAGCAGTAGACAAGGGTGTCTCGGACACAATGGCGAAATATGGCCGGATCGATGTGCTGGTCAGCAATGCCGGGATTCAGATCGTCAAGCCTATTGTCGATTTTCCGTTCGCCGACTGGAAACGACTATTGGCGATCCACCTCGACGGCGCCTTTCTGACGACCAGGGCGTGTCTCAGGCACATGTACCAGGCGAAATCGGGCAGCATCGTCTATATGGGCTCGGTGCATTCCAAAGAAGCCTCGGTGCTGAAGGCGCCCTATGTCACCGCCAAGCACGGGCTGTTGGGACTATGCCGGGTGGTGGCCAAGGAAGGCGCCCAGTATAACGTACGTGCCAATGTCGTCTGCCCGGGTTTTGTGCGCACGCCGCTGGTCGACAAGCAGATCCCCGAGCAGGCCAAGGAGCTTGGCATCAGCGAAGAGGAGGTGATCAAGCACGTGATGTTGAAGGACACGGTCGACGGCCAGTTCACGACTACCGAGGACGTCGCCGAGGCGGTGCTGTTCTGCGCCGGCTTCAAGACCAATGCGCTAACCGGCCAGTCGCTGGTCGTCAGCCACGGCTGGTTCATGGAGTAGGCCATCACCTTGCCCCGCTTGCGGGGCGAGGTCGGAAGCCGCGCGCGGCGCGGATCGCGCCCCAGACCCGCTCAGGGGTCGCCGGCATGTCGAGGTGATCGACGCCGAGCGGGGCCAGCGCGTCGACGATCGCGCCCAGGATGGTCTGCGGGGCAGCAATGCATCCGGCTTGGCCCGAGCCCTTGACGCCGAGCGGGTTGGCGCTGGTCGGCAACTCGGCGAGGGTGGTGTCGAAGGGCGGCAGATCGTCGGCGCGCGGCACGGCGTAATCCGTCAGCGACCCGCTCAATAACTGGCCGGAATCCAAATCGTAGACGGTGTGCTCCAAAAGGGCCTGACCAATACCCTGAGCAACCCCGCCTTGGACTTGGCCCTTGGTCAGCATCGGATTTATCAGACGGCCGTAGTCATCGACGATCGTGTAGCGCTCGACGGTGACGGATCCGGTATCCGGGTCGATCTCGACCTCGGCGATATGGCAGCCGTTGGGGAAGGTGAATAGATCCGATTGGTTGAATACGTAGCTATCGAGGCCCGGTGTCATGCCATCTGGAAGGCTAGCTGGGTCGTTGGCCGCCTGAATTACCGCCGGCAGGTCGATGCCGCGCGCGGTTCCCTTCACCGTGAACCGGCCGGCTGAGAAATCCACATCGGCGATATCGGCCTGAAGCAGTGCGGCTGCGATCGCGCGCCCCTTCTCGACAACCTTTTCGGCCGCCCTGACCAGTGCTGCGCCGCCCTGGTGCATCGAGCGAGCGCCGCCATGGCCGGCGCCCGCCTTGACCGTCCGTGTATCGGCCTGGACCAGACGGAAGGTCTCGATCGGCAGCCCGAGGAACCTCGACGCGATCTGCGGGTAGCTCGTCTCATGCCCCTGCCCATTGGACTGGGTGCCGAGGATCAATAAGACTTGGCCATCGGGATCGAAGCGGATCTCTGCGCCCTCGTTGGGCGTGCCGCGGGCAGTCTCGAGAAAGCAGCCGACCCCGAGGCCCCGCAACCGGCCGTGCGCTGCCGCAGCGGCGCGGCGTGCCGGAAACTCCGCAACCTCGGCCTGCGCCGCGGCATCGTCGAGGTTGGCGGCGAAACGGCCGCAATCGATCGTCATGCCGAGCGCGCTGCGATACGGGAATTCGGTGATCAGGTTGCGCCGGCGCAGGCTCACCGGGTCGCAGCCGAGCCGCAGGGCCGCGATGTCGACCAGCCGTTCGATCACATAATTGGCCTCGGGCTTGCCGGCGCCGCGGTAGGCATCGATCGGCACTGTGTTGGTAAAGGCGCCGCGCACATCCATGAAGATTGCCGGGATCGCATAGACGCCGCCCATGGCGGTCGCCGGCGAGTTGGTCGAGCTGCCGGGCCCGTTCGATGACAGATAGGCGCCGAGATTGGCGACGGTCGAGACGTCGAGGGCCAGAAACCGGCCGGTTTCGTCGAGCGCCAATCGCGCTCTCGTGTGATTGTCGCGGCCTTGGGTTCCGCTGACGAATTCCTCGGTGCGATCGGCGACCCATTTGACCGGGCGGCCAAGCCGGCGGGCGGCCCACAGCACCAGCACCCATTCGGGGTAAAGGAAATTCTTCATGCCGAAGCCGCCGCCAACATCGGGTGCCACGACGTGGATGCGCTCGAGCGGCAGGTGGAACACCCATTCGGCGAGCTGCCGGCGGATGCCGTGCACCCCCTGCCCTGTCAGCAGCAAGTGCAGGCAATCCTCGGCCGGGTCATAGCTGCCGATCGCCGCCCGCGTCTCGATCGGGGTCGGCACCAGCCGGTTATTGATCAGCTCGATCTCGACGATATGGGCCGCCTTGGCGAAGGTGGCTTCCGTCGCTTCCCTGTCGCCCCTCTGGAACCGGAAGCAGAGATTGCCGGGGGCCTCGTCCCAAACGAGCGGCGCCCCCGGCGCCAGCGCCGCGGAAGCGTCCGCGACCGCGTCGAGCGGGCGATAATCGACGGCGATCAGCTCGGCAGCGTCGCGCGCCAGGTCGCGGGTTTCGGCGACGACCACTGCCACAGGGTCGCCGACATGGCGCACCCGATCGCGGGCGAGCGCGTAGCGCGGCGGCACGATGATCGGGTCGACCGTGTTGACCTGGGCGACGCAAGGGAGCGGTCCGATCCCGTCGGCGCGCAGATCGGCCTCGGTGAAAACGCCGAGAACGCCCCGGGCTTGGCGCGCCGCCGCGGTGTCGATCCCATTGATCGTGGCATGGCCATAGGGTGAGCGTACGAGATAGCCGCGAACCTCCCCTGGCAGGGTGACGTCTTCGACATAACGGCCGCGCCCGGTCAGAAATCTGACATCCTCGAGCCGGCGCACAGAGCGCGCATCGTCAATGCGCATCGACATTATCCTTCCGCCTCAGGGGCCGTCTCCCTGAGAGCAGGGAGAAAAATCGATCCGAGGCCGGAAATCGCCGTGCCGATCGCCAGCAATTCCCGTAAAATCAATCGCTTAGAACGCCGACCCTCGGCGCCTTCAGGGAGCGTTCTGAGGGAGGCTTCTCGACCGCTGAGGGAGCAAGCAGGGAGAGAGTGACTGAGCATCACGCACCATCGTCCGATTGATGATCGTGTTTTGCTATATTAACAATATTGAATGTATTTTGGTTGAAACAAGCCAATCTCGACCGCTGTTGAGCCTACCGCTTTTTTGCGCCGGGCGGTCGCTAAAGCTGGTCGGCGACGGCCCTGTGGTAGCGCCGTAGCGCCGCCAGCTGATCGGCCATGCCGTGGCCCGGAATGCGCTTGTGGTGGCGGCGGTTGAAGGTCGTCGTCAAGCAGATGTGCGAGGCGCCGGCTTGTTTCCAGAAGCGGGTTTCCTTGGCCCAATCCGCCTCCGTCCCGGTTCCCATCGAGACCCAGACCTCGATCCCGACTTGTGCCGGGTCGCGGCCCGCCTTCTCGGTCAGGCTACGCAGCTGGCCGAAGATGTCGAGCGCCTCCTGGTCCGGCTGATACGCGTTCGGCATCCAGCCGTCGCCCCATTTGGCGATGCGCGGCAAGGTGCGCTCGTGATGCCCGCCGTACCACACCGGCACCCGGCCAGAGCCCGGCCGCGGGTTGATCCCGGCGTCCTCGATTGTATGCCAGCGGCCCGTGAAGCTGACATGCGGCTCGGCCCACAGCTTTTGCATGACCTGCACCTGCTCCTCGGAGCGGCGGCCGCGGTTGTGAAAGTTCTCGTTGAGGCCGGTGAACTCGACCTCGTTCCAGCCGACCCCGATGCCGAGCCGAAACCGTCCGCCGCACAGCGCATCGAGACAGGCCGCCTGCTTGGCGACGAGAACCGTCTGTCGCTGCGGCAGGATCAACACCCCTGTCGAGAAACCGAGCTTCGAGGTGCAGCCGGCGAGATAGCCGAACAGCACGAACGGGTCGTGGTACAGCCCCGCCCCGGTGCGGCCGGGCTCGGGCGCGCTGGCCTCGCTGGCGCCGAGCACATGGTCGGGGGCCTCGACAAAGTCGTAACCGAGGCTCTCCGCGGTCTGCGCATATTCGCGCACGGTCGCTGGATCGCCCCCGACATCGCCCAACGGCAATAATGTGCCCAGTTGCATGGTTCAGCTCCTTACACGGGTTTGGCTTCGATCACGCTAACGGAGCCCCGGGTCGGAATGACGGCGGTCATCTCGAATCCTGCCGCCTTTAGCAGATCTTGAAATTCCGATCTGGTCCGCACGCCGCCGCGGCCGCTTCCCTGGACGGTGAGCATGATCAAGTCCCTGGAAACGGTGTCGAAGAACCGGAAACGTTCCCTCGACTCCCCGCCAGCAGGCATGACCCATTCGATCAGCAGGACTTTGCCGTTTTCGGCAATCGCCTTCCTGCAGTTCCGCAATAGGAGAAGGGCTCGGTCATTCTCCCAGCTGACCAGGAAATTGGAGAGGACATAGGCATCACAGCCGTCGGGTACAGTCTCGAAAGCATCGCCCGCGACAAAACCGCAGCGATCGCCCAGCCCGCCGGCGTCGATAGTCTGCAGCGCAGCAGATGCGGTTCGCGGGAGATCGAAGACAATGCCGGTCGGCTGGGGATACACTTTCAGGATTTCGGCCATCAGTGCGCCGTTGCCCCCACCAACATCGACCACCTTGGCGAATTGCCCGAAATCGTAGGCTTCGACGGCGGGGCGGTGCCGGAATGGCCCTTCACTCGCCATCGTCCGATCGAACAGCAAACCGAGCTGCGGCTCCTTGATCATGTATTCATGCGACGGCATCCCTAAGGCGAGCTGACTCCCGCTCTCTCCGGTCCGCACGGTCTCCGCCAGCTCGCCCCACATCCGGTAAAAGACCCGGCCGTGAAGAAGAACCCGGGCTTCCACCGAATCAGGATGGTTAGGCCGCAAATATTCCCCGAGCGCGGTCAGGCGGAACCGGCTGCCCTCAATCTCGTCGCACACATTCATACTGACGAGACCGCGTAAGACACGCTCGAGGATGGCCGCATCGACACCGAGCTTGGGCGCAAGCTCGCTCGCGGTCACGGGACCGTTCTGCGCAAGGCGCTCGGCGAGCCCCAACTCGGCGGCGACGCAAAGGATTTGGGCGCGCAGAGCACCGTAGGCCGTCTCGAGCAATAGCGCGTAGGGTGGAGACGCATCTGGTGGCTCGGATCCTTGCATTGTTCAGCCCACTGTCCCTTGTCCTGCGTCAGCCTACAACGCCGGAACGCGGCCGACCACGGCGATCATCGGGTCGCTGACATCCTCCACCCACTCGCTGAGCCGATGCGTCTCGATCCGCTCGAAGCCGGCGTGACGAAGGTAAATCTCGACGAGGTGAGCGTGTCCCTCGCCATCGAGTTGCCGCCAGATCGAGACCGCTTTTGTCCAAAAGCACCGGTTCGGGAAGCTGACGACGAGCGGCGCCCCGGGCCGCAGCGCCCGCTGATACCCGTTGGCGGCGCTTCCCCCATACTCGCAAGATTCATACGCCTCGATCTTGACGCCAATATGGCAAAGCCCGCACCTACACCGCAGGGGCGCGGCCGACCACCGCGGTCATCGGGTCGCAAACGTCCTCGACCCACTCCGCCAGCCTGTGCGTTTCAACCCGCGTGAAGCCGGCGTGACGAAGGTAAATCTCGACGAGGTGAGCGTGTCCCTCGCCATCGAGTTGCCGCCAGATCGCCACCGCCTTTGTCCAAAAGCACCGGTTCGAGAAGCTGATGACGACCGGCATGCCCGGCCGGAGCACCCGGGCGACCTCCCGCAATACCGCTACCGGCTGCTGCAGGTATTGGATCGATACGCAGATCATCGCGGCGTCGACGCTCGCCGCGTCGAGCGGCAGATTGGTGTCGCGGTTGAGGTCTTGCACGAACCAGCGGCTGAGCCGCGGGTTGGCCGCGAGCTCGGTCGCGTTCATCCCGTGGCCGATGACTTGCCCATAGCCGATCTCGGGCGGGAGGTGGCTGACCCAGCTGCTCATCAGATCGAGCAACACACCGCCCGGCGGCAGAATGATGCGGTAGAAACCGGTCAGCGCGGCGATCGCCCCGTCGTCGATATGACACACCAGACGCGGCGGCTCATAGAAGACCGCGTCGTCTTCGGGGTCGAGCTTGCTGAAGGCGCCGCGCGGCAGCCCGAGCGCATCCTCCTTATCAGCTCTCTGGTCCTGTTCTACGCTTGGCATAAACTACATAGTCCAGTTATCACGGACCATTGTGAACGGTGGTGTCCAATGGCTGTCGATGATAAAGCGAACGAGGTGTCGATAGGGGTCACGGCGTTCAAGGCGCGCTGTCTAGCTCTAATCGACGAGGTCGCGCAGGGCAAGACCCGCCGGGTATTGCTGACCAAGCGCAATCGTCCGATCGCGGCAATCGTTCCGGTCGAGCGCGAGCTTGCGGAGCTTTGGGGTGCGATGCGCGGCACGGTCAAAGTAGCGCCCGGCGTCGATCTCACCCAGGGAGCTGACGAAGTCTGGGCAGCCGAAGCTTGAGTGCGGGGCGTCCGGTGCTCCTCGACACCTGGTGCAGCAATCTGGCTGGTGAACGGCGACCCGATGTCCGCCGGCAGCCGAGCCTCCATCACCGCCGCACAGCGCGACAATCTCGGTGTCTATGTCTCGCCGATGACAGCGTGGGAGATTGCGACCCTGGTTGCCAAGAACCGGTTGCAGCTCGCCCTTTCGCCGGAGGCTTGGTTCGAGGCGCTGTTGGCGCTGGCAGGTGTACGCCTCGCCGCGATGCCCCCGCCGTCCTAATCGCGTCGGCCGTGTTGCCGGGGGTGCCGCCTAGGGACCCGGTCGATCGGATCATCGCAGCTACCAGCCGGACCTCTTCGTTGTCGGTTCCGGTTACCGGGGTGACGGCCCTGCCCCTCAGGGGCGCGACGATCACCATCGGTCTGCCGATCAGCAGCCGATCGCTTCGATATGCCCGGCCCGGGCGCCGCCAAAAGACTCGATATCATGATATCATACGGGAAGCATATGATGGCTCAGCTGATTGTCCGCAACCTCGAGGACGACGTTAAAGCGAAGCTCCAACAGCGTGCCAGACAACATGGTCGGAGCACCGAGGAGGAAGTGCGCGAAATCCTGCGCTCCGCCGTTCGGACCGAGCCGCGAAAAACCGAGCCTCTCGGCAAGCGCCTGCGCGCTTTGTTTGGAGATATCGGGCTCGAAGGGGACATCCCCGAATGGCGTGGTCAACCGGCAGAGCCGGCCAAATTCTGATGCCAGCCAAATTCTAATGATCCTCGTCGATACCAACGTGCTCTCGGCCGCGATGCGCGTTGCGGGCGAACCTGCCGTCGAGCGCTGGCTCGACGCACAGCCGCCGGAGGCAATCTGGACGACGACAATCACAATATTCGAAATCCGTTTCGGCCTGGCGCTTCTGGCACCGGGCCGCCGGCGACCGGCTCTTTGCCGCCTTCGATCGCACCATCGACGAGATCCTCGACGGCCGCGTGCTGCCATTCGACCGGACTGCTGCGGAAACCGCGGCCGCAATCGCTGCCCGGCAGCGGCAAATCGGCCGATCGGTCGAGATCCGCGACGTCCAGATCGCCGGTATCGTCGCCGCGCGCAAAGCAACCCTCGCGACCCGCAATACCCGTCACTTCACAGATCTGGGCATCACCCTGGTTGATCCTTGGCAGGCCCAGTGTTCAGACCCAATCAGGAGAGTCAGCAGGTGACGGGGACAAAATGAAGACATCAAACAATTCCGTCACACCGGCGAAGGCCGGTGCCCAAGGGCAAAAATGGGTCCCGGCCTTCCCCACGGATGACAACGAGGCGATCCTGGCCTCGGAATCTGGGGAATTTCGGTGTATTTCTACTTGCGTGACAAATTAACACTGGTTAACGTGCCATGCTTCCTGGAAGTGGGAAATCTCTGGGGGAGGATACAAATGTTACCCTTGCGTGGCTGCCTGTTTGCAGTCGTGGCGGCGGCCTGCCTGGCTGCACCTACCGCCGTCTTCGCCGCGTTGATTTCGGTCGGTACCGGATTGGGTCCCGGAACCGGAGTCCTGGACACCACGACGGGGAATGTATGGATCAAGTTCAGTGCGCAGCAGCCGAATAAAACCGCCGGAGACCTGCCGTTGATACTCGCGCAACCCGGGTACGCAGGATTTCAGTTGGCGACCTCCGCTCAGATCACCATGCTCGTAAGCAATGAACTTGCTGCTCTGGGTGGCCCGAAGGTTAACACTTTCGATGCGCTGATTACGGCTTTCGGACCTTCCTTTGTTCGTGACGATTCCGGGACCGGTTCGATGCTGAGTTTTGGCGCGGTAGATACCGCAATCGGGCCTATCGTGACCGTTACCCCGATTGATTCGAACTCTAACCCAACCGGCCCTTCTTTTCAAACCGGCAGCCACAGGGTCTACTCAATCGGCATCGACAAACCAACGGATCAACTTTTCTTCCCGATTACTAGTTCCGGATTTGATTCTACTCTGCCGGATGTCTATACGACACAGTATATCATTCCACCTCCATTCGCCGCCAACGTTACCCCGTTTCTCGAAGCTCAGGGCTTCAATTTCGACGTGATGACTCTCCCTCTTGACAATCTTGCCTTCTCCAGCAGCGGATTTTGGCTCGTCTCACCGGCCGCTGCGATTCCCGAACCGCAGGCGCTTCTGCTGCTCGGAATAGCGCTGGGAGTGATAGCAGCAATTCGACCGCGTCAGCGACGACCGGCGGCGACGCGGAGCGCATAGGCGGCGATCCGCTCGGCGATCCTCGCGCGCTGCGCCTCAGTCAGCGGGTCGTGACGGGTCAGCCTGGCCCCCCGGCTTCCTAAAAAATGCTCCGCGAGACGAAAGTATCAATCTCGCTACACAGACCTCTCTTAGCTTTCCGCCCTCCGTTAGCTTTCCGCAAAGTCGCTCACTTCCGTCGGCACATTTCTTTTCGATTGGGCGCATATCTGCAATTGCACCTTAACCGTCCGAAGGATCTCTCGCCTGCGAAGCGATCGCGTCCCCCTGCGCCGCCGGCACGACAAGCGCCGATCCGGCGAGACCGTCCCACCGGAGCGCTAATTTCTGGCCAGGACCTGTCCTACAGAGAGGGCCAGATATCGTGCATGTCATCCCGCGCGGAGCGCAACATGTAGACCGAAGATCAATTACCACCTACAACGCACAATTGTCCGAAGTGACAACGGCGTCAATTCTTGACCCCTTGAAATCATGGAGCGGGTGAAGGGAATCGAACCCTCGTCAGAAGCTTGGGAAGCTCCTGCTCTGCCATTGAGCTACACCCGCGCACCTCGATCTTAAGCGATCCGCGGCCGCCCGCAAGCGGGTTTGCGGGCCGCGGGACCGGTCTCAGGACCCGTTGGGGCGGCCTGCGGGCGGGTCGACCGGGACGGTTCCCATGTCGGCGGGCAGACAGACTTCGAGGATCTCGAGGTCGTCCGAGGTGCCGATCTCGTTGTGGCGCATGCCGCCCGGGATAAAGCACGAGTCGCCGGCTTCGAGCCGGCAGCTGGTGCCGTCCTCGAACTCGAGCTCGACCCAGCCCTTCAAGGTGTAGACAAACTGGCCTTCGCAGACGTGGTAGTGCCAGCCGGTCGGCTCGGTCATCCCGGTGATCGCGGTCGTCAACTGCGCCCGCATCCAGCCGTTGCTCGCCGCCGTCACGCCGAGATCGCGGTATTTGAAGAAGGTTCTCCGGCCCTGGACAAGGTCCGGCGTCTTGGCGCTGGTTACGGCAACCCTCATCGCCGGCTGCACGGACGTCTTTTCACCCGATAGCGCCGCTTCGATTGTCATGACGTAACTCCCGATGGACATGCGAGATGCTATTAAGCGTGCTTTCGGAGCTGGCCGCAAGCATCAGCGCGCCGGGCCTCGGAGGGATGAGATGGCGAACAAGCTGCGCGATCTGGTTGCACCCGGCAAGCTTGCGAGCGTGATGTCGGCACACAATCCGCTCTCGGCCCGCCTCGCCGAGCTCGCCGGCTTCGACGGGATCTGGGCGAGCGGGTTCGAGCTGTCCGCCGCCTACGGGGTACCCGATGCGAGCCTCCTGTCGTTTACCCAGCATCTCGACATGACGCGTGCGATCGTCGAACGCATATCGGCCCCCGTCATAGCCGATCTCGACACCGGCTACGGCAACGCCGTCAATGTCATGCATGTCGTCGGCGCCTATGCCCGCGCCGGGGTGGCCGCGGTGGTGATCGAAGACAAGACCTTTCCGAAGGATACGAGCCTGCTCGCCGGCGGCAGACAGGACCTCGTTCGGGTCGAGGAATTCCAAGGCAAGATCGCAGCGGCCTGCACCGCGAGCGGCGAGCACGACCTGGTGGTGATCGCCCGCACCGAAGCCTTGATCGCCGACCTCGGGATCGAGGAGGCGTTGCGGCGGGCTCACGCCTATGCCGAAGCCGGCGCCGATATGATCCTCGTTCACTCCAAACGCAAAACCCCAGACGAGATCGTCGAGTTCGCGCGGTGCTGGCAGAGCGAGACGCGGCTGGTGGTCGTCCCGACGGCCTACCCGGATTTGACTGAGGCCCGGATCCGCGAACTCGGCAACATCGGCATGGTGATTTACGGCAATCATGCGGTGCGCGCCGCGGTCACCGCAATGCGGCAGGTCTTCGCCGAGATCCGCGCCGATGGCGGTATCCACAATATCGATAAACGGATCGTCTCGGTCGAAGAGATTTTCGAGCTGCAGCGAGTAGCCGAGATGAAGCGCTTGGAACAGAAATATCTGCGGTAAGCCGATCGCCGCGCGACGCCGAGCGGAGCGCTTCACCCAGCGAAGGGACCGGTGTTATCCTCTTCGATCTCGATTAACGGAGGATCCGATGGCGAATATACCGGGTGCTGTGACCGATCCCAGCCGTGTCAGCGGCGAGGCGATCGAAATCCAGAGCGGCGGCGATACCATCAAGGGCTATCTCGCGCGTCCCAGCCAGCCCGGGCGCAATCCCGGCATCGTCGTCATCCACGAAGCCTTCGGGCTCGTCGAGCACATCCGCGACATAGCGAGGCGCTTTGCCAATATCGGCTACAACGCCCTGACGCCCGACCTCTACAGCCGCGCCGGGGGCCCCTCGAACCCGGACGACATCGCCACCGTTATGCCGGTCATGTTTGCAAAGTCGGACGCCGCGGCGGTTCAGGACCTCGAAGCGTCGGCGGCCTATTTGCGCGAACTTTCCGGGGCCACGGCGAAGGTCGGCGCCATCGGCTTCTGCTCGGGCGGCCGCCAGACATTGCTGTTTGCGTGCAGCAGCAACAAGGTCGATGCGGCGGTCGACTGCTGGGGCGGGTTCATCCATCGCGCGACACCGGATGCCGAGACCACGCCTGCTCGCCCGACCCCGATCCTCAATCTCGTCGATCGGCTATCCTGCCCGCTCTTCGCCGTCTTCGGAGAGGAGGATCAAAACCCGACCGTCGCGCAATCCGAGGAGCTGCGGACGCGGGCACAACGCGCCGGCAAGGATGTTACGATCAAAGTCTACAAAAATGCCGGGCATGCCTTCCTCGCCGATTACCGGCCGAGCTATCGCGAGCAGCCGGCGCTCGAGTTGTGGTCGGACGCCGTCGCGTTCTTCGACAAACATTTGAAGGGCTGAACCGAGGCAAGGCGCGTTTGGCAATTGTTCGGCCGGAACTCTAACCTCGCTCGAGAGCACACCCAGATCACGGAGGGCCCATCATGTCGCAAGAAGCAGCGCCGCGCCTGAGCCATGTCGGGCTCTACGTCAACGACTTGGCAACGATGAAGGATTTCTACACCCGAGTCCTCGGCTTCGTCGTCAGCGATGCGGCACCCGACGGCCGCATCACATTTTTGAGCCGCAACCCCAGCGACCATCACCAGGTGGTTCTCGTGCCCGGGCGCAAGACCGATCTCGAAACGCCGATGGTCCAGCAAATCTCGTTCAATGTCGGCACGCTCGCCGATGTGCAGCGGGCCTTCCGCAAGGTTCGCGCGGCCGGGTGCCAGAGCATCCGCCCCGTCAGCCACGGCAACGCCTGGTCGGTCTATTTCCACGATCCCGAGGGCAACCGCATCGAGATGTTCTGCGACACGCCGTGGTATGTCTCGCAGCCCTGCGGTTTCGAGATCGACCTCGACAAGCCGGAGGATGAGCTGTACCGCGAGACCGAGGCCCATTGCCGCGAGCTCCCGGGCTTCAAGCCGATGGAGGAATGGCGGGCCGAGATCTCCCGGAAGATCGCGGCACAGCTCGAAGCCTGACCCCAGCGCATTGGCTTTGGGTCGGAGCGCCGCGAGGTGGTAACATAATTTAATTCGTCATTCCCGCGAAAGCGGGAACCCAGGGCGGCAGAGTGCCGTCGCCGGCCCTGGACCCCCGCTTTCGCGGGGGCGACGATGAGAGCAACGAGCAACAAAGCGAGGGCGCGATGAGCAAGCGACCGATGTATCTGCAGCACGTCAACATCTATGTCCGCAACGCCGAGCGGTCGAAGGAGTGGTACGAGGACCTGCTCGGGCTGCACACCTACGAATACCGCCCGGGCTGGGCCGCCTTTATGTCGGCCGACACCGACCAGTCGCACGAAGTTGCGTTGATGCAGCTGGGCGAGGATGCGCCGCTGCAGCAGAAGGGCCAGGTCGGGCTCAACCACATGGCCTGGCGGCTCGAGTCGCTCGACGATCTGAAGGACTTCTACCACCGCATCAAGGCGAAGGGCTGGCCGATCGAGCACATCTCCGACCACGGCATCTCGCTCGGCATCTATACGCGTGACCCCGACGGCAACGGCGTCGAGGTCTTTTATGAGATGCCGCGCGCCGAATGGCCGGCCGACTACCACATCTTCTCGCGCGACAAGGTCGGCCGCGGCCGCTTCCCGGGTCCCTGGGACGCCGAAATTCGCGCCGATGGGCCGCCGGTAGCGCAGCCGCAACCCGTCGCCGCGGAATAGGCCCCGACCGTCAGGAGCCTTTCACGATCCCGCGGCTCGAACTTGGCGCCACGGCGGGACGCAGCCCTCCGGCGGCGCGCAGGGTGAAGAGGCCGCAGACAAGGGCGAGCGCCAGCGAAGCGCCGACGACCGCTACCATCGCGAGCACGCTGTCCCGCGGCAAGAGGCCGAGCAGCAAGGTGCCGAGTGCGGCGACCGCCATCTGCATAAACCCCAAGAGCCGAGGCGGCGCCGGCGATCCGCGGATAGACGCTGAGCCCGGCGGCGACACCGGGCGGCTGGCTCATGCCGTTGCCGATCGAGCTGATTGCCATCGGCACAAAGAGCGCCCACGACGTCAGGTCGGCGACACACCACACCGCGAGCATCACCCCGGAAGCGAGCGACAGCGCCAGGCCGGAGATGAACAGGCGCGCGCTGCCGAGCAACACCGACAACCGCACGACCCCGGCATTGCCGAGGACGTAACCCGCCATCGGCAACAGGATCATCAATCCGTAGGTGCTCGGCGGCTCGTGCAGCAGCTCGGACAGCAGGTAGGGTGCCGCCGCCAGAAAGGTGAACCACGAGGCGCTGGTGAAGGCCGTGGCGAAGGCAAAGCTGAGAAACGCCGGAGCCCGCAACAGCATGATGAAAGACCCGATCATGCCGACGAAGTTGACCGGCGCCGGCGCATGGGTCTCTTCGAGCCGCGCCGCCGTCAGGATCAGGACCGCCGCCCCGATCATGCCGAGCAGGACGAAATCGGCACGCCACCCGCCCCATTGGGCGAGATAGGCGCCGATCGCGGGGGCCAGCGAGGGCGCGAGGCTCATCACCATCATGATCGTCGCCAAGGCGCCGGCCGAGCGCTCGCGATCGTAGATGTCGCGCACGATGGCCCGGCCCAGCACCATCCCGGCGCAGCCGCCGAGCGCCTCGAAGGTACGGCCCGTTATCAGCATCGGCAGCGACCAGGCGAAACCGCACAGCCCCGTGCCGAGGAGAAACAGTGCCAGCCCGGCGATCAGCACCGGACGCCGCCCGAAGCGGTCGGAGAGGGGGCCGTAGACCAGCTGCCCCGCCGCGATCCCGGTGAGAAACAAGGTCAGCACCAGCTGAACCGCACCGGGTGATGCTGCGAACACCGCAGCCAGCACCGGCAGCACCGGCACCAGCATGTGCAATGCCACGGGGGCGATCGCGGTGACCAGGGCCAAAAGAACGAGCGGCGGTGGGCGCCGGGTCATCGGCGGCGCCGCTGTGGTCGATGTCATCGCTATACTTCTGTCGTTCTGAGGCTCAGCGCGTGTGAGCTAGCTCACACATGGAGCAGGGCGCGGTAGAGCGCCGAGAAAGAGGAAGCAAGAGATGGCCATTCGCACCGGCGAGCAATTGCTGCAATCGTTGCGCGACGACCGCCTGCTGTTCATCGATGGCGAGCGGGTCGGGAATGTGACGACGGATCCGCGTTTTGCCGGGGCGGCGCGCAGCCTCGCCCGGCTCTACGACATGCAGCACGACGCCACGCTCGTCGAGCGAATGACCTTTCGCTCGCCGACGAGCGGCGAACGCGCCGGGCTGTCGTTCATCGAGCCGCGCTCGGTCGACGATCTGATCCGCCGGCGCGAGATGGGCAAGATCTGGGCCGACGCGACCTGCGGCATGTTCGGCCGCAGCCCCGATTACATGAACGTCTTTGTTACCGGCATGGCCTCGGCGGCCGATCAATTCG
>Ga0210407_10000779_pt1 | contig 33315 bp, 20 predicted proteins | sample IncBWC27MmetaG_FD_150860 | JGI IMG/M metagenome (GOLD analysis project Ga0210407, IMG submission 150860) | Forest soil microbial communities from Barre Woods Harvard Forest LTER site, Petersham, Massachusetts, United States - Inc-BW-C-27-M | ecosystem: Environmental > Terrestrial > Soil >...
ACCCTGGGTTGGAGCGATCTACGGAAGGGGTCGAACTGAACGTGTTTAAGCTTGTGCTCTTTGCAGCCATAAACGCTTTCCTTTTGGCGGTGCAGAGGCCGATTGAGGCCCAGTCCCGTATCCCTGCCGTTGAAACTGAATCTCCATCTCCGACTCCAACCGTGGAAACGGACGCCCCGTTTCCGAGCACCATCCTTGAAACGATTGATTTCGATGCGGATGCCGGCCTGAAGGACCTGAATGTGGCACACCTGACAAAGTCCTTGACGCAGCGACACTGGGACAACGATGACTGGGTCGAAGAACTTCAGCAACGGGTTGTCGCTGCCTGGCAGGCGCTCGGGTACTTCAAAGCAGAAGCCAATGTGAGCGGGCGGAGGGTGCGGAAATCACCGCAGGAGAGGGTGTATGCAGTGACTGTGAGGGTGCACGCCGGAAGGCGGTACCGCCTGGGCGAAATCCACATTGTCAATGCGAAGGAGTTCACGTCCGACGAACTGCGGAGCTTGTTCCCGCTGGAAGCGGGCGATGTTCTCAATCTTCGTAAGCTGTCGGAGGGTTTCGATTCGCTCCGGCAGGTTTACGAATCACGCGGTTTCATCAAAGTAATGTCGGCCCCAGAGACAACGGTTGATGAGGCGCATGATCGAATATCAATCACGGTAGATGTGGATGAAGGTCCACAGTTCCACATCTCGGAAATCAAAGTCCTCGGTCTTGATTCCGAATTGATAGAAAGGTTGATGCACAACTCCGGTCTCAAGCCGGGAGACGTTTATAGCCAGTCGGCAGTTGAAGATTTTTTTGCAAAGAACAGGAAAGAGTTGCCCCCAGGGGCCGATGAGGCAAGCGAGACTTCCCGGAAAGTTGACGAGCAAAACAGGACGGTCAACCTAGTCTTTGATTTTAGTAGATGCAATCCCCGGTGTGACTGACTATTTGCTGTCAGGGTTCCTTGGCGCCGACCAGGAATGACCCTGTAGCAGGTTTAGATAAACATTTCTTCTTCGTCGTCCGACCCGCCGTTGACGGCGCTTTTCCCGCCCGAATGACTGCGACGCAAGAACCCGATTCCTGCCTGCACCGCCTGCAGAATGGCCTGAATACGGCGGATGGGCTTCACCACCGTGTGCTGCACAAACTCGGCTGTATCTTCGATTCGTTCGACCGTCCCGCTGACTAACTCATCCAGACGGACGGCCTGCAAGCGTGCGCGTTCCACGATTTCACCGGTAGCGTCGCCAATCTCCGCGACGTGTATGCGCAACATGGCTGAAGCTTCCGCCAGGTTCGTGGTGATCTCGCTGATCTTCGGCTGCGCGTCAACCAGGATGGTCTGGGCGGTTGCGAGCACCGGGGCCGACCGCTCTTCCAGCCGCAATATGGCTCTTTCGATGCGGGATGAGGCGTTGTTCATTGCCTTATACAACGCTATCAACGTCCCCATCTGAATGATGAGGGCCACCGCCGCTACGGCCACGAAAATTGTCAGAACCGTATGTTCACTCACCTGAAACGCAAGGCTCCTTAGGAGTTGCCCTTCTTGCTTTCCGCTTCGCGATAGGCTTGGCGGCCGGCGTCAATGGCGCGGCCAATCTGTTCTTTTTCACGGCCCACCACTTCCTTGCCGCGGTCCACCCACTGGCTCACGGTCTCGCGGGCTTCGCGTCCGCGGTGCTTGATGTAGTCGCGGCCTTCCTGCGCGCTGTTCAGAATGGCCTCGCGCGTTTCTTTCCCCGCACGCGGAGCATACAGCACGCCCACCAGCGCGCCGAAACCAAGACCGGCCAAAAACCACATGAAATTGTTGCCGTTGTCCCTATCTGACATTGGAGACCTCCAGAAGCACCGATGTTACCACCCGATGTAGGGCATTACAAATGGCCGGGCGTTAAGTTTCTGTTTACAAGCACTTTACAGCCAGCTGTCAGGCTTTTTACCCCGGCTCGCGAAAAAGCGTGTTCCTATAAATGCATCAAGTGTTTTTACGCCGTCATTCAAACAAATTTGATGACGAAAGAACAATGGAGAGGCAGACAACAAAATGAAACGAACCCTTACTGTAGTATTCGCATTTTTGGCATTACTGGGACTGGGCGCGGCGATTTACGCGCAACGGTCTCACGAATCCGGGGACCCGGCCCAGCACCACATTAACCGTCTTACCAAGGCGCTGTCTTTGACGCAGGCGCAGCAGCAGCAGGCAACCACAATTTTTAACGATGTGGGAGCGGCGGAAAAATCGCTGCACCAGCAAATGCGCGGGGCGCATGAGAACCTGCAGGCCGCGGTACAGAAGAACGATGCGGCGGCAATCGACCAGGCGGCCAAGAGTATGGGCAGCCTTCAGTCGCAAATGATCTCCGCGCACGCCAAGGCCAGCGCGGCCTTCCGCCAGATACTGACGCCCGACCAGCTGAGCAAGCTGGACGCGTTTGAGAAGCAGCATCACGGAATGCGCCATCGGGGAATGCATGGACCCGAAGGTCCCGGCGGTCCTGACGGTCCTCCGCCACCGCCGGATGGAGGCAACAAGTAACACGGGGCCAGTGAACTAGAAGTAATCGAAGCGTCGGGGACAGGCCGCCATCTGGGCTTGTCCCTTGGCGCCGCGATATTCAGGCGCCCAACGCAGGGCAATCTCTCGCAGAATCAAGCGCTTTACAAGAACTTTACATCCTGCTTTCCGACTGTTTACCCCACTCATGTTGCCGCATGACTATGCTTTATTTACTTGAAGTATCCCCTGGAGGACTTTCGCAGTGAATATGAACTCACGACTGATGATGTTGCCGTCACGCAACAAAATACGCACGCTTGTGGTTGACGATTCCTCCACCATCCTGCATGCCATCTGCTCGCTGTTGGAACACCAGAAGATTGTGGACGTGGTGGGCAGGGCCAGGAGCGGACGTGAAGCCCTCAGCAAGGTTGCGGAGCTCCGGCCCGACCTGGTCCTTATAGACGCGGAAATGCCGGGAATGAGCGGCCTGCGCGCGGCGCTACTTCTGGCGCAAGCATCGCCGCGGACCGGGACCATTGTGATGTCCATGGACGCCACACCGCAGTTTCGGCGGGCCTGCTTCGACTGCGGCGCTTCCGCGGTGATTTACAAACCCAAGTTCCTGGCGGAACTCAAAGTTCTGTTGCGGGGAGATCAACCGCGGGTCCCAAGAAAGCTGCTCCAAAGAAGCCCGCGCCCGTCATTCGCCACTGCGGCCACCGCAACGTCCGCGAAATGAGGCTATGGCCTGAGCTTGGTGATGCAATATGGCTGTGCAATACAATTGACAGTGCATGCTCTGGGCTTTCTCTGCCGGCTTGCCCTGTTCTGACTCTGGCGTAACCCCGAGTCTGAAATGAAAAGAAGTAACGAAGAATGAAACACGCGATCAAGGACCGTCTGCTTTTGTGGGTCGCCGTTCCGGTGCTGGCGGCGGTGTTGGCGGTCCTGGCCGTATTGCAATACCGCTGGAGCGGCCAGGTAAGCGTCGCCACCAGGTCGCAGATGCAATCGAACTTGAAGATTGCTCTGATGGGATTCCGCCAGGACCTCACCCGGGAGCTGGCGGTAGCGTGCCTGGAACTGCGTCCCGCAGTGGATGATAGCGGACGCATCAATCCAGCGCGTTTAAGCCAGCAATTCCAGCATTGGCAACAGGCGGCGGCCCATCCTTCTTTGGTTTCCCACGTCTATCTTTGGGACAGTTCCAATGTCTCCCATCTGACAGTTCTGGACCCCTCCAGCGAACAAATGGAAACAGCGATCTGGCCAGCCGGCTTTGAGCCATTGCGCGAAAGAATACAGCAGATATCGGCGCACCAGATATTGGCGCGCCAGGGCCGTCCGCCTGCCAATGGAGCGCCTACGCATCGTTTCCACGGGCATGCGGGAAGGTCGGGCGGGCACTCCAGAGACCTGTTTCCGTTGTGGTTCGTGGACCAATCCCTGCCAGCGATCGCGTCCCCTTTGCGGCCGCGTTCCGGACCTGACAACGGCGCCGGTCCGCCGGCGACGACCTGGGTTATCCTCCAGATGAGCCCCGGAACGCTCGAAAAAGAGATCTTTCCGGAGTTAACGCAAAAATACTTCAGCGGACCTTCCGGGCTGGACTATCAGATTACCGTGTTGCAAAACAACAGTGCGGGGCAGAGCGTTGTGTATTCCTCGGCCGCCAGGTCGGTTCAGGACAACGCACCGGTGGACGCTGCGCTGAATCTGTTCGGCTCCCCGCTTCTCCATGGCGAGCTGGCGTTGCAGGGACCGGAGATGTTTGCTCCGCAGGGACTGGCGCCCAGCAACCGACCAGCGTCGGGAGATGACAAGAGGGCGCCCGGCTCGGACCGGGGGCTCAGGATCGAGCCTTTGTTTTATCCACAAGCGCAGGGCTTCTGGGAGGTTGCCGCCAGACATCAAGGAGGCTCTCTGGACGCAGTGGTCAGCAGCCTCCGCTGGCGCAATCTGGGGTTGAGCTTTGGCGTGCTCGTCGTGCTGGCGATCACCATGGCCATGGTCGTGATCACCAGCCAGCGGGCACGGCGTCTGGCCATGCTGCAGATGGATTTTGTGGCTGGCGTGTCCCACGAACTGCGCACGCCCTTGGCCGTAATCTCGTCGGCCGCGGAGAACATAGCCCACGGCGTGGTCGCGGACAAGGGCCAACTCGTCCGCTACGGAGCAACCATCGTGAAGCAGAGCCGGCAGCTCTCACAGTTGGTGGACCAGGTCCTGGTCTTTGCCGCGACGCAGCAGCAGTCGCAGCGCTACCAGCTCCGTCCGCTGGATGTTGCCGAAGCCATTGACGCGGCCCTGGAGAACACGGCGGGTGTTCTTAACGGCGGTGCAGTTACCGTGGAACGTCACGTGGAACCGGGATTGCCTCCGGTGGCGGCCGACTTTGGCGCTCTCACGCAGTGCCTCCAGAACTTGATTACTAACGCAGTCAAGTATGGCGGAGAGCGCCGCTGGGTGGGCATCAGTGCTGTTGCGGTCCGGGAAGGCGGGGCCGTTCGCGAGCTGGCGTTGACGGTTGAAGACCGTGGAATCGGCATTGCCTCCAGCGAGATGAAGCACATCTTTGATCCTTTCTACCGCAGCCCCGCAGTCGCCGGTTCGAATATCCATGGCACCGGACTCGGGTTGCCTTTGGCCAGGACCCTGATTGAAGCCATGCGAGGGCGGCTGACTGTGGAAAGCGAGTTGGGAAAGGGAACGAAGTTCACCATCCACTTGGTAGTAGCGGAAGGCGAGCAGGCGGTGGGCGTCCCGAGCGAGACTCGCGCGGCCACAAGCTCATGACCGAGCGCATCCTCCTGGTTGAAGACGAAGAAGACCTGCGGATGACGCTCACCGATCGCCTGAAAAGCGAAGGCTATGCCACCGTGTGCGCCGCGAATGGCGTGGACGGTCTGCAGAAAGCCATCGAAGGGCGGTTTGATCTCATCATTCTTGATGTGATGCTGCCGCTGAAGAGCGGCTTCGACGTGTGCCGCGACATCCGCAAAGCGGGCCTGACCCTGCCCATCATCATGCTGACCGCGCGCGGCCAGCTTGTGGACAAAGTTCTGGGACTCAAGATCGGCGCCGATGACTACCTGACCAAGCCGTTCGAGTTGCTGGAACTGCTCGCCCGCGTCGAAGCCCTGCTGCGCCGCGGCGCCGCCGCAGAGGCAAAAGGTAAAGATGATAAAGACGCTGAGGTCCTCCAGTTCGGGACGGTACGCCTCGATCTTCGCGGGACCACCGTCTCGCGCAACGGACAAGTAGTGCCGCTTTCCGCACGCGAGTTCCAGTTGTTCCGTTATTTTGCCCAGAATTCCGGCACTACGCTCTCCCGCGATGTGTTGCTCAAAGAAGTCTGGGGCTATAGCGAAGAAACATTCACGCGGACCGTGGATGTCCACGTCGCCAGCCTGCGCCAGAAACTGGAGGCCGATCCCAAACAGCCTGCCCTGATCATGACCGTCCCCGGGCTGGGGTACAAGTTTGTGGGATGAGTATTAACATCCGGAGCGCAGCGAGGGATCGGCTGCGATGCATTCCCGAGCATGAAGTGTCCGGACGCTTGTTCCTGGGTTGCTACCAGATATGAGCGAGCCGGAAAGAAGGCCCGTGGGTGTGATAGGCTCAAAGTCTGCGCAATCTATTGTTAGCGTTGGGGATCTTTGGGCAACTCCGTGCAAACTAAATCAGGTTCAGTCGCCGCCGCTGCGGCTGGACTGACCTTGACTGGCGCCACCGCTGTACGACGGACTCTGGCGGCGTTCCGATATCGTAATTTCCGCATCCTCTGGTTCGGTTCATGTACCTCCAGCGTCGGCACGTGGATGCAGAACGTCGCCGAAAACTGGCTGGTTCTTGATATCACCGGCTCGGCGTTTTACCTGGGGCTGGACGCGTTTCTGCAGCAGTTGCCGATCATGCTCTTTACGCTCATCGGTGGGGTGCTTGCGGACAGGCTTGATCGCCGCCGCACGCTGCTGGTGTCGCAGTACATTCAAATGGCGTGCGCGTTCACGCTGGCCGCCTTGGTCTTTGCGGGCTATTTTTTGCGCTCGAAGCACGTCTGGCCCATTCTTGTACTGTCGTTTGTTACCGGGTCGGCGCAAGCCTTCGGCGGGCCGGCCTCCCAGGCGCTGGTTCCGACGCTGGTCGAGAAGAACGACTTACCCAACGCAATCGCGCTCAACTCAATCCAATTCAACCTGGCGCGCGTCGTCGGACCCCTGCTTGCCGGGGCCGCCCTGGCGAAGTTCGGAATGACCTCCTGTTTCTCTCTCAACGGCTTATCGTTCCTGGTAGTGATCGTTGCCTTGATGCTGCTGCATGTAAAACATACGCCGCCCGTGGCGCCGCGGAAGATTCACGAGGAGTTACGCGGCGGTCTCTCTTATGTCCGGCGTGAGGGCAGTCTGCTGGCGCTCACTGTCCTTGCTTTCGCCACAACGTTCCTCGCGTTTGCCGTCCTGACATTTCTGCCGCTCTTCGCCAAACAGGTTTTTCATCAGGGTGTTGGCGAATACACGCGGCTGATGGCGTTCTCCGGTTCGGGCTCGGTGGTTGGGGCGATAGTGGTGGCCTGGCTGGGAAAATACAAGCGGATGGGACGCACGGCTCTTATTGTTCAAGCCCTCTGCGGACTTCTGATCGCCGGGTTCGCGCTGTCCAACGTGTTGTGGCTTAGCGATATTCTTCTTTTCTGTACCGGCGCCGCGCTGATTATCGTCTTCGCCACAGTCACCTCGCTGGTCCAGTTGATCGTGCCCAACGAACTGCGCGGGCGGGTGATGAGTATATATATGGTCGCCTTTCGTGGCGGCATGCCGCTGGGAAGCCTGGTCAGCGGATATTTCGCCAGCAAATTCGGCGCACCGATCGTACTCATCTGCAACGGTATTCTGCTCGCCACCGTGGCCACATACTTTATGGTCCGCAGCCACGGCGTGCGAGAGTTGTAGCGTCGGATACCGCCATAAGTTTTCCCTCTCCGTGGTAGAGTTTCACCATGCCGCGCAGAGTGTCACTCTTCGTTCCGTGTTTTGTCGACCAGCTGCTGCCTGAAGTGGCGGCGGACACCGTGAAAGTCTTGAGGCGGGCCGGATGCGAAGTGGATTTTCCCCGGGACCAGACGTGTTGCGGACAGCCGGCGTTCAATTCCGGTTACTGGAATGACGCACGACCTTGCGCGGAGCGTTTTCTTCGCGTTTTCAAAGACGCTGAGTCTGTAGTCTGTCCCTCCGGTTCCTGCACTACGATGGTGCGCGTGTTTTACCCTGAGTTGCTGGCCTCATCTGCCTTGCACGACGACGCCGTGGCTCTCGGCCGGCGCACTTTTGAACTTTCCGAGTTCCTGGTCAAGGTGCTGAACGTGACCGACCTCGGGGCGGCGTTTCCGCATACGGTGACCTACCATGCCTCCTGCCATGGCCTGCGCGAGCTCAAGCTGCGCGATGAGCCTCTGCAACTCCTGCGCAGAGTAAACGGTCTCAAACTGGTGGAGATGGCCCGGTTTGACGAGTGTTGTGGCTTCGGTGGAACATTTGCCACCAAGTTCGCTGACATCTCCGTGGCCATGGGGACGGCGAAAGCAGAGAGCATTGAGGCGGCGGGTGCGGATTTTGTCACCGCCATTGACCCCAGTTGCCTGATGCACGTACAGGGAGTCTTAGGAAAGAAGAAAGCCCGGCCCCAAACCATCCATCTGGCGAGCATTCTGGCCAGCGGAGGAAGCCGGTGAGCACGCCTGCCCAACAATTCCTTCGCGATGCAGCCGTCAAGTCGGCGGATATTGTCCATCGCGAGCTGATCCGCAAGGGGATGGACAGCTACGATGCAGCGCACCTGCGAGGCCGATCACGCTTCCAGGACTGGGAAGCCGCGCGTCGTCGTTGCCAAGAGATCAAACGCGAGGCAATCGATCATCTAGACAAGTACCTGCTCGAGTTCGAAGAAAAAGTGATTGCACACGGCGGACACGTTTTCTGGGCGGAGAACTCCGAGCAGGCTTGCGCTTACGTTGCCGATCTGGCCAGGCGTCACAACGTCAGGACTGTGGTCAAGTCGAAGTCCATGGTCACCGAAGAGATCCATCTTGCTCCGGCGCTCGAAAAACTGGGAATCAAAGTCTGGGAGACCGACCTGGGCGAATACATTGTGCAGTTGCGCGACGAACCGCCGTACCACATCGTCACGCCGGCCATGCACCTGAACCGAAAGCAGATTGCGGAACTGTTCCGGGAAAAGTTTGACGAGCCGGGCCTGAGCGAGGACCCGCAGGAACTGGTGGCGGCGGCGCGGCGCAAACTGCGACAGCCATTCTTCGCCGCGGAAATGGGAATCTCCGGCGCAAACTTTCTGGTGGCCGATAGCGGCGTGATCGCCATCAACACCAACGAAGGCAACGGACGTCTCTCCACCAGCGTACCGCGCATTCACGTGGCCGTGACGGGCATCGAGAAGGTGATTCCCAAACTGGAAGATCTGGCGACGCTGTGGCCGGTGCTGGCGACCTCAGGCACGGGGCAGCCCATCACCACCTACGGTACCCTGATCGGCGGGCCGCGACGTCCCGGTGAAGCGGACGGTCCGGAAGAATTCCACGTTGTCCTGGTGGATAACGGCCGCAGTGGGCTGCTGGCCAACGCCGACGAACGCGAGGTGCTGCATTGCATACGCTGCGGCGCCTGCCTGAACATCTGTCCGGTGTATCGCCACATTGGCGGCCACGCCTACGGCACCACGTATCAGGGGCCGATCGGCAGCGTGCTCACGCCGCACTTGCGCGGCAAAGAGTTCGATCACTTGTCTTACGCATCGTCGCTTTGCGGTGCGTGCACCAGCGTCTGCCCGGTAGGGATCAATCTGCATCATCATCTGCTGCATAACCGGCGTGATTTCGTAATTGCCCACGACACAAAATTCAGCGAGCGGCTTATGTTCCGCTTGTGGCGCTCGGCCATGCTGCATCCCCGGCTCTACGCGCTGGGCGGAGCCCTGATGCGCCGCGCCTTACGCCTGCTCTACCGCCTGGGGCTGGCCGGTTCTGTGCTCGATCCCGCGCGCGCCTGGAACAGACGCCGGGCTCTGCTGCCGCTGCCGGCAAAATCATTTCGCGCCATGTGGAGGAACGGTCTTGGCAGGTGAAAATCCAGGCCGCGGGCGAATTCTGGAACGGATTCGCGCGGGACTGCGGGTGCCGGCGCCGGAACCGCCGACTGCCTCATCCGGTACGATCTTCTCGCCGGTGGAGAATCCCCTGGAACGGTTTCAGCAGGAAGCCAAGGCCAATCTGATGGAATGCCTGTTGGCCAGTGACGACGCTGCCGGCACGCAGCAACTCAAGAACGTTCTGCAATCGCTTCCCAATGGCGAAATCTTCGTCCAGGACGATCCCTCGCTGCGCCGCGTGATTGAGAGCATCGGGACGTCGCGGGCCATCCGTTGGTCAAGCCAGGGCGCGCCCAACGAGGCGTCGCAAGCTACCGTCACCCTGGTGGAAGCGCTGATCGCGCAGACGGGATCCATTTTCGTGACTGCTGCATGCGGCGGACGGGGCGCGTCGGTGGTGGCGCCGTGTCACATCGCGGTTGCGCGCGCGTCGCAGCTTGTTCCCGACTTGCAGACGGTGCTCAAGAACGCGGCGCAGCAGGGAAAACTGCAGCAGAACTCCTTCGCCTGCGTCATCAGCGGTTCCAGCCGCACCGCCGATATCGAAAAAATCCTGGTGCAGGGCGCGCATGGGCCAAGAAGGCTCGTGGTGGTCCTGCTGACTGGCGCTTGATTTGGCTGCAACAGTCGACGATGTCCGGGCGGCCCAGCTTCCGTCGGATGACAGAGAATCTTTAGAATTTATTTTGTCGCAGCGTCCGCTTGTCCATACGTAGAAACACTCCAGGAACATCCCGGAGTGTTTCGGACCGAGTTATTGCGTCGATCTAACGTTGGTGATCGCGGTCGTGGCCGCGGCCGTTGTCGTGCTTGTCATGCTTGTCGCGATCATCGCGATTATCATGGTTGTCGTGATTGTTGTGGTCTTCATGGTCCCAGTGGCCTTCATGCATTCGCCAGCCCTGTCTTTCGTGGTCGTAGTGCGGATGGTTCCAATAGGCGCCTTCATAAGGCGGCTGTTGCCAGCGGCCGGGCACCCATGCGTAGCGATTGCCATTCGGCGTCCAGTATCCCTCGACCCATGAGTAACCGGGACCGGGAGCCTCACTGCGACGTTCGTAGCGGTTTGCCGGCGGGCCGGTCCTGATATAGATGCCAATCTGCGCTGAAGCAGAGACTACGACTGCCCCTGCCAGCACCGCAGTGACTAACCAATTCAATTTCATTTTCAGCTCCTTTTAAAATTCAGTCGAGAAACCAAGCCCGGACTACTGGTTTATGACGGGTCCTTTTGACGCGTGGCTTTCACACCCATCAGGATTCCCATTCCGACAAACACGACCGCGCCCACTACAACCCAGTGTGCCGGCACATGCAGCAAGACTGCGCCATAAATAAGCCCGGCCACCACGAGCAGCGCTCCGGTAATGTAGATTCCAAATGACAATCCCTGTACCTGTTCTGGACAAAGTGCCCTGTGCCAGGCTTGCGGTGGCAGATTGCAACACCATCGTTCGTGGTTCGGGGAAGCAACCTTACTCTTAACCGTAGGCTCCATAGGCGGGGAAGTCTGTGCTCTATTGCTCAAAGTGAGTTCTGTGGGCGTTGTGTGGCTTTTTGCAGGGATATCCGGATTGTTCTCGCTCCAAGAGTTAGAGAACTGAGCATTGCCGTCGCGCCGGTAGATTAATCAACCAGTTAACAACAGCCTGTATAATGCGAGGAGTGGCTGCGCCGTTCCGCGCATCTCCGCCAGTTGCAGCCCGACCGAGGAGACAGACCAAAGGAGCCAAAGATGCTGTTATCCCGTCCTATTCTTGTCAGCCTTCTCGTCGCCGCGCTCGCCAGCATTGGACTCGCACAGGAAGCTGTTCCGAATTCTCCCGCCGCGCCCGCCTCTGCAGGGTCGACCATTGCATTGACCGTACCCAGGGAGACGCCCCTGGAAATCGCCTTGGACAAAGACGTGCGCGTCAAAAAAGCCGGGCAGGAGATTCACGGGCGCGTGGTGCAGCCCGTATACGCCTTTGATCGTCTGGTTGTTCCCGTGGGCACGGAAGTGAAAGGCAAGATCGCAAAGATCGATCCTGTCTCGGGCAAGCGACGCTTCATGGGAATCCTGAACGGGGACTTTACTCCTCCGCACAGGGTCCAAGTCGAATTCAGCGAGTTGCAGATGCAAGACGGAACGCAAATTCCGTTTCAAGCCGTGATCACGGCCGGTTCAGGCACATCGATTCAGCTCGTCAGCTCCAAGGACGCCGGCAAGAAAAAGGGCGTGCAGGACACGGCGGCGCAAAAAATCGACGAGGCAAAACAGCAAGCCAGGCAAAAGTGGAATGAAGCCATGAAACAGGTGAAAGACCCGGGGAAGCTTCACCGACTGGAGCAGTATGCTGTGTCGCAGCTTCCCGCGCGTCCGCAGTACATTCACGCCGGCACGGTTTACTTCGCTGAGCTCCAGGAGCCGCTCAATTTTGGCAATGAACCGCTGAATCCACTGCTGATGACCTCATTCAACACGCCTCCTCCCGCCGGCAGTCTCGTGCACGCTCTGCTCGTGACGCCGCTGAACTCGGCCCTTACGCAAAAGGGCGCGGAGGTCGAGGCGGTGCTGTCGCAGCCGCTCTTTGACGGCGATCGCCTGGTCCTCGCAGAAGGCAGCCGGCTCCGCGGCTCGGTGGTACAGGTAAAGCCGGCCCGCCGCTTTCATCACAACGGCCAGCTCCGCATTATCTTTCGCGAGCTCGTTCCTCCGGACGGCGTCCAGCAAAAGATCGTGGCTGGACTGGAGAGCGTCCAGTCCGGCAGGAACGAACACATCAAGCTGGACTCCGAAGGCGGAGCGGAAGCCACATCACCCAAGACCCGTTATCTGACCACCGGCCTCACGCTCGCCCTGACCTTTGCCTCAGTTGCGCACCACAACGACGGTGACGAAGTCAACACCAGCGGTGCCGACAACGGCGTGGCCGGAGGTGCCGCCAGTTTCAAACTGGTGGGCATAGCTTTGGGCGCAATCATCAGGTCGCAGCCAGTAGGCATGGCGATGGGCGCCTACGGATCAGCCCGTTCGGTCTACTCCAACTTTATTTCCAAGGGCCACGAAGTAGTGTTCCCCAAAAACACGCCGATGGAAATATCCTTCGGATCGCCCCGCAAGCCGGTTCTAGGCGCCCCGGAGCAACGTAATCCAACAGAGGAGCCGAAGCCGTAGGTTCGGGTACTCCGCTTCGGTCTTTCGTCAGTTTCTGATCACGAGAAACGTTCGCCGGCGGTTTTTCCGGCATGCGCTGCGGTCAGTTCAACATCTGCCGGCTCTCCAGTAGACTTCTATTGCCCATGAAAAAACCCCGTACCTTGATTTCCTCACCTCTTGACTGGCAGCTCATGGTTGATCCGGTGGCGGCGCCCCTGGTCCCGGTGACTGCCGAACGAGGCGGCACGCAGCTTAAGACGCCGCGTCCGGTCCTGCTGGTGGATACGCGGGAGCAGAATCCGTTTGATTTTGCGCCGTTTGAGGGCTGGTTTTCCGGGATCAAAGAGAAAGCCTTGAAGCTGGGCGACTACTCCATTGCCGGTCTGGAAGACATTTGTCTGGTGGAGCGCAAAGGGCTCGCCGACCTGGTTGGTTCCTGCACCACCATCCGTGGAGTTTTCGTGAAACGGCTCAAACGGATGGCCCAGGTTCCCCACCGCCTGCTGGTAATCACCAGCCCGCTCAGCGAGGTCAAATCCGAATACGGGCACGGCGGCAACCCCAACCGCGTGACGCAGTCCTTGGTTGCAATGCTGGCGGGTTTGCAAATTCCATTTCTATGTACAGAGACGCACGAACTGGGCGCGGAGATTGTGGCTAGCTACCTTTACCAGGTGCATCTCTACCACTGGCTGGAAAGCAACGGCCACGGGCGATATCTGGCGGACAACGATCTCTGAGGGAAACCTTTGAAACACAGAGGAAAGGAGTGATCGGAGGAATAAGTATTAGAGCTGAGTCAATAATTCATCGTATTCCCACATCCTCATGCTTACTCAGTTCCTCTGTGTTTAAAAAGGATTTAGATCCGCGCATATCCGCTTTTATCCACGGTAAGATTTGGTCGCTCGTCCGGAACAACCTCAAAACATTACCACTTAGCGTGCGAATTGCGCTGCTCAGACTGATTGGCTCGGATCGTTGCGGAATACACATTTAGAATAGAAAATGCAGCGGGAACCTTGGAGCAAGAGTCAAAAGCTCAAGGTCTCGACTTGAGAATTATGAAATCCTTCCTGGACACAGTTCGCGAACGGGTCGTCATCTATGACGGCGCCATGGGCACTCAGATACAGGAGCGTCAGCCCACCCTGGACGACTACTGGGGCAAAGAGAATTGCTCTGAAGTCCTGGTGCTGAGCCGCCCAGAGATGATCAAGGAGATCCACGCTGCCTACTTCAAGGTGGGCGCGGACGTGGTCGAGACCAATACGTTTGGCGGCGGGCGCGTTGTATTGTCCGAGTTCGGCCTGGCTGATCGAGTGCATGAAATCAACAAGCGTGCCGCCGAACTGGCACGCGAAGTGGCTGCTGATTTTTCCACGCCGCAGAAGCCGCGCTTTGTTGCCGGGTCCATGGGTCCGGGAACGAAGCTGCCTTCTTTGGGGCACATCAGCTACGACGATTTGTTCGCCGCGTACCTTGAGCAGACGCTCGGGCTGATTGACGGCGGTGTGGACATTCTCCTGATTGAAACCTGCCAGGACATTCTGCAGACCAAGATCGCACTGGCTGCGGCTTTTGCTGCCATGAAGCAGGTGGGCAAACGGCTTCCCGTTCAGGCGCAGGTGACTCTGCAGGAATCGGGGACCATGTTGCTGGGCACCGAGATCGGCGCCGCCGAAACCGCGCTAGAGCCCTACGACTGCGAAATCATCGGGATGAACTGCGCGACCGGGCCTAAAGAGATGAACGATGCCGTGCGCTACCTCGCCCACAATGCGCCCAAGGAGATTTCTGTCCTGCCGAACGCGGGCCTGCCGGAGAACGTTGGCGGAGTCGCGCATTACAAGCTCACGCCGCGGGAACTGGCGGAGTATCACAAGAAGTTCATCACCGAATACGGCGTCCGCATTGTCGGCGGATGCTGCGGCACCACGCCAGAGCATATTCGCGTGGTGACCGAGACCTGCGCCAACCTGGAACCGGCCAAGCGCGAAGTCGAAATCACGCCCGCCGCTTCGAGCGCGTACACCATGGTCCCGCTGGACCTTGATCCCAAACCGCTGATTGTTGCGGAAGAGATGAACACCACCACGCGCGTGGAAGCTTTCAAGAACATGGTGCGCGATGGCAAATATGACGACATTCTGGCGCTGGCGAAAAAGCTGGTGAGCGAAGGCTCGCACATGCTCGACCTGTGCTGCGCCATTGTGGGTGAAGACGAGAAGGCGTATATCACGTCCATTTTGGAGAAGGTAGCCACGCGCGTACCCGCGCCGGTGCTGGTGGATTCTACCGAAGCCGACGTGATTGAAGAGGCGCTGAAACGCATTCCCGGCAAAGCCATCATCAATTCGATCAATCTTGAAGACAGCGAAAAGCGTACGTCGAAAGTCCTGCCCATGGCCAAGCAGCACGGCGCGGCGGTGATCGCACTGACGATCGACGAAGACGGCATGGCCCTGACGGCGGCGAAGAAAACCGCTGTTGCCAGGCGGATCTATCAAATCGCGACGGAGAAGTACGGCATTCGTCCGGTGGACTTGATTTTCGACGCGCTTACTCTGCCCATTTCCACAGGCCAGGACGACTATCGCACCGCAGGCATTGAAACGCTGAACGCCATCCGGCAGATCAAGCAGGAACTGCCGCTGGTCAAGACCATCCTGGGCGTGAGCAATATTTCGTTCGGCCTGAACACCTATGCGCGGCGCGTGCTCAACAGCGTGTTCATGAAAGAAGCCGTGGACCATGGTCTGGACATGGCTATTGTGAATTACGCCAAGATTTATCCGCTGTACAAGATTCCCGAGGTCGAAGTCGAACTGGCCCGCAAGCTGATTTATTACGACAAGTCAGCCGGCGATCCGCTCCAGGTCTATATGGCCCACTTCAGCGGAATCGACAAACAGCCGCAGGCGGAAGTTGCGCCGGTGGAGTCGCTTTCAGTCGAGGATAAACTGAAGCGCTGCATCATCAACGGCGAGAAGGCACTCGGCGAAGGAGCGAGCAAACAGAGTCTGGAACAGATATTAGAAGATGCGCTCATTAAGTATTCGCCTCTGGACATCATCAACACCGTGCTGCTAGATGGGATGAAAACGGTCGGCGAGCTTTTTGGCGCACGCAAGATGCAGCTTCCGTCGGTGCTCGATTCTGCCGGCGTCATGAAGCAGGCCGTCGCTTATCTGGAACCGAAGATGGAGAAGAAGGACGGCAACCAGAAGGGAACGCTCGTCCTGGCGACGGTGAAAGGCGACGTTCACGATATCGGCAAGAACCTGGTGGACATCATTCTCAGCAATAACGGCTACAAGGTCGTCAACCTGGGGATCAAGCAGCCGTCGGACAGCATTATTGCCGCAGCGAAACAGCACAGCGCGCATGCCATCGGGCTGAGCGGACTGCTGGTGAAGTCCACGCTGGAGATGAAGTACGTGATCCAGGACCTGGAAGCCCAGAAGCTCGACTTTCCGGTAATCTGCGGCGGCGCCGCTCTGACGCGGAAATACGTGGAGGCCGATCTACGTCGCGAATACTCGAACTCCGTCTTCTATGCCGACGATGCCTTTGCCGGCTTGCACTTGATGGACGATCTTACTTCTCCGAACGGCGCGCGTGAAAAACGGCTGCAGGAAGGCCGGACGATCAAAGAATTTGCCAAGGCCGTGGCCGCCGCGGGCGGGCAAGGCTCACCGAGCACGGAACGCTCGGCCGTGGTGCAGCCCGCACCGAACATTCCTGTGCCTCCGTTTTACGGCGTGCGAGTGCGTAAAGATTTTGATCTGATCGAGGTTTTTCAGTACATCAACCACACGGCGCTTTTCAAGAACCAGTGGCAACTCAAGACTGCTTCCCAGACCGATTATGTTCGGATGGTCGAAGAGAAATACCTGGCCGTACTTGCCGACCTGCAAAAAGAAGTGCTGCAAAAAGGTTGGTTCGAGCCCAAGGTTGTTTATGGCTACTTTGCCTGTCAGACTGAAGGAAACGACGTCGTTCTATATGACGGCCCGCGCGGTCATGAAGTCCAGCGCTTTAGCTTCCCGCGCCAGCATGAAGGCCGCAAGCTCTCCATAGCCGACTTCTTCCTGCCGAAAGAGTCCGGCCAGTTTGACGTGATTGCGTTGTCCGTTGTGACCGTCGGAGGCCGCGCTTCCGAGGTAACCAAAGAGCTGTTTGACGCCAACGAGTTTACCAGGTATCTCTACGTCCACGGCCTGAGCGTGGAAACAGCCGAGGCCCTGGCCGAGCTGTTTCACAAGAACATGAGGGCGGAGCTGGGCATTTCCGGCGAAGATGCTCCCCGCGTGAACGACCTGTTCCACCAGAAGTATCGCGGCTCGCGGTACTCGTTTGGCTATCCGGCGTGCCCGAACCTGGAAGACCAGACCAAACTTTTTGCGCTGCTCAAGCCGGAAGAAACCATCGGCGTCCGCCTGACGACGGGATTCCACATGGAGCCGGAGCAGTCCACGTCGGCGATCGTGGTGCATCATCCGCAGGCGAAGTATTTTGTGGTGTAAACCTCCGAAATAATCCCCAGCGTGTCCTGTCGGACACGCGCGTCTACAAGCGGACACGGCTGCTTTCAGATAAGCTTCATAGATTCACTGGTTTGTTTCTGGCCCTTGGACTGCTTATGTGTTCATTTGGGGAAACGCGTAAAATGCCAGGCAGAGCAAAAGAATTCATCAAAAAACTTCCCAGCCGGATTGCCGCTGGTTGTATATTTCTCCCACTCTCTTCCATGAGACTCATGGCGCGGTTCAAGTGGCGTTATCTGGCGGCAAGTGTCTTCTTTCTGGCGCTAGCCGGCGCGGTGTTTGTTTACTGTAAGGCGACAAAGGCCATAAAAACAGCCAGCCAGGAGGTTGCATCGTCAGAAAACCTCCGCTTTACGGTGCGGGAGCTTGCGCCGGTCAGCAGCAATTTTTCCTGGATCAGCGCTCCAGCGGCGTTCATGGGCGCCGCGGGGTTCAAAGGCGAGTTTTTCGTCTGCGGTGCATCCGGGCTGTTTGAGTATGACGCTCGCGGCGGTCTGGTGAAGCACTATCGACCCGGCCAGGAGCTTCCGCCGTCGCCTCTGCTCCGCATGACGACGGGCGTCTTGAGAGACTCGAGAGACCGCGAACTGCTGATCGTGACGGCCAATGCGGGCGTGCTGGCGTTTAACGGATCGTCCTTCCGACAGATTCTGCCGGCGGATACGGACGCGCGTTCGGTGACCTCCATTCTTCCGCTCGGCTCCGGACAGTTGCTCATCGGCACGCGCAAACGCGGCGTGCTGGTGTATGACGGGAAAAAGCTGCATGCCTTCCAGCCCACGCTCGCTTCGCTGCACGTAACGGAACTGGCCGGCAATGAAAGCGATCTCTGGATCGGCACTCAAGACCAGGGCGTGACGCACTGGACCGCAGGACGAACGGAGAGTTTCGCGGAAGCCCAGGGAATGCCCGATCCGCAGGTGTTTTCGATTGCCCTGCTCAACGACAAGGCCTACATCGGTACGGCGGTGGGGATCGCGGAGTTCGACAACGGAAAGTTCGTCCGGGTGATTGCTCCCGGCTTGTTTGCCCGCACGCTGTACGCCAACGGACAAACATTGCTGGCGGGCGGCAGCGGCGAAGGTCTGGTTGAAATCAATCCTGAACCCAGGCGTCTGAACGGCCTTCTGCGCCCGGCTTCGCCAGCAACGATTGCCGACGCGCAGCAGATATTTGGCGAGGCCGGTTCGCTCTATGCGGTGACTCCTGGAGCGCTTTATCTGAAAGAAGCGCAACGTGGTGGCTGGCGTCACGTGTTGTCGCCGGAAAACACCCTGCTCGCCGACCGCAACATATCCGCGCTGGCTCTGGACAGCTCCAGCCGTCTTTGGGTGGGCTATTTCGATCGCGGACTCGATCTGTTTGAGCCGCACCTGAAATCCGCCATACATGTAGAGGATGAAAACGTCTTTTGCGTGAATCGCATCCTGCCCAACGCTGCCAGTGGTACCGTCGCCGTGGCCACAGCCAACGGTCTCGTCTTGTTTGACCAACTGGGCAGGAAGCAGCAAGTGCTGGGCAAAGCGGAAGGACTTCTGGCCGACCATATAACGGACGCGGCACTCTATGGCGACGGCATGGTGCTGGCCACGCCCGCCGGGTTGACATTCCTGGACGCATCCGGACCACACAGTCTTTACGCGTTCCATGGGCTCGTCAACAATCATGTCTACACCGTGGCCGCCGCGGGCAAGGAAGTAGTGGCCGGCACGCTGGGCGGCATTTCCGTCCTGGAAAATGAAAATGTCGCCGCCAATTACACCGTGGCTACGCGAGGGCTTACCCACAACTGGATTTCCGGCATCGTGCGGGCGGGTAACGACTGGATCGTCGGGACCTATGGCGGAGGGGTTGTCCGTTTGCTGGCCAACGGCCGCTTTGAAGCTTTCGACATCGCCACCGGCAAGTTTGAAGTCTATCCCAACGCCATGGTCGCCACTGATCGCCACGTTCTTGCCGGGACCCTGGGCAAGGGGCTCTACAGCTACAACCGTGACACCAACCGGTGGAGCGTAATTACTGAGGGCCTGCCGTCTCTCACCGTGACTGCGCTGACCTCGGGTAACGGTTACATTTACGTGGGCACAGACAACGGTCTGGTCCGCATTCCGGAGCAAAATCTTCCATGAAGCAGCCGCTCAAACTGATGGTTGTTCTCTGTTGGCTCGTTCCCATGCTGGTCGCAACGACCTGGGGCGATGCCGGCGTGCTTATACCTCGCGACAAGAACCAGCCCGATCCCGCGGTGCTCTCACTGGAGGAGATGGAGATCACCATCCGCATTGATAATTCCGATGCGCGCATCTTCGTCAAGCAGATCTTTGCTAATCACACCGGCCGCATCGAAGAAGGCAATTATGTTTTTGCCTTGGGCAGCCACGCTGTGGTCTCCGACTTCGCCACCTGGGACGGACCGGTCCGCATTCCTGCCGTGATTCTCGAGCGCAAGCGCGCGGAAGAGATCTACAACCAGTTGAAGCAGCAGTCCATTGATCCCGGATTGCTGGAGATGGGCGAACGCACCGCCGATGAAGCCCGCCGGACATCAATATTCAGCGCCAAAATCACGCCCATTCCAGCCTACGGGACCAAGCGGCTGGAGTTCGAATATCACGAAAGTATTCCGGTTGACAGCTTCAAGTCCTACTTCGGCGTTCCGTTGCGGCCGGAAGCCTATCATTCCCAGGTCGCGCGGCACTTGATCATTCACTTTGAGTTGCGCTCCGAACATCCCATGCGCGATTTCAAGCTGGCCAGCAAAGTTTATCCACTTAAGATCGCGCAGCAGACGGCCAACAGCGTTTCCGGGAGCTTTGAAGGTACGAACGTCAGCCTGACGGAAGACTTCGGTGTCCAATACGAGCTGGACCAGACGGCCGGCGACACGCTGCATGTGCTGGCGTTTCGCAATCCTGATTCCGGCCAGCCCAATCCCACCGAAATGTCTCCGGTGCGCGGTACGAATGAGCCGGGGTTTCTCGAAGTGGAAGCGCTCATCGCCAGCAGGAAAGCGGCATCGGGTCAGGCGACAAACCGGCCGCCTCACAACGTGGTTGTGCTCTTTGACAATTCGCTCTCCATGCAGTGGGACAAGCTGGAGCGCACGTATGGAGCCATGCAACAGGTCCTGCATTCGCTTACGCCGCAGGACCACTTCAATCTGTTGTTGTTCAACAGCAAAGTTGCTGCGTTTCAACCGGCCATGGCCGGCGTTACTCCGGCGAGCGTGCAGCAAGCCACGGACTTTGTTCGCGCCAGCCGGCTGCGCGGCGGTACTGACTTGCAGCACGCGCTGGAAACCGGCCTCGAGGATTGCGCGCAGACTTCTGGAAACAACTATCTGGTCTTGTTGACCGACGGATCGGCAACGCGCGGTGTGATTCAGAGCGGCAAGCTGGCGGCATGGTACGCGGAAAAATGGAAAGCGGTGCCGGACACCAAACGCCCCAAACTGTTTGTCCTTGCTGTTGGTGATGACGCGAACCTGCCACTGCTCCGCATGCTCACCCACACGGACGGCGTGCTGGAGAGCGTACTCTCAACGGAGCCTGCCGAGTTCAAGCTGAATTCTTTTGTGTCGAAAATGAACCTGAACCCCATCGGCCAGCTCGGCATGGACGTGTCGCCCCAGTCCGCCCTCGACCTGGTCTATCCGCTGCAGGACACTTCATTTGCCGGTTCCATGGCTTCCTGGGTTGGCCAGTACAAGTCAGCACAGAGCAACGTGGGTTTCAATGTCCGCGGCGTGCGTGAAGGCGAACCATTTGCCATCCGCGCAACCGCCAACCTGCCGCAGAAAGCGCTGGAACATGATCAGCTTCCGCGGCTGTGGGCCAAAGCGCGGGTGGACGCCCTGCTTGAAAAGATCGAACGCGACGGTGAAGACCAGGCCAGCATTGATGAGATTATCCGCCTGGCGCGCAAATACAAGTTCGTCACGCCGTATACGTCGTTTCTCGCGGTGCCGCGCGCGCTGTTGCGGCCGCGGGTGATACGTCCGGGCGATCCCGTACTGCGCGTGCGCACCGACCCGGCCATTGTCTCCGTGGTTGCGCTGTTTCCGTTCGGCTTGACCAAGCCGCTGCGCTATCTCGGCAAAGAAGATATCTGGCAGACGCGTTTTCTTGCGCCGGTGGACATGGAGGACGGCACGCACTCGGTGCGGCTTATCCTGCGGGACCGCAACGGCAACGTATATCGTGAAGCCAAGACGTTCATCATTGCCAGCAAGCCGCCCACGCTGAAGATTGTTCTGGACAAGAAACAGTTCCGGCGCGGTGATGACATTCATTTGAGGATCAACGCGTCCGCTAGCACGCGGACGCTGTTTGCCCAATTGGAAGGCGCGGCGCCGGTCAGTCTGCGCTGGAACCCCGACGCGACCGCAAGCACCGGCACGGTCACGGTGGCGGCGGAACTGTTGCCGGGGCGTTACCGGCTGACGGTAACAGCGGAAGACGTGGCCCATAACATCGGCGCCCAGGAGGTGCAAATTGAAGTGCTCCCGTAAGGTCCTTGTCAGGACCTCCACCGTTATTCTGGCGCTTGTCGCCGGCATTCTCGCGGCCCGCGCGGCCATGCCTGCCTGGATCCAGAACATTGAAGCGCGCTCCCTGATGGAAGCGGCAATATTTCGTACAGTCTCCCTGCCTGGCGGGCCAATTTCGATTCGTCGTCCTCCCAGTGAAACCGTTGCTGCGTTAGGAGATTTGATCAAGCAGCAGCCGCACCAAGGCGAACTCTATTCTTTGAAGGCGCTGGAGGAAGAGCAAAAGCTGGATTTCGATGCCGCCGAAGCCGATTGGAAACTGTACGTCCAGAACGGTTCCGACAAAGCAACCGCACATCTGGCGCTGGCTGATTTCTACGAGCGCCGCCATCGTCCGCAGGAAGAAGTCGCGTCCCTTTCCGCAGCCGGCCGCTTGCCATCGCCGCCGAGTGAGAGATTCACTGCCGTCGGCCGGCAGCGTTCCTGGCTGGCTTTTGAACGTATTTTCAGGATAGCCGCAGCACAGGCGCTGAATAAGAGTATCGCCATCGAGCAATACAACGCATGGCTGGACCGCTATCCGCAGGAGCAGGGACTGTATGGCCGGTACTTCCAGTATCTGCTGGACGAAAAAGATTTCAAGACGGCCGCGGACGTGATTGCCCGATATCACACCAAGTTCCCCGCGGATGAAGTTTTTCCCACGCGCGCCCGCGCGCTGCTGGCTTACAAACAGGGTTCCGTGGAGCAGGGCCTCGCGGTTTACGACAAGGGCTTCCAGCCGCTTTGGCCCGCGGAACTGGTCAAAAACTATTTCGACTTGCTTAAGGAAACCCGCAACCTGCGCAAGTTTCTCGACCAGACACGCGGCGCGCTGGCCCGCAATCCTGACGATTTGAACTCCTCGGCGCGCATCTTCTATTACTACCAGCAGCAGGGCAAGCTTGACGCAGCGCAGCAGGCCATCACGGAGTATCGCCTGAGTAAAGACGCCAGAAAAGCACCGTGGACTTCGCAGGAGCTTTACAGCTTCGCGCGGCTGCTGGAAGATGTTCATCTTTACTCCGAAGCCTCGCGCTATTACTTCGCGCTGTACAACAGCACGGGCGCCGATCCCTCTTCGCAGGACAAGGCCCTCACCGGACTGGCTAACATTCTGCTCGAAGCGCCGGAGCAGCAAATCCGCTTCGGCTCCGGCGACATCTCCATGTACAAGGGCATCGCTACCATGGACACGGGCCCGGGATATCTCAACGGCATCCTGTCCTTGCTTCTGAATACGCAGGGCCCGTCGTCCCATTATTCTGAAGAAGCGCAACGCGCGGTGCCGTACTTCCATCGTTCCCGCGCTGCGGAACTTGTCTCGTTTCTGGACCAGAAATTTCCCAACTCGCCATCGCGCGCCGAGTTGCATGCTCGGCTGCTGGAAGCGTACTCAAGCTACGGGCAGGATGATGCCGTGGTACGCGGCGGGCGGGAATTCCTTGCTGCTTTTCCCGCTGCCGATCAGCGTAACCGCGTAGCGCTGCTGATGGCGGATTCCTACGCGCGCACCAACAATGCAAAAGAAGAATTCGCGATTTATGACTCGATGCTCCAGGAGCTGGCGCGTAAAGCGGATGGCATCCCGTTGGGCGAACACCTCAACGAATTCCAGACGAACCAGGAACAGGTCTCGCCCGACGCCGAAGGCGACATCGAAAGCGGCGATGGCGAGGATAGCGCGCCTGTGTCCCGTCAAAAGAGAATGAAGGGGACGCAGCCCAGGAGCGCCGCCTTCAAAGTAGCTGAAGGCCCATCCGCAGGACAGGCGGGCCCTCGTTCCCCGGAGTACCAGCAAGTGCTTGCTCGCTACATTTCGCGGCTGGTCTCGCAGAAGCAAATCCCGGCGGCGCTTGTCGTCTGGAGACAGGAGTTGGACCGGAATCTCAACGATCCCGGCTTGTACGAGAAATTTGCTGACTTTCTGGAAGGCAACAAGCTGGGCACGGAAGAAGAGGCGGTTTATAGGCGCGCGATCCAGCAGTTTCCCGGCAGAGGATGGTATGACAAACTGGCCCGCTGGTATCTGGGCAGGAAGCGCAACCAGGATTTTGCCGCGCTAACCGGGCAGGTCCAGACGATATTCTCCGGCAGTGATCTCGAAGGATACCTGACCAACGCTTCGGGCATGCCCCAGGAACTGGAGCTTCAGTTCAACCAGTTCGCCAGCCAGCGTTTTCCGCACAACTTAACGTTCGCGCGAAAATTGATGGCGCTGTATCTCACTAAGCGGTTCTCAAATCCCGCAGCATGGGAAGCGCTGGTCCGCCAGCACTGGTTTGAAGATGATGAGCTTCGGGCCGAGTTCTTTGAGTATCTGGCAAGCTCCGGCAAGCTCGAGGCGGAACTGCAAACGCTGAGGACCGCGAGGCCGGCGTCGCAGCCGGATTGGGCGAGTCAGGCAAAATCCAATCCTGCTGCGGTGCGCTTTATCGCTGAGGCCGAACTCTGGCGTTCGCACTTTGAGGTGGGCGCTCCGGTCATCGCGGCGGTCGCAGCACAATATCCCGCGGACGCCGGCATGGGCGAGCGCGCGGCTTCCGTCTATCGTTCGCTGGCCTATTTTGATCCCAGGGACATCGACGTTGCCGTACAGATCGAAAACAATCTGCTGAAAGCCAATCCTGCCAGCCGCGACATTCTGGCGCGCATCGGAGACATCTATTCGGACCGCGAGCTGTTTGAAAAAGCCGCGCCGTATTGGAACCAGATGGCGGAGACGGAGCCGGGAAATTCCAATAGTTACCAGGAAGCAGCCACGGTCTTCTGGGACTACTACTTTTTTGACGACGCTTTGCGCCTGCTGAACCAGGGCCGCGCGAAGCTGGGCGATGACACGCTTTATTCCTATCAGATCGGCGCCATCTACGAAAACAAGCGCGATTATTCCCGTGCCGTGCAGGAGTACCTGAAAGGCGCGCTCGCGGAGGGCGACGGTTCCGAATCTAACGCCCGTCTGCTGCAGCTTGCCCGCCGCGCTTCAACCAAGGGCCTGGTGGACGCCGCGACGGACAAGGCCGTCGCCGCCAGCAGTTTTGACACGACGGCGATTGAGCTACGTGTCGCGGTGCTGGAAGCGCAATCCAGAAAGCAGGACGAGATCGTGCTGCTGAATTCCGCTCTGGACCACAGCACAGCCGTCGAAGTGCTGGAAAGCATTGAGAGCATGGCCAGGGACAAATCGCTGGAATCGGTGCGCCAGCATGCGCTTGAGCGGCAGGCCGCGGTCAGTAATGATCCGGTGCGGCGTCTTGAGTTGCGCTACGCGCTGGTGCAGTCCTACGAACAGAAGAAAGACCTCGTCTCCGCCGAACACAACGTGGACGCGCTGTACAAAGAGAACCCGAAGGTCCTGGGCGTTGTGCGTTCGACAGTGGATTTCTACTGGCGCAACAAGCTGCAACAGCGCGCGATTGACGCTCTGCTGCAGGCGTCCAAAGACGCCTATCCGTCTCTGAAAACCCAGTTCACGTATGAGGCTGCGCGGAAGATGGCGGACTCCGGACAGTACGGGCCTGCGCGCCAGTTGCTTCTGACGTTGCTGAATGACTCGCCCTACAACGGCGAATACCTGGCCGCGACCGCCGATACCTACGCCCGGGCCGGCGATCAGGCGGGGCTGCGCGACTTCTACCTGGACAAAATCAAGCTCTTTCAAAAGTCCACTCTCGGCGCAGACGACCGCAAAGCGCGGATCGCCACATTGCGCCGCGGGCTGGTTCCCGCGCTGACGCAGCTTAAGGACTATGCCGGTGGCGTGGACCAATATATCGAGATCATTAACTCCTATCCTGACGATGCTGGACTCACCACGGAAGCGGCGTTTTATGCGCAACGCTATCAGCAGAAAGACCGATTACTGAACTTTTATGTGAAAACCGTTGCGGCATCACCGAAGGATTCACGCTGGCCCGTCGTGCTGGCACGGTTACAGACCAACTATGAAGACTTTGACGCCGCCATCAGCACGTATACGCAGGCTATCAAAGTCCGGCCGGACCGCGCTGATCTGTTGACGGCACGCGCCACGCTCGAAGAACGGCTTCTGCGTTTTGATGAATCGGCGGCGGACTACACCGCGCTCTACCAGCTCGAATATCACGACACCAAGTGGATGGAAAAAGTGGCTGAGACCCGCGCGCGTCAGAACAAGCCGGAACTCGTGGTGCAGGCGCTGCAAACAGCATTCGTTGAAGGCCATCCGGAAACACCGTTGAAATACTTCAGTGTCGCTTCCTCTCTGGAAGGCTGGGGGATGCTGCCCCAGGCGCGCACGTTCGCGGAGAAAGGCCTGACGGTGGCCGGCAATGATCTGCTGGCAAGTAATGAGGACCACGGTGGGGCGCAACTCTATGCGCGCATCATGACCCGCATGCGCCAGCAGGACGTTGCCTACCAGAAGCTCCAGGCTGCGGTCGCCGCGGCCGGCCAGCTTCCGCCGATCACCGACCAGGTAGCCCGGAACGGGTTGGAAGCCGCTACCAACGCCGACTTGCGCAAGAACCTGCTGCTCACGCGCAACAGCAACGCTCGCAACGGAATGGCGGCATGCATGGGCGAGATGGGCGCCGCGGTGAATCGTTACTTCACTCCCGAGGAGAAGCTCGGGTTCGCGCAATTTCTCAACGCCCAGGCCGTCACGATGCAGCGTGATGATGCGTTCGATTTTCTCCTGCCCGCAGCGGACAAGGCGGAGCTGCCGGAGGTTCAAGCCAAACTGCTGGGCCAGGAGCTTCTGGTCAAGACGCGGGCGCGCTCGGCCGTCGACAGATTACAAGACCTGCAAGTCCGGCGTTTGAAGCTCATGGAGCTGGGACAGCAGTTGGAGCGCCTCGCCTCCACTGGCGGAGACGATGGCCCCGGTTACCTGGTGCGTGCTTTGAACGTCTACGGTATGGCCGGCAAGCCGGACGATGAATTGCGTGTTCTCGAACGGATGCGGACGGCTCCCAATGGTGGTCTCAGCAACCAGCAACGTTCGCGCTACTTTGAATTGCTGCTGGCGCGTACGCCGCAGCGACTGGTGCAATTCTCAGGCCAGCCGAAAGGCCGGGGCGACGATGCTGCCGACTTTATTGTTTCCCACGGAGACGCCCAGCTGGCACACGCTGCCGTGACTGTGCGGGGCGTAACGGAGCCGGCCGTCTGGACCGCTGCGTACAACGCGCTGGTCGGGCTCTACTTTGGCGAGTCTTCGCCGCAGGTGCGGACCGCATTTATCACCGCGCTGGGTGATGGAACGATCGGCGAGCGGCTGGACAAACCGGGTGATCGCAAGCTGACCCTCGCCGGCGACGTCTGGTTTTACTACGGGGCACGCTATGGCGAATATCTGGGCATGACCCGCAAAGGTGATCCGGAAGATTTTGTCCCGGCGGAGGTTGAACATACCCCGGCGCGCGCTCCGGCCTACTTCACAGCCGGCCTCTATTATGAAGAGTCAGGCGATATGGCGCGGGCCATCGCGGATTATGGCCACGTGCTGGAACTCGATCCCAACCGGATTGACGTCCACAACCGCCTCGCCGGAATTTACTGGAAACAGAAACGTAATGACGACGCGCTGGCGGAATGGAAACGGGCGCTGGAGATGCTCAGAGTCCAGACTACCTCGGGCAGGTTACAGGACACTTTCTGGGGGGACTACGCCGCGACGCTGAACAGTCTTGCTGCCCGCAAGCTATTCGCGCAGTTCCAGCCTGTCATCTACGAAGTCCTGCATGCCTACGTGAAACGCAGCGGGGACTATCGCGTGCAGGCGCTGCTCACCAGCACGCTTCCGCGTCTCGCCGATCCTGGCGCAGCCGCCGCGCTCCTTTTGGATTTGTCGGTCGATGCGCCCGACAAGCTCAATTTTCTGCGTTCGTTTGCCAGAGACGACAGCACTTTGAAGTATGATCCGGAGCCGGTCTACATCCGGGTCCTGGAGTTGGCGGAGGAACATGCGCGCCAGTCAGAGGGTGTAGCGAAACAGTATGCGGAAGACGACCTGGATGGTCTGCGGATCCGATGGGTGCAATATCTGCTGGCGGCCAGGCGCTATGACCGGTGCCGTGACGAGTTGAATGCGCTTCCGAAATCCCTGTGGGACCGCCAGGCCGCCGCGTTGGTGCCAGTCCAGCTCCGGCTGGCGGCACAGTCCAATACGCTGGACGGCATTCTGGATGGCTACCGCGCGGACGCCGAACACGCTCCGTCACCGGAAATTCTCCGCATAGGGGCCACGCAGTTGCAACAGGCCGGAGACAAACAGTCCGCGCGCAAGGTGCTGGAGTTTGTCTTCTTCCGCGAAATACAGAACCATAACCTTACGGCGGCCAACATGCTCGGTCTCGCGGACATCCGCATTCAGGCCGGCGACCTGGCCGGAGGTTTGGAATTGTTGCGCCGGATGACTCTGGTTGTGGGCAATCCCTTTGAAACGCAGGATCCGGCCGCGGCCCTGCTGGTCAAGACGGGCCATCCGGCGGAAGCCGTAAGTCTTCTTGAAGAGCTGGTCAAAGCCGTGCCGTGGAACGCGGATTACCGCATCCGTCTGGCCCAGGCGCGCATAGCCGCGAATCAAAACGCGGACGCTGCGCGCAAAGGACTCGCAGCCGCGGGCGCCGACAAACAAGCGCCGTATGAGACCAGGACCGCGGCGGCACGATCGCTGGCCGGCACCGGAACAGTCGCCGAACTTGGCAGCAGGGAATTGAACCTTATTGCGGGCGGACAGGCCATCACCCCGGCGGATGCCAATCAGCCGTACTTTTTCATCGCGCGGCTCAAAGCTGCGGAAGGACAACAGGGCGCGGCCAGCGTCGCGCTTCTGCGTTCCGCCTTGGAAGACCGCCCCAGCGGTGACGCGGCCCGCATACCTCTGCTCAAGGCAGCCACGGCCGCGGGCGATTACTATCTGGCCCTCGCCGCGGTCAAGCCGATGCTCGACACGAGCGGATTGGGATCTCGCATCAACGATACCGGGACTACGGACGAAGAAGAGCTTGACCTGAATTCTTCTACTGAGGACAGCGTTCGCGGCCTGGTGAAGTTGCCGGTGAAAGAGCGCGCCGAGATCAACCGGGACATTGGCCTGGCGCTCGAAAAGACCGGTTCGATTGAGCAGTCGCTCGGATATTGGCGCAACGCTTACAAACTGGAAACTGACACCGAGCAGAAAACGCAGGTCAACAAGGAAGTGCAACTGATAAGAACTGTGCTGCGCCGGCGCGAGAGTAATCTTGCGCGCAGACCGATCATTCACACGGAGCTCGAGCAGAACCGGACAGTGCGTCCGCGACTGCCGGAACGCGCGCTGGCCAGTCCGCCGCCCAGAGCGGCGGTCCGCCCGTCCGCGAAAGGAGTCAGCCAATGAAAACCTACTGGAAATTGTCCGCGCTGGCCGTTTTGTTGTGCCTGTTGGCGGCGCTAAGCTGGGGACTCTATCAACAGCAGACGTCTCCGGCCCATTCACTCGGGCAGATGATGCCGGAAGGAGCGCTGGTGTACATCGAAGCTAGGGATTTTTCCGGTCTGTTGCATGACTGGAATGGCTCTCCGGAGAAAGCGCTGTGGGTCAAGAGCGACAGCTATAAGGTGTTTTCCAATTCGAGACTGTTTTTGAGATTGAGCAAGGCGTCTGATGAGTTTGCCTCGGCCGCGGGAAGTCCCCCGGACATGAAGTTCCTGGACCAGGCGGCGGGCAAGGAGAGCGCCATCGCCATCTATGACATCGGGGAGCTTCAGTTTCTTTACGTCACGCACTTGCCCTCGAGAAGCTTCGTACACTCTCCGCTTTGGCTATCGCGCAACAAATTTCAATCGCGCAGCGCCGGCGGCAAGCCGTTCTTCAGTCGTAGTGACGCCGATTCCGGCCGCGTTGTTGCGTTTGCGGTCGTCGGCGACTATCTGATTCTGGGCACAAAGGACGATCTGGTGGCCGGCGCCCTGGAACTCTATTCTGGAAGCAAGGGCCATACCCTGGCGCAGGAAGGCTGGTTTTCGCAGGCCCTGGCTGCGGCCCCGGCTGCGCCCGGCGACTTGCGCATGGTCCTGCACATGGAGAAGGTCGCGGTGACACCGCATTTCCGGACGTACTGGATCCAGCAGAACATCACCGAAATGCGCGGCCACTCGGCTGCGGTGTCCGACCTGTATCGCGAAGGCGCAGTGTATCGCGAGGAGCGCGTTCTGCTGCCGGCGAAAAAGGTCGAAGACGACGCGGTGCTGACGCAGTCTGCTCAGGCGGTCACCGGGCTGCTGCCGCTGGTGCCGAAAGACTATGGCTTTTACCAGGCGAGTTCAACCGACGCGAAGAGCAGCCTGGCGGTGGTCGAAGGAAAAATCCTGGCGCCGCACTTTGGCGCGGCGCCTGTCGAAAAACTTGCGCCCCAGGTGCAGCTCACCAGCGGAGAAACAGGATCAGGGTCCGATCTGGAAACGCGGATTGACGTGGAACAAACTCCGCGCGTTGCCAATGAGAGCGCCATGACCGGGCTGCAAAAGCAATTTGATTTGGCGGACCCGCAGGCGTTGCTGGTGTTGCAGGGCGCGCGCAAGAACAAAGACGGCGTTCTGCTCAGCATACCTACCGTGGTGGTTGTCGCTGCGGCCGGCAGCTGGGACGTCGCCGCAATGCAGAAGACGGTCCAGGACAGTGTTGCTCCCGGCATCACGGCTTCGCGGCTCGGCGTCCAATGGCGCGAGGTCAAAGATGCAGGCGGCTACTACGAGTTTGACGGTCTGTATCCGGTGCAGATGGCCTTGCGGGGCAGGCTTCTGTATTTCTCCAACAATGCCGGTCTGCTGGCCTCTGTGTTGCAGACAAATCAGGCCGCTGCGGCCCAGCCCGTAAGTTACGCGGCGGGTTTCAGCCATTCGCGCGAGCGACAGAACTTTTACGACCTCGCCACGCTGGCCGACCAGGGGGCCACGGGCCGCCGGGCATCAACAGACAGCCCGGAACATGAACCGCAGTTTTTCTCAAACAACGTAAGCAGTTTCAGCCGAGCGTTTGCGCGGCTTGATTCCGAAGAGATTACGACGCACGCGATGAAAGATAAAATAGTGCAGACGGTAATCTATCGTTGGACAGAATAAAGCCGGACACAATAACTCCGCACGCCATAACGCCGAAGCGGCTGGCAGCGACGGCGCTTGCCGTGCTCTGCCTCTGGCAAACCTCCGCGTACGCCAACGGTCCTTGCGGCGATCTTCACGCGCAATCTGCCCAAGCCGTGCTGGCTAGAGACTTTTCCTCGCCGGGTTTGTCATTTCTTCTGTTGAATGAAAGAGGCGAGGTCATTGCCCACCGTTGGCCTTCACCGGAACGCGAGACTCCGGTTGGCTCGCTGATCAAACCCTTTCTTGCCGTGGCCTACGGTCGCACGCACGATTCCTTTCCCGTGTTTCATTGCTCCGGAATGCGGACCTGCTGGCTGCCGCGGGGACATGGGACATTAGGCATCGCGCAGGCAATTGCCGTCTCCTGTAATTCCTATTTTCACCAGCTCTTGTCCAATGCTGGTCCGGAATTTGCCAAGCCCACGCTCGAAACCTTTGGGCTGAAGACAAACGATAACGCCGGCAACGACCAGGTAGATTTGTTCGAGCAGGGCCGCGGATGGAAGGCGCCGCCTTTGCAACTTGCGCGCGCGTATTTGGATCTGACCAATCATTCCCGCGAAGACGCCGTAGCGCCGGTGCTACGTGGAATGGCGATGTCCGCGCGTAAGGGTACCGCATCTGCCTTGGCCAGCGAGTTGCGTAACTGGCCCATGCTGGCCAAAACCGGCACCGCGCCGTGCATCCATCGAGTGAGAGCTCCGGGCGACGGACTGGCTGCAGTGTTGGCGCCAGCGGACCATCCAAATCTGGTGTTGCTGGTGCGTGTCCACGGAAAGCCCGGCTCCGCGGCCGCTGCCGTGGCCGGCCGAATGATTGCAGCCATTGAAAAAAGTGGTCCCCGGCAATGATGATGAACAGATACGCGCTCATCTTGTTTCTTAGCTCGCTTTCCGCCGGCGCCACTTCCAAAGAGGTGGAAGTGGGAGTCCTCGGGCTTTTCCATCCCAGGGAAGTTGTAGTACTCACGGTCGAAGGAAGTGCGCTCGAATGCGGAACCCAACCGGGAAATCAGACTTCCAGTCATCACTGGCAGGTCCAACTGGCCCGCACTCAAATGAGAATTGCCGCGGACGGCCGCGTCCTGAGTGCTCCCGCGCTAAGCTGCGATGATGGCCATGGAAGCGAAACAGAATTCCGCATCTCGATCCCGGGCAAAATCTCGCGCCGCTATCGCGGCCGGTTGGAAATCAAGCCGGGACGGAATGAACTGCTGGTAATTGTCAGCATGGAACTGGAAACCGCCGTTGCTTCTGTCGTGGCCGCGGAGAGTCCTCCCGGCGCGCCCATGGAGGCATTGAAAGCGCAAGCCGTAGCTGCCAGATCGTTTCTGGTGGCAGGTGGAAAGCGCCATCGCGACTATGACTTCTGTGACACTACGCACTGCCAGTTTCTGCGAGAACCTCCGGTCCCAACGTCTCTCGCTTGGCAGGCCATGATGGCTACCCGCGGATTAGTACTAGCGTATCGCGGTCAAGCCTTTGCCGCGATGTACAGTGCAAGCTGCGGAGGTAGAACACATTCTTTGGGAGAGCTAGGAATATCAGTGCGGGACTATCCATATTATTCGGTTGAATGTAGCTATTGCCGCCGGCATCCGAAGAAGTGGGCCACGCGACTGGACCGGTCGGATGCGTCCAATCTCAACTCCACAGAGAGTTCCCGGCTCCAACTGGCGCGCAGGCTGGGATGGAAGACCGTACCCAGTAACTCCTACTCCACGCGGCAGGAGGCGAACTCGGTCATATTGGAAGGCACGGGCGCTGGGCACGGAATTGGTCTGTGCCAGAGCGGCGGCGCTGCGATGGCCCGGGACGGCTCTACGTTTGTTGAAATCCTGAAATATTACTATCCAAATACGATCTTGAAGACCATCTAGGCCAATTCCATCCTCATTTTGCGCTTAACTATTTGTGATTTCTGGCCGATACAACCATAGAATCACTTCCAGGCGGACGCCCGGCCATAGTATGGTTGTCTGGACGACCACCAGTGGCGGCTAGAGGGGACTAAGAAAGACCTATGTTTGGACCGCTCGCTACCAGCGATCACATATATTCTCTGGCTTCTTCCCTGGATACACCCTGGCTCCAGAGCGGATGGTTGATTGCTCTGTGCGTTGTAGTGGCGGGTGTGGCAATCTTTGGGTTATACCGCTTGCGGGTGGCACAAATTGTCAGTACCGAAAAGAAACTCCGCGAGCTGGTCAGCGCTCGCACCGCCGAACTGCAGCAAGCCAAAGAAGCTGCGGAGGCCGCCGACCACATCAAGAGCGATTTTCTTGCCAACATGAGCCATGAAATCCGCACGCCTATGAACGGCA
>Ga0210407_10000780_pt1 | contig 33300 bp, 29 predicted proteins | sample IncBWC27MmetaG_FD_150860 | JGI IMG/M metagenome (GOLD analysis project Ga0210407, IMG submission 150860) | Forest soil microbial communities from Barre Woods Harvard Forest LTER site, Petersham, Massachusetts, United States - Inc-BW-C-27-M | ecosystem: Environmental > Terrestrial > Soil >...
CACTGCCGTACTGCGCTTGGAAATGGCCGAAAACGGCGCCGAGCGTGATGCTGATGGGCAGGGCCCACCCGGCGATCCTGGCAAATTCGCGTTGGCGCGCTGTAAGCTGCATCGGATCCTCGCCTCGAGGAAAAGCTTAGTGACCGCAATCGGCTCAGCTCAAATATCGCCCCGTCGCGTTAGTTAGTGCCGCCTAGAGCTGCCATGAATTTCCGCCTTGGAATGCCGATCGCCATCGGACCCTCCATAGGGGGTCACGCGCACTGGATCATCGCGAACAATAACACGCCTCAACACTGCGGTCTGTAACGTACTTCCGTCCGCCGGAACGCCGACCGTAGCTCTGCTCGTGGCCCTTCGCGTCGTTTCGCCGCAAAGCCGCCTTCGGTCGCTTTTGGAGAGAAGCGGACATCAAAGGGCAGGTAGGACCGGCGGGACCAGTCGCGTTTGACCCATAGCGGAAGCGCAAAAAAGGAAAAAGGCTGGTGAACCCGAAAGACCGGGAGCCCCTCTGGGAGTATGTTGGTGGCCACGCCAACGGCAGGAAAGCGAGCTCGCCATGCCATTTTCACTGGAAAGATCAGTATCACGACGAAGCTTTTGCCTTTGCTGCGTCGGCGGCGCTCTTTACACCGCAACGGGTGGATGGCTCACGCCTCGCGAGGCGTTCGCCGAGGCGCGAGGCCTCGTCAGCCTGATCAAGGACAGTGCCGCGGTATCGCCCATCGATACGCACAAGCTCCGAAACAATGTCAGCGTGTTGGAAGGCTCCGGCGGCAACATCGCCGTGCTGACGGGCTCGGACGGCAAGATGCTTACCGATGCCGGCATCGGCGTTTCGCGCCCTCAAATCACCAAAGCTCTTGCCGCTCTCGGCGCCGATCCCGTCACCCATCTCGTCAACACGCACTGGCACTTCGACCACGCCGATGGCAACGAATGGCTGCACTCGGCCGGGGCGAAGATCATCGCCCAGCAGAACACCCGCAAACGTCTTTCGGAGATCCAACGCGTCGAGGATTGGGACTATAATTTCCTGCCGCTGTCATCTGGCGGAATTCCCAGCGAAGTCTTTGCGAGCGAGCACAAGTTAAAGCTCAACGGCTCGTCGATCGCCCTGAAGTATTACGGACCCGCGCATACCGACAGCGATATTTCCGTCACATTTTCCGAAGCCAACATCGTTCACGTCGGCGACACTTTTTGGAACGGCATCTATCCGTTCATCGACTATTCGACCGGTGGCAGCATCGACGGAATGATCGCGGCATCCGACACCAATCTCGCGGCGACGACGGACGAGACGATCATCATCCCGGGCCACGGAAAGCCCGTCAGCAACAAGGCCGAGTTGAAAGAATTCCGCGACATGCTCGTCGCCATCAGAGAAAACGTCGCAAAACTCAAGCAGCAGGGAAGGTCGCGAGATGAGACGGTCGCGGCCAAACCGACCGCGGCCTTCGACGCGAAGTGGGGCCAATTCGTCATCGATCCCGGCTTCTTCACCCGGCTAGTTTACGAGGGCGTGTGATCATGGCGGTCGACCCCGCGGTAGCATCTGCGCAGCCGGTGCTCTTAATCGATAGTGGCAACAGCACAAGCAAGGAAGGTGTCACATGGGTACAATTACAACCAAAGACGGCGTCGAGATTTTCTACAAAGACTGGGGCAAAGGTCAGCCCATTGTGTTCAGCCACGGCTGGCCGCTGTCAGCCGATGACTGGGACACGCAGATGATGTTCTTCCTCAATCACGGTTATCGCGTCATCGCGCATGACCGTCGCGGCCACGGTCGTTCCTCGCAGGTGGCCGATGGTCACGACATGGATCATTATGCCGACGACCTCGCTGCAGTCACCTCACATCTTGATCTCAAGAACGCTATTCATGTCGGCCATTCCACCGGAGGCGGGGAGGTGGTTCACTACCTCGCACGGCACGGCGAGAGCCGTGTTGCAAAGGCGGCCATTATCAGCGCGGTCCCGCCGCTGATGGTGAGAACGACGGCCAATCCGGGCGGTCTTCCCAAAGAGGTTTTCGACGGATTTCAAGCGCAGCTCGCAGCCGATCGGTCGGGGTTTTACCGCGACGTCGCGGGAGGCCCCTTCTATGGTTACAACCGGCCGGGCGCGAAATCTTCGGAAGCGATCATCGCGAATTGGTGGCGCCAAGGCATGATGGGCGGCGCGAAGGCCCACTACGACGGCATCGTTGCCTTCTCGCAGACCGATTTCACCGAAGACCTGAAGAGGATTACGGTGCCGGTCTACGTGATGCATGGCGACGATGATCAGATTGTTCCCTATGCCGACTCCGCGCCCTTGTCAGCAAAACTTTTGAAGAACGGGACGCTGAAGACATACAAGGGATTTCCGCACGGCATGCCGACTACTAATGCAGACACAATCAACGCAGACCTACTCGCCTTCCTAAAGGCATAACGCTGAATTGGCGGTGGCCTGATCAAAATACCCGGTCGGAAGTCTAATAGACCGTCGCGAGGCGGTCTTCCTTTTGCGGCGATCCGTTGCCATGCATTGGTCCGGTATTGGCCCATCGCGTCATTTCGCGGGCGAGCAACCATCAGGTCGCTTTCAGGTCAAAGCGGACACGAACTGGCAGGCAGAACCGGCTCCCTCGGTCGAGAATGACCCATACCGGAAGTCGCGTGCACTTGGGTCGATAAACACCGGGGCGGAGCATGGTGTTCAAACTGGATCGCCTATCGCGTGATGTACATTTCATTTCGGGCCTCATGAGCAGGCGAGTGCCGTTCATTGTGACGCAGCTCGGCCGTAACGTCGATCCGTTCATGCTGCACATCTATGCCGCCTTGGCCGAAAAAGAACGCGCAATGATTTCAGAACGCACCAAGGTTGCACTCCGGGCCGCTAAGGGCCGTGGTGTGCGGCTAGGCAATCCCAACGTCGGCAAGATGAATACCGAGGCAGCAGCTGCTCGTGACGCAATCCTGCGGCCTATCTTGCAAGAGATGTTGGAGATGCCATATCGCGACATCGCGCAGGAGCTGACCAACCGCAACATTCCGACGCCTCGCGGCGGTGGTTTGTAGAATGCGATGACGGTGATGCGCGTGATAAAGCGATTGGGCATCGCTGGCCAGTGAAGGACAGACAAACGTTCTAGGAGGGCAAAGTAAACGGCAGGGACGTTAGCACCGACCCACCGGGGAGGGAAAAAATCGTCGGTGGGTTCGATTGAATGAAAGAACCGGGGCGCCTTGGCAAAGCTGACCAGAAGTCCACGACTTCAAACATGTAGTTTTTCCAGTTCAGGCAGCAAAATGACACTCTCCTGCTCGTTTGGATCAGTCCGCGCGATGACGGCGACGCAACTTTCAGTGTTGCTCATGTTGTAGGGCAGATGAGGCACATTGGCGGGGATGTAAAGAAAGTCGCCAGCTCTAGCGACGAGATGTTGTTCGAGTCGCTCGCCGAACCACATCCCGGATTCTCCGATGAGGACGTGAATGGCAGTTTCATGGTGCTCATGCTTGTGCACCTTGGATCGTTCACCGGGTGGAAGTCTCGCGATCTGCAAATGGATTCCCTGCGAGCCCACGGATTGGGCGGAGATTCCCGGCGCCAAAAAGTGTCCCTGCTTGCCTCGGAACTCGGTTGCTGCGCTAACGACTCGGCACGTCGGCTTATCGGCGTCGATGAGGTTTCGTTCGATCAATTTAGTCATCTCCTTATTCTCCTGATTAGGCGGCCTGACCGCGATAGATCTGGCTATTCTTCACAACAGCGTAGCCGCGGCCAACGACGGTCAGTTCTCGCAGGAGCGGCCGCGGACGTGGCGACCGGCAGCACCGCCGTAAGTCGGCCCGGTGCTGCTATCGCTTTAGCATTAGTTTCCTGCGGGATGGTCCGACGGGTCTTCACCGCCCGGAAACGACCGGTTGAATTCGAAGTTCTCTATGCTCCTCCCCCTATCCGTTCGTGGGGTGGCATAGGAGGGTCCGGTCACCTGATTATACGCCCCGCGATACCGATCCAAGGCTCGGCCATGATGGGTCGGTTGAGCGACCACCGGCGTGGCAACGGCGGCGGAAAAGATTATTACAGCACTTAGTGTTTTGATTTTCTTGGTCATGTGGTTTCTCCGTTGTGTTCTCGGGAAACCCGCCTAGGAACGTTCCGGCATTAGAAATGGTGCTCTTAGAAAGAACGTTCAATTCAATCGAGCGTGACCTTCTGGACTGCTACAATCACCCGCCTGTTATTATGCATCGGCAGCACCTCTCGTAGCAGGCGAACGCATGGCGGCCCGTTACAACGGCTCGTACTGCACACGAGGACGCTAACAAGCAACGCAACCTGTAAATCACAGCGGGGGGACCATTTTCTTACAAGATTCTTTGCTTAGCGACTTCCGGGTTTGGCACGTTTCGGACATGACGCGATGTCCGCTTGATGTCTGCTTTCAGGGGTAAATCGGAAGTCGCGATTGCGTCGGCCGACTTCCGGTTTTGACCGATGCTGTCGAAAAAGTCGAAAATCGAAGGACGCCGAAAATCTCGCAAATGGCGAGTTTTGGACTAATCCGCCGCTGCGATGCTTTGTAGTGCTGATACGAAGGTCCGTGGTCGTTTTTCTAAGACACGATGTGGTCCCTCACGTCGCGGCGCACGAAACGCATCAGCAGCTTTAGAAAATTTCGTTTGTTACCCCTAAAGACTTTTTCGACAGCATCGACCCAACCCGGACATTGGCGCAAAGGACTGATGGACGTCGATTAGCGATGCAATAGCAATAGCGATAAAGTGTATCCGCGTGATGTCGCGCGGCCCCGGCCGGGAGAAGGCGCTTTACCGAGGGATCCTGAGCGGACACGAGCGGGCGGTTCATTTGCGATGCGCCGCATGGTTTGCGTTCAATCTATGCTATACTACTCTCCTTCTTTTCCTTGGGGGAAACCTGATGAGTGGCGGAAGTTTATTGCCCTTCTCGGTAGCGCCCTAGTGACGTGGCCAGTGGCAGCGCGCGCCCCAATCAGGAATACGAGTGCGAGCACATGACGTTCAACCCGTGGAAATGCTTGGAGCAGCACAGACCGCTCGGCAGCATCAGTCGGATGCGGCTTGCAGTGTATCTTGCTTCGCTGCAGGTACGGCAGAAGCTCAACATGGTGGCATCGTGAGCGGGCGAGCGAAACCGGGCCAGTCGGCCGCACCTCAGCGGACAGGGTCGCTGCCGAATGCCGAGATCGCGGTTCTGCACGCCGAACGCCGACAGCTTACCGTGGTGTTTGTCGACATCGTCGGATCGACGCCTCTGAGTGAGCAGATCGATCCCGAGGAATTCTTCGCAGTTATCAGAACCTATCGCGATATCTGCAACGAGCAGATTTCCCAGTACGGTGGCCACATCGCCAGAATGATTGGCGACGGACTGCTGGCATATTTCGGCGTGCCGCAAGCGCACGAAAACGATCCCGAGCGCGCGGTGCGCGCCTCGCTCGCGATCGCCGCCGCTGTCAGAGAACAGAAGTTCCCGACTTCGGATGGCAGCTTCGTCCGTCTCGGTGTGCGGATCGGGGTGAATACCGGAGTGCTCATCGTCGGCAGTGTACCCGGCGAGCCCGCTGACCGGCGAGAAGTGTTCGGCAGTTCGGCAAACATCGCGGCCCGCCTTCAGGAGATCGCCGGTGAGAATGGCGTCGTAGTCGGCTCGGGCACTTACGAGCTGATTCGCGGAACGTTCAGCTGTGAGCCGCTCGGCAGACGACAGCTGAAGGGCGTGGAAGAGCCGGTCGAGGCTTGGCGCGTGGACGCCGTTGCGGGGAGCGAAAGCAGGTTCGACAGGGCGCGGGCGTCGCCTTTGCCGCCAATGATCGGCCGAACCGCCGAAAGTGCGATGCTTGCCGAGATGTGGGAGCGGAGCGCAGCGGGGTCAGGGCTTGTCGGCGTCATATACGGCGAACCCGGCATAGGCAAGTCCCGCCTCATCCGCGAGTTGCGTAGCTCTCTTAATACATCTGCGGTTGATATTCTGTCGTATCAGTGCTCGCCGTTTCACGTAAACACGCCGCTTGCTCCGGAAATCGAGCGGCTGAGGCGCGCAGCGCGCATTCAGGAAGCCGACGACGCCGAGCTCTCGATAGCGAAATTGCGCTCGCTGTTGGCGCGAGCTCTCCCCGATGTCGAGCACGCTCTTCGCTACTACGGAGCCCTGCTGTCGATACCGGCCTTCAACGAATACGAGCCTGCCGACCTTGGTTCGCCCTCCGAGCGCGAGCGTGTTTTTCAGGTGATCATCGAGGTCCTCATCGCGGCCTCGCGCAGGAAGCCTATCTTGGTGATCGTCGAGGACGTCCAGTGGATCGATCCGACGAGCATCGAGCTGCTCCTGCGCGTGATAGCTCACTGCCATTGCGAGCGGATCCTGATCCTGATCACGCACCGCGATGACTACGATGCGAGGTGGTTATCGGGCTCCGCAATTCAACGGATTGCTTTGCAAAAACTGGCAGCGCGCGAATGCGAGCAGGTGGTAGCGGCTGTCGCCGGCACCGGTTTCGTGCCGCGCGGGATTATCAGCCAGATCGTGGAAAGAACCGACGGCGTGCCACTCTTCATCGAGGAGTTCACGCGATCCGTCATCGATTCCGGGGCGGTCGAGCGCGCCGCTGATGGCCTGGTACTGAGCGGGAAATTGCCGGAACCTCTGGTGCCGGCAAGTATTCACGATTCACTGATGGAGCGCCTTGACCGTCTCGGTACCGCCAAGCGCGTGGCCCAGATCGCCTCCGTCTTCGGACGGCAGTTCAATTATCAGGGTATCTCCAACATGCTTCCGGGCAGAAGCGAATCGCTGGAACACGCACTGCAGGCTCTGGAGAGCGCCGGGATCGTGTATCGCATCAAGGAACCCCACGACACCGTCTTCGTATTCAAGCACGTGACGATTCAGGAAGCTGCCTACTCCTCGCTCCTGAAGGAGGAAAGGCGCGAACTCCATGCGCGCGTAGCGTCGTGGCTGCTTCAGAAGACGGCGATCGGGGAGAGCAGCCAGCCGGCCGTTCTGGGCTATCACTACGCGCGGGCCGGAAACATTCCGGAAGCAACCGAGGCCTGGCTGCAGGCAGGAAAATCTGCGCTCCGCCGATCAGCCACCAAGGAGGCTGTGGCCCATCTTCGCGAGGGCATTTCGCTGATATCAAAGCTGCCCGCTTCACAGCGGCGGTACGAGGCTGAAATCGCGCTGCAATCCAACCTTGCGATGGCATACACGGCGAACGCAGGATGGTCCGATCCGAATGTCTATGAACCCTACAGTCGAGCCCTCAAACTTTGCGCAAATTACGGGACTATTCGCGAGAAGGCCACGGTCCTGTGGGGTATTACCTTAGCTGAACTGGTCAATTGCGAGCTCACCAAGGCCCTCGAACACGCGGGCGATTTCCTCAAGCTGGCAGAGGAGTCGCGCGATGACGAGGCTGCCCTTATGGCGCATACCGCAGCCCTGATCGCCAACTTCTTTATCGGCCATCTGGAGCAAGCACACGAATTGGCGGGTCTGATCAGCGCGCGCTACAATCCGCGAGTACACGGCAAGCTCGTCCAGATCTATCAACACGATCCACTGATCGTGGCGCTCGTCTATTCGGGTCATATCGAATGGCTGTTGGGGCGGCCAACCCGAGGCAGAGAGTGCTGTGATGCTGCGCGGCAGCTTGCGAAAGAGATCGGACACCCTTTCATGCTGGCATTCGCGTCCATTCTTGGCGTCAGCGATCACTGGTATGAAGGCGATCTTGCGGCCAATCTTGCCAGCGTCGAGCGCGGCATGAAGATCGCCGACGACTACGGGTATCCGATGTACCGGGTCATCGGTCCGTTGTGGGCGACCTCCGCGCTGGCGGCGCGAGGCCCTGCGCCGGACGTGCTCGAACAACTGTGCCGCCTGCTCGGCAAACTGCCGGCCGAGAATCGATGCATTCAGATGCCTCTCTACCGAATTCTGCTCGCCGCGGAATTCGGGCGGATCGGGCAGATCGATAGGGCGCGATCGTTCGCTGCTTCGGCCGAATCTGTGATGGAGCAAACCGGCGAACGCTGGCTCGCGCCGGAGATTTATCGGATCCACGGGTCGCTGCTTTGCCGCGAACCGGGCCGGGACGACGCCGCCGCCATGGGCTTGTTCAGGCGATCGCTGGCATCGGCAACGAAGCTGAGGGCAGTCGGCTGGGAATTGCGGACCACGATCAGCCTCGCGCGCCTGCTCATGCGCAGCGGCGGACGTGGGCGCGCCGAGGCACGAGACCTGCTCGTATCGACGAGGGCGAAATTTCCGTCCGCCGAAACGTCCGCGGACCTGCGAGAGGCTGATGAACTGCTGCAGCAGTTGACCTAGTTTGACAACGCGGCTCGGCCTCCTGTCTTGAGGGAGGGTTGTGAACAAACCCCCATCTCAAGACAGGACGCCCTGTCGCGCTATCCCATAGGCCGTATCGCCCGCCGCTGTGCCCTACCGCGCGAGCGGTTTAGTCCCATGGCACAAAACCGACATGCCGATGCAGTCGCCGCGTGTCTGCTGTTGAGGGCAGAACCGACATGCCTTTCAGGCTGAGCCACTTCTCAGGCGCATGCTAACTTACGAGTTACCTATCGGCATTAAATAGCTTCAAGCGTGAGCGCGCCACCTCCTTCACCGATTCCACTGCGAACGGCAGGATCTTATAAGGAACAACTTCGTTGGGCTGTTTGCTCAGGCCCTCCTCCAAGCCACGTCGCCATGCAACCCGCAGTTCAGTGTTGATGTGTATGATATTGATCCCAGCGGTGATTGCCTTCCGCAAATCTTCGTCGTCGGTACCCGATCCGCCATGCAGGGTAAGCGGCACTTGGGCCGCATTCTTGATCTGGGCGATTCTCTGAATATCTAACCGCTTCCGTGTCTGTCCCTGCACCATGCTCTTTAGCATCCCGTGCATGTTGCCCACGGCCGGAGCTAGGATGTCGACCCCTGTAGCCTCAACAAACTGTTTCGCTTCTGCAGGAGATGTTAAGCCCCTCGACAAATCGGGAGCCTCTTCATGGATTTCAGAACCAGTTCCAATGTCGCCGATCTCTCCCTCCACAAGGATGGCAGAATTGATTGTTTTGAGGGTTTCGACCGCTTCTTTCGTTTGCCGTACGTTCTGCTCGAATGGCAGCGCGGAAAGATCGAAGACGATAGCATCAAAACCGGCCCTGGCCGCTTCTACGGCCTTCGCCAGGGAATGGGTATGATCCGCGTTAAGAAAAATTGAGCAGTCGGATTCCTCCCGCAAACTCCGGACCAGAGCCGCAATTTGCCGGACTCCGATAAACTCCCGTTCGCCCTCGGACGCACCGACCACCACTGGAACCTTAAGTTCCTGCCCGCAGGCGCACACCGCCTTCAATAGTACCCAGTCGCCGACGTTGAAATGGCCGATCGCCACTCCATCTTTCTGACCCTGCTCCAAAATATCCCGAAGGCTACGCATACCGGTTCTCCTCGTAAGATGTGCATAATTTCTTTCTGCGCAGTGCCCCACGTCATTTGCTCGCAACTGCGGGGCACCCGATTGCCTCACGACAGAGGCGCTAAAGTCTTTGACAACGCTATGAGCGAGCCCATGATCAATCATGCGCTCTTCTCGACCCTATCGAGATCTCCAGGAGGAACTCGTCCATTGATTGGGGTCCTGCACCGAAAACTGGGGTTTACTGAATAATCCTATACTCAGACTCGATGTTAACATGCAGTTCGTTTCGAACTAATCGGCCATGGCGAGGCAAATGAAGGATGGAACTTGAGAACCGACCGCTCCAGAACACGGGAGACCCGTCGGTGACTGAAGAGCAAGATGCCGCTTTGGTGCGCTCCTACCGGCTCAATTCGACTCGGAAGGTCTTTCGCTTAAGATCTGGGCCGCTTAAAAAAGAAACCAAATATCCCGAGGACAGGAGAGTCGCGATGACCTTTGCCCCCCTCGAGCCCATTACTCAACGGTTCATCGATGATTTGATGGCCGCAGGCGGTCCGCCGGTCCACACGTTGTCGCCCGCGGATGCTCGCGCCCTATTGGCTAGGCAGCAATCAGTCCCCACCGCGAAGCCCGATGCACATATCGAGGACGCGACTTTTCCGGTCGGCCCCAAAGGTGCTGTCCGCGTGCGCATCGTTCGCCCGAAAGACAGCAAACGCCTGGTGCCGGTTATAATGCATTTCCATGGCGGTGGCTGGGTCCTCGGTGACGTGAATACTCATGACCGCCTTATCCGCGAGATCGCCGTCGGTGCCCATGCAGCTGTTGTATTCGTGGATTACGACCGCGCGCCGGAAGCCCAGTTTCCGATTCCGCTCGAAGAGGCCTATGCGGCGACCAAATATGTTGCCGAAAACGGGTCAAATCTTAACGTAGATAGCTCGCGCTTGGCCGTGGTCGGCGACAGCGCCGGCGGTAATATCGCCGCAGCGGTGACGCTACTATCCAAAGAGCGGCGCGGCCCTAAGATTTCTTTCCAGCTGTTATTCTATCCTGTGACCGACCAGAATTTCGAAACCGGCTCTTACACGCAGTTTCAGGACGGTCCTTGGAACACCAAAGCGGCGATGGAGTGGTTCTGGAATGCTTATCTACCGGACAAGGCCGCCCGGAGAGCAATCATCGCTGCGCCGCTTACCGCAACGCCTAATCAACTCGAGGGGCTGCCTAACGCTCTCGTCATCACCGCCGAGAACGATGTACTCCGAGACGAGGGGGGAGGCCTACGCGCGCAAGCTCTGGGAAGCCGGCGTGCGCGTCACCTGCACCCGCTACATCGGTACGATCCACGATTTCGTGATGCTCAACGCTATCGCGGATGCGCCGGCGGCGCGCAGTGCTATTGCACAAGCCAACGGTGCGCTGATCTCTGCGCTACAACAGGCGCGAGAAATCGAGGGAGACGTAACAGGAATGTCACACCGGAGTGTGTTGGCTAAGAGCTGCCCTATTGCCCTTCAGCAGCAACATTGGCCTTTTGCTGCAGTGCATGAGTCCGTTCATGGCACCTTTCGGACATGCATGGTCCAGCCGACGATGTCCGATCATGGGGGTAAAGCAGACTTGGCGGTTACGTGGGTCGAGGTCCGAGTTTGATCCTCTTCGGACTTCGGAATGGGCTGTGCGATTTGGAACAACTTCGAGCAGTCTAGCAATTCGCAACGTGCTAGGTTGCGCGCATTGGTTCACGCGCGCATACGGGCCTAGTTTCCGCGATCAGCATCGCATCGCGCCGAGACCTTTCCCGACAGCACTGTGGGTCCCATTCACCGTGCACCGGGTGACTACCCATCCGGCAAGAAGGGAGATGTTCTCACAGTCGAATTCAAAGTTGGTGTCTCTTGTATCGGCCTTAACGGCTTGCGATCAGATGCCGTCACTGCGCGGATCTTGGCTCTCCAACAGCGCCAAGCATGACCAGCATCTCATGCTCCTGCTCGACAATGATGTCGCGAGCCAGACGTAGCAGCTCTTTATTGTGGCCGTATTTGAGCTCGGCGCGCGCGATATCGATGGCCCCCTGGTGGTGGGGCGTCATCATGGCGACGAAGTCCCGGTCGACGTCCCCCGTCCGCTCGGCGGTCATGCCCAAGCTCATTTTGCTCAAGGCAAGGTCGCTCTCGATCGTAAACCGCTTCCCTTCGCTAGCCGTGGCCGCAGCGGGGGCGTGGCGCGTCCTTGTTTGATCCTGGGCAAGCGCAAAGGGAGTCACTGACATCAATGCGGCAGCCGGCAGGAAAATGAGCGCGAGCGCCTTATATATAGACGGGCGGTCCTTGGAAGGGTCGAGTGTGGCTTCAGGCGACATCGCGGGTTTCCTTTTCGGCTTATGTAGACTGTTGTCTCGTCAAACGCCGCTACCGAGACTCGGCAGTTCAAATCGGGCGCACGGCGCGACGTCCCAAATTCAAAGTTAGGGCCCCGTCTTTTCAATTTGCATCGCGTGTTGGGCCCTAGGCCAAGGTCCATTTGAACGGCTCTTTCTTCGATATATCACAGGTCAGTGACCAGCCATTCCCGACGCCATCGCGCCTTCGTCTAAGCCAGACCAGTACGACGGCACTGCAATATCGCGGGGTGCGGCATAGGCATTACTGTTCCGCAATTGCTCGGTTGCCACCGCACGACTCTTCGCTCGCGCGCGGTGATGTTCGGAGGCAACCGCGGTCTGCGCGGTTAATGCAGCAACTAGCGAAGCAGCTAGTACGGTGGTAATTGTCTTTCGCATTGTTGTCTCCCGTCATTTGTCTGATGACATCTCTTTCGGCGCGAAAGGCAGCGTCCACGAGAGACCCGCCGATTCGTCGCGCTGATTTGCATTTCAGTCACGCCGCCAGGCACCAACCAAGCGACACATGGAACACATCCTTAGATGTGTTCCATGTCGTGTTTGTTGTAGTTAGTTTCCGGCGGGGTGGAGCGACGGGTCTTCACCGCCCACCCATGACCGGTCGCTTCCACTAAAGCCAAAGTTCTCGATGTTCCGGCGTTCCCGCGTTTCTGGGATGGCATAAGAGGGCCCGCCCAACTGATTGTAAGCTCCGCGATACCGATCAAGAGCGTGGCCGTGTTCTTTAGCGAACACCGGCGTGGCAATGGCGGTGGCGAGAATGATCACAGCACTGAGGGTTTTCACGTTGGTCATTTGTCTCTCCGTTCCTTGATGTAAGCGCGAAAGCGCCTACAGGTGACGTCGCAACGGCGCCGCGCGGCTCGGTGAATGCTTAGGCGCGACGCCGGTATGCGATCGCCACTACGTACGCCTCTTGCCTCGGTGAGATAATCCCGCCTTCCTTTGAATGAGTTTTGCGTGTTTCGAGAAAATCGACGGATGGTGCGGGTGGTGGAGAGGGGTTTCCTTTCCGGCCGTCGCCCGTGAGCACAAGGTGCGCCAGGCGGCGGTAGTGCGCAGCCGGAGGAGGGGTCCGCCTCGCGCGAAATTTCGGCTACGGATCAGTTTACGAATCCTACGGCTTTGACAGGGCCGGCGACGTCGCTCACGGAAATTTCTCCGATGACTTCGACCGCAGAAACACGTTCAACTGACTCGCAAGCGGACGGAGGCAAAGGAAATCAGTTACACAAGAGGGCAGCTATGAGCCGACCTTTTGTGTCCGCAAGACATAAATCTATGAACCGCACCGCCGGAGACAACAAGGGGAGTGGGGCTAGCGACCGCTGAAGTGCTGTCCCGATCAAAGACTCTCAGGCAGGAACAGCGACTGCGCGTCAGCACGGTGTTCACGGTGTTGACCCGGTGCGCTCTGATCCGGTACCGCTTCAAGCTCAGCCCGAATTTGTCGAACCTGCTCCCAGATAAAATCCATCACAAGACGTGTCCGTGGCGCGAGATGTCTCCGCGACGGATAGACCAGATTAATTTGAATGCCGGGACCGGGAAAGTCGCTCAATACGCGAACCAGCGTGCCGCTGCGGAGGTCATCGAAGACTTCGAGCGAACCGAGATAGGCGATGCCATATCCGGTCCGAGCGGCCAGGTGCACCGCACGCACGTCGTTGGCGAGAAATCCACCGGACACCCGGAAGCCTTCGGGACCCTTCTGCGTGACAAAAGTCCATACGTCCGAATCCGGTCCAATGTCATGCACAATACAAATATGGTTCGCGAGTTCGACGGGGCTGGATGGTTCGCCGTGCCGTTTGATGTAGCTTGGTGCAGCAACGGCAACGCGCATTGCGGTCCCGCTTCTGCGCACCACCAGTGAAGCATCGCTGATTTCACCGATGCGCATGGCAAAGTCGAGCCGGTCTTCGATCAGGTCGCTGAGCCGATCGCCGACCACAAGCTCGACTTTCAGCCGAGGGTGATCAATGAGCAAGGACGGCAGACGGAGCGAAAGGAAGCGGCTAGTCGTTACTGTGACACCCACGCGTACCAGGCCGACTGGCAAGGTGCTCTGCTGTCCGAGGGCGGCTTCGATTCCTTCGACGCCGTCCAGCACGGGTCGGGCCAGGCCGAGTAGTATCTGCCCATCGTCGGTCAGACTGAGCTTTCGCGTCGTCCGGTGAAAGAGTCGAACCCCAAAACGGTCTTCCAACTGAGACACCTGACGGGCGACCGCGGCTATGCTGAGTTTGCGCTCGCGGGCGACGGCCGAAAACGAGCCCGTCTCCACCACCCGCACCAGGATTCCCAGCGTACCGAGAAGGTCCATCGATTTTCTCTTATGACGCAAAAATCATTCAGTTAGATGCTGACTAATCCCTCCGATGCAAGATGGTTAGGTCGGCGGCATGGCAGACCAGCGATGCGCGGAACCGGGTTCCCCTTCGCCATTGGCAAGCGGTCCGAAGGAGGTGTCCGATGTCAAAGCTTCTCGCAATAGTGACCAGCCTGAAGGCTAAGCGCTCAAGGTGAAAAACTCGCCGGGTCGCAAACGAGCGTAGTCGGCCCGATCGTAATGTCGCGGCAATAGATCAGCACGTCGCGGACACAGCATGCGCACATTTCGCCGAAGGTGATCACCTGCGGTTTCAAGCCGTAGTGATAACGAGCCAACTGCCGACGATACGGCCGAGGCGTTGCTGGTTCTCGACTATGCGCGGCAAACAGGGAGGGCGGCATGTGGCGGGACTTGGTTGCGTTGACCGTCTCGGTACTCCTGCTCGGCGCCGCAATAATAGCGAACGTGAGTGACGGACCGATGCGAGAGCACCGCGGCGCGTGGGTGACCCGCGCATCGCGATAGACCCCCTGATCGAGGACCTCGGGCCGGGCCTCACCTCAACGCAACTACGTTGCTGGTCGTGGTCCCCTCGACGAGGGAGAGGACGTGGCGGGCGACGGCGGCAATGATCCTCTTGTCCTCCGCCTCGTAGCCGTGGCGATCGTAAACGTCCGTCACGCTGCTTGTCCTGTGATTGGCGATGCGGTCCATCGCGTCGCGGCCGAAGCCGAGCCGGGTGATCGACGTCAGACAGGTTCGCCGCAGATCGTGCGGGGTGGCGCGCTCGATTCCGAGCTCGGCGACGGTCTTCCGCATGAACCCGCCCGACGCCTTGCCAGTTCGCTTCTCCTTCAAATGGTTCTCGATCAGAACCAGCGCGGGCTCCGACAGCCAGACCCGGTGATCCCTGCCGTTCTTGGTCCCCGGCCAGTCACCTTGAGGCTTGCCCAGCATCTGCCACCAGCCGTCGACGATGTGTTCGCGCTTCATCGCAGCGACCTCGCCGGGCCGCTGGCCTGTTAGCAGGATCAGCTTCAACGCAGGGTTCAGCTTCGGCCACAACATCGCGACCTCGGCGTCGGAGAGCACGCGCTCGCGATCGCTGGTCGGGTTCCTGTCGACCCCGTTGCAAGGGTTGACGGCGATGATCTCCTGCTTCGTCGCCCATGTGAAGATCGCCGACGCCGACGCGAGAACCTGGTTCGCGACGATCGGCGCTTCGATCCGTATCATCGCGGCGCGGACATCCGTCCGCGTGATGGCGCTGGCCTTCATCTTCCCCCATTTCGGAAGGAGATAACGCGCGACCAGCTTCTCGGCCTGCTTCCAACTCTTGTTATGTTTCTTGCTGTAGAGTTCGATGTACTGGGCAGCCAACTCGGCGAAGGTGCCGCTGTCTCTTTCCGCCCTTCGCTCGGCAACGGGGTCTTTGCCTTCGGCGACGTCGAGCATCACGCGCGCTGCCAATCGTCTCGCGTCGGCCAGCCCGATCACGCGCGCGTCGCCGAGGTGAAGCCATCGCGGTCGTCGCTGGTATCGATAGACTACCTTCCACGCCTTCTTGCCTGTCGGTCGAACCGATAACGCGAGCCCCGGACATCGTTCGTCCCAGATCATCTCGCGACTGATCGTCTTCCTCGACTGCACGAACAGGTCGGTCAACTTGCGTCGGTTGACCGGGCGCGCTCGCGTGCCGTCTTGTCGCGGTCGTGGCATCTCAACCCCCCATCGATTCCGACTAACGCCGGACTAACGCCAAAAGAGAATGTAACCGAATAAAGCCGAATAAGACTGAATACAAAACACTAGCCATATCAAAGGCTTATGGGCATCATTACAGGGTTTCCGGCGGCTTGGTCAAGGTCAGGAATTAACGCCTTGTTAACCATGAACGGTCGATGCTTTCTCTGCCAGGGGAACAGCGCATGACCGACATCTCATCCGTGACATCGACGGCCACAGCCTTCATCGCAAGGCAAACGGCCGATCTGAACAGGGCCGCGGGCGTGGCCAAAACCGGCTTTGCGAACGCCCTTGCCAAGGTCGAAGCAGCGGTCGGAATCAAGCCCAGCACCGGCTTTGTCGCCGGTCCCACCTTCGAGGCCCATACGATCGCCGGCCAAACCAAAACGGCCTTCAACAACGCCCTCAACGCGACCAAAGCCGCGCTGCACATCAAGCCGTGAAGTCGCCCCGGGCAAACCTCGGTAGTTGAGTGAATTGGTCACCCTGCCGTTCTGGTAGCCTCATGGTTCGAGACGCGCGAAATACGCTCCTCACCATGACGGGATAGACCTTCCTCATCCAGAGGAGCGCGCATGCGCGTCTCGAAGGATGAAGCCCAAAAGCCAGTGAATAGGTCAGTTGCTCACGCCCTCGGTGTCATCGAGCGCCTTGAAGGCATCCTCGAGTTGCGGGGAGATCGCAACATTGAGCCTTTCGCCGGTCGGCAGACGCGAGACGAACCACTTGTTGTAAAGCGGGATCAAGTCGTGGTTCGATCCGAGCTTGCGGAAAGTTCGTTCCACCACCGCGCTCAGCTGCGGCTCGCCCTTGCGGAACATGATGCCGTAGGGATCGTAGGACAAATAATCCCCGGTGACGCGAAACCGGTCCTGCGACTTGTGCCGGGCGATCAGACCGTAGAGGAGAATATCGTCGGTCGCGAACGCATCCGCCTTGCCTTCGACCAGGGTCTGATAGGACTGCTCGTGGTCGGGCGCCGTGATGATGTTGAGGCCGAGCGCGAATTTCTTGTCGACAGCATGCATGGCCTGCTCATTCGTCGTGCCCTTGGTGACCACGATGGTCTTGCCTTGCAGGTCCTTCGGGGCCGAGTAGGTCGCGTCCTTCGGCACCATCAGCTTGGTGCCCGCCACGAATATCAGGGGCGAAAAGGCTACCTGCCTGGCGCGTTCGGCATTGGCCGTGGTTGATCCGCACTCGAGGTCGATCTTGCCCTGCACCACTGCCGCAATGCGATCGTCGGAAGTGACCTTGACGTATTCGATTCTAAGATCGGGATCGTCGACTTCGACGCCGATCTCATCGACGATCGCCTCGCAAAGTTCCAGGCTGTAGCCGATCGGCCGGTTGGCCTGGTCGAGGAAGGAGAACGGCGGTGAGCTCTCGCGATAGCCGAGATGCACGACATGCCTGTTCTTGATGCCGGCAAGCGTCGGGCTCAGCCCCTCGCCGCCGCTCTGGGCATAAACTGCCGAAACCAGCAGGCAGCCGACCAGGAGGCCACCGATCCCGATCGATCCAAGCAGCGTGTGGCGCATGCAATGCTCCCGTCAGTGGCCGGCCATCGCAGGGATTTCGCCGGGGATCATGTCCGGCGGCACCACGTCGTCGGGACCGAGCGCGTGTTCGGGCGCGAGTTCGCCTTCCCACTTTGCCACCACGGCGGTCGCGAGCGAATTGCCGATCACGTTGGTGGCGCTGCGGCCCATGTCGAGGAAGGTGTCGATGCCCATGATCATCAAGAGGCCCGCCTCGGGAATGCCGAACTGGCTGAGCGTCGAGGCGATCACGACAAGCGAGGCGCGCGGAACGCCCGCCACTCCCTTCGAGGTGATCATCAGCGTCGCCAGCATCGCAAGTTGGGTGCCGAGCGACATGTCGATCCTGTAGGTCTGCGCGATGAAGATACTGGCAAAGGTGCAGTACATCATCGTGCCGTCGAGGTTGAACGAATAGCCGAGCGGCAGCACGAAGCTCGAAATCCGCGACGAGGCGCCGAAACGATTGAGGCCTTCCAGCGTTTTGGGATAGGCGGCTTCCGAACTCGCGGTCGAGAACGCGATCATCAGCGGCTCGCGGATCAACCGCAGCAGGTGGCTGTACCTCGGTCCGATGACAACGAAGCCGACCACGACGAGGATGGCCCACAGGATCAGGAGCGAGAGATAGAAACCGCCCATGAAGACGATGAGCTTCCACAACACGAGAAGACCGTTCTTCGCCACGGTGGCGGTGATGGCGGCCCAAACAGCGATCGGCGCAAACAGCATCACGTAGCCGGTCACCTTCAGCATGATGTGGCCGAGGTCGTCGATCAGCGACAATATCTGCTTCGAACGCTCCGGCAGCGCACCCATCGCCACCGAGAAGAACACTGCGAACACCACGATCTGCAGGATCTCGTTCTGCGCCATCGCGTCCGCAATCGAGGTCGGAATCAGGTGAGTCAGGAATTTCTCGATCGAGAATGCCGACACCGGCAGCCCGGTCGATTGCGCCTTGTCCGGCAGGGTGCCCGGGAAATTGTCGCCGGGCTGCAGCAGATTCACCATCACCAGGCCGAGCAGCAGCGAGACAAATGAGGCGCTGATGAACCAGCCCATGGTCTTGGCGAAGATCCGTCCCAGCTTGGACCCGGTTCCCATATGGGCGATGCCGCCGACAAGCGTGGCGAACACCAGTGGCGCGATGATCATCTTGATCAGGCGCAGGAATATCACTGCGATCAGGTTGACGCTCGAGGCGATGTCGGTCCGGATGTCCGGCAGATAGTTGAAGATGAGCGTACCCATCACGATGCCAAGCACCATCGCGATCAGAATGTACTGCGTAAACCTGTTCGACATCGTGCGACCCCTGTCGGTTTCCGGCACGTTCGAGTTTGGCAGATTTCAAGGCCGACGCAACAAGGTTCAACGGCAAGTACCGGCGCGCCCGACGGAAAGCGCCTTGTGCCAAAATGTTCACGTTGTCGAATGCGCTCCCGCCAATTAGCCTCATATGCATCGCACAAATGCACGACGCGGCTGCTTGCGCGTTTCATGCGCGACACTGCGTCAAGAACAGCCATTCGACGGGAGGAAGCCATGAAAGATGGTGTCAATCGCCAGATCCTGCTGGTGGAAAAGCCGACCGGAAAGCTTGCACCCCAGCATTTCAAAATGACCGAGAGCGCCATTCCGGAACCGCGCGACGGCGAGGCCTTGCTGCGCGTGCGCTACATATCGCTCGATGCGGCCAACCGGGCGTGGATGCACGGCGCGACCTATCGTGCGGCGGTAGAGGCCAATACCGTGATGGCCGGCGGCGGCATTGCCGAAGTCGTGTCGTCCAGAGCACCGGGCCTTGCACCGGGCGACCTCGTATTCGGCGATACCGGCTGGCAGGACTACGCTGCGGTTCCGGCCAGGCATTTGACCAAACTGCCGAAGGTCGAGCCGATGACCCATTTGCTCAGCGTGTATGGCATTGCCGGCCTCACCGCCTATTTCGGCCTGCTCGACGTCGGCAAGGCGAAGGCCGGTGAGACCGTGGTGGTCTCTGCCGCTGCCGGCTCGGTCGGTTCGATCGTCGGCCAGATCGCCGGGATCAAGGGCTGCCGCGTCGTCGGTATCGCCGGCGGCAAGGACAAGTGCGGCTGGCTCACCTCCGAGCTCGGCTTCGATGCCGCGGTCGACTACAAGGACGGCGCGGTCTTCAAGGCGCTCAAGGCGGCGGCACCCGACGGCGTCGACGTCTATTTCGACAATGTCGGCGGCGACATCCTCGAAGCCTGCCTGGCGCAGATGAACAACCACGGCCGCATCGCCTGCTGCGGTGCTATCTCGCAATATGACGGCGTACCGTCAGCCGCGGGGCCGCGGGGAGTTCCCGGCCTGATCGTGGTCAAGCGGCTTACCATGCAAGGCTTCATCGTGATGGACTACATGGAGCGCCGCAACGAAGCCTTGCGCGACCTGCAATCATGGGTCGGCTCCGGCAAGCTCAAGGTCCAGGAGGACGTCATCGAGGGGCTGCAGAACACCCCGCAGGCGCTGATCGGACTGCTCGCCGGCGAAAACCGCGGCAAGCGGATGGTCAAGGTCTAGAGCATTTCAGATTTCATTTCGCCCGAAGCCAGCCGCTTCCGGCAAAACAGATAAGGATCGCTCCGATGGTCAGCACATCGACGCCTGCGGCCCTATTTTTTGCGGCGATAGCCGCGACATTCTTGATCACCACTCCCGCCTTCTCTCAGGCGCCGACGGATGCGCAACGTAGCGCGATCCGCGCCCAATGCCGCTCCGACTATGAAGCCCATTGCGCCAGCATCCCGCCGGGCGGAGCGGCGTCATTGCAATGCCTGCAGAAAAACCTGTCGAGCCTTTCGCCGCCTTGTCAAAGCGCCGTGCGCGCGGTGGAAGCTCCTTCTGAATCGAAGAGCGAGCCGGCTGCAGCCGCAGCACCCGCGAAGCCGGAGGCAGCACCGGACACTGCGGCAAAGGCAGAGCCCGGCAAGCCAGCCGCGGAACCCGCAACAGCGCCGCCGAAGGCGGCATCAAGTGTCAAGCAGCCGAGCAGCGCCCAGGTCAGCGCGATCCGTGCCGCCTGCCGCGCCGACTATCCAAACGTCTGCGCCGGCGTGCCAACCGGCGGCGCGCCCGCATTGCAGTGCCTGGAGAACAACATGACGAAGCTGTCGGCCAACTGCCAGAAGGCGGTTGCTGCTGCGACCGGCGCTGCCGCAGCGCCGGCAGTTGCGGGCGCGCCCGCCGCGGCCGCTCCGGCTGCCGCGCCGGCGCTGGTATTGCGGCCGATGTTGCCGCGCGAGGAACTGTTCGTCTTGCGCTCTGCTTGCGGCGCCGACGTTCGCGCCCTTTGCGGCGGCGTCGCACCCGGCGGCGGCCGGATCATTCAGTGCCTCGCCGTGCGGGCGGAATCGCTCTCGCCGCAGTGCCGCGGCGTGCTGTCCCGGTTCGCTGCGCAATGAGCGCGTGGGCCGAACGGCCCCGCTCGCGCGGGGCATGGATCACGGGGAAACGATTGAGCGGAAGGCTCAACCGACAGGCGCCTTCCGCAACCTGGAGGAGACTGGATCAGGCCACCTTGCAGTTCAAAGTTGTAGAAGACCTTGGATCACCCTGTGGATGATTTTCATTAACTTATCGGTATTATCGTAGCAGCTGTCGTGGGCGAGAAATCCGATCTCGCACTTTGTGGCTCTGGTCCGGTGACCCGGGTTCTCCGCCTTGAAGGATGCCAGCATGCTTCGGCCCAGTTTCGGTCACTCAGCCATCTTCGGATCGGCCGTTGCAGCAACGGCGCTCGGGCTGATTGGTTTTGCAGGCACGAGCTTCGGCTCCGCCACCGTCGGCGAAACGCGCTACCTGACCGTCGAGCAGAAGGCGGTTGCCGGCCTCGACGGCATGAAGGCGCAGTACCGCCGCCCCGCGTCGATCCCCTTCCCCAAGGACAATCCCTACACGCCGGAGAAGCTGGCGCTCGGCAAGAAGCTCTACTTCGACACGCGTATCTCGGTGTCCTCGGCGCAGTCCTGCGCGAGCTGTCACAGCCCGGCCTTCGGCTGGGCCGACGGCTTGCCGGTCGGCGTCGGCTTCGGGATGGCGCAACTGGGCCGGCACTCGCCGACTATCGTCAACGCGGCCTGGGGAGCCATTTTCATGTGGGACGGCCGGCTCGCCAACCTTGAGGAGCAGGCGCTCGGTCCGATTCAATCCCCAGGCGAAATGAACATGCCGGTCGAACAGCTCATGCAGCGGCTCGGCACCATTCCGGAATACAAGCCGCTTTTCGCTGCCGCCTTTCCAGGCGAGACGATGAGCCCCAAGACACTCGCCAAGGCGATCGCGACCTATGAGCGGACGGTCGTCTCGCAGCGCGCACCCTTCGATGACTGGATCGACGGGAACGAGCAAGCCATCTCCGAGGAAGCCAAGCGCGGATTTGCGCTCTTCAACACCAAGGCCCAGTGCTCGTCGTGCCACGAGGGCTGGAACTTCACCAATGACGGCTTCCAGGACATCGGCCTGCCGAGCGACGATGTCGGCCGCGGCAAGTTCGTGCCCGGCGTCGTCAAGATGCAGCACGCATTCAAGACGCCGGGTCTGCGGGAAATCACCCACCGCAGCCCTTACATGCACGACGGTTCGCTCGCGACACTCGAACAGGTGGTCGATCATTACGACAGAGGCGGCGTAGAGCGGCCGAGCCGCTCCGACCTGATGAAGCCGCTCGGCCTCACGCCGCAGGAAAAGTCCGATCTGGTCGCCTTCATGAAAACGCTCACCAGCGACCTCGCCCCCACCGCCGTGCCGGTTCTCCCCCGCTAAACCGATCAATTCGAACCGAAGGAAAATCCGATGCGCCTGCCTACCCTCACCTTCGCCATGTGCATGGGCCTTTCGGTTGGGGCACTCGCCGCCAACCTGACGATTACACAGAAGGGCCGCACGTTCTCGTCCGAGAGCATCACCATCAAAAAGGGAGGAACGGTGACCTTCCTCAATGACGACAGCGTTCCGCACAACATCATGTCGACCAGTCAGGGCAATGAATTCAATCTTGGATCCCAGCCGCCCGGCGCATCGACGGATGTGACCTTCAAGGAAGGGGGCGAAGTGCAGGTGATCTGCGCGATCCATCCGCGGATGAAGATGACGGTGACGGTTTCCGAATAGATTCCGTGCTGCCGCCGGGAGAGGGGCTGATGTCGATCCGTTACAAGCTTTTCGGGATATTTTGCATTGTCATCGGCTTCACCTGCGGGCTCGCCTTCTACGGCATCCGCGGCATCTCCTCTTCGGGCAACCTGGTCGTCCGGCTCTATGACGGGCCCTTGATGGGCATCAATTATGCGCGCTCGGCGCAGGCAGGAATGAATGAGGCGCGCCTCCTCATGCACAGGAGCATCAACGAGGGTGCAACGAAGGACAGGCTGGCCAAGCTCGAGAAACTGATCATGGGCATTTCGGACGACCTTAAAGTCGTCCGCGAGCGCGTCGACAGCAAGGACGCGGCAACCGCACTCGACCAGGCGGAAAAAGCCTTTCGCGGCTGGTCGGAAGCCGAACTGAAGTTAATCAAGCCGCCAGCCGGCGGGCTCACCGAGTTGCCGGCGGCCTTTGCCGTGGTTCAGAAAGCTGACGAAGCCGCAATCGCGCTTGACGACCTGGTGGAAGTTGTCGCGGCCTACGGCTTCGGCTTTCGCAGCGAAGCGGAAGCAGCTGTGGCGATCGAACGCGGCACCATGATCAAGCTGACGATCGGCACGGCATTGGTTGGTCTTTTGCTTGCACTCGCCTTCGCCTACTCCTTGAGCCGGGCGATTTTTGCCGCGATGAAAGTCGCCGAGCGCGTCGCGGCCGGCAATTTTGCCGACCAGATTGTCGTGCGCCGGAGCGACGAACTCGGCCGCCTTCTGAAATCTCTCGCTGTCATGCAGGGCAATCTGAAGGTCCGCGCCGAGGAGAGCGTCGCGCTGATTTCCGCCAAGGACCAGATGAATTCGGAGCAGATCAGTCGGCGACAACGCATCGAGGCCGAAGTGGCGGCATTCCGCTCGGCCATCCAGTCTGCCCTGGCCAACACGGATGCGATGACAGGCAAGCTCACCGAGACCGCGCGCACGCTGTCGTCGATCGCGCACTCGGCGGGCCAGCAATCGAGCCAGATGGCGTCGGCCGCCGACGAGACCTCCGGCAACGTCCAGACGGTGGCAGCAGCGGCGAACCACCTCGGCGAATCCGTGCAGACCATCACCGCGCAACTTCAGGACGCCACCGGCGTCGTGCAGCGCGCTTCCGTGATGGCCACGGAAGCCAACGAGACCATCGGGGCGCTCGCCAGCGCTGCCCAGCACATCGACGAAGTCGTGGGGTTCATCCGCACCATCGCGGGTCAAACCAACCTCCTGGCGCTCAATGCCACCATCGAGGCAGCGCGCGCCGGCGAAGCCGGACGTGGCTTTGCGGTGGTCGCATCGGAGGTAAAAGCGCTCGCGATCCAGACCGCAAAGGCCACCGAGGAAATCTCGTCGCAAATTGCCGAGGTGCAACTCGCCACCAAGCGCGCCGTCGACAATGTCGGTGCCATTGCCGCTGTCATGGCCGACATCGACAGCTTCACCGCATCGATTGCACAGGCCATGAGCCAGCAGAATACCGCGGCGCTCGAAATATCGGAAAATATCCGCCACGCCGCCGCCGGAACGGCGAGTGTCGCTCAAAGCATCGCCGGGACTGCCGCGGCGAGCGACAACACCCACCGCTCGGCCGATCTCGTTCTTGCCACGGCGCAGGAACTATCGAGCCAGGCTGCCGAATTGCGCTCCTCCGTCGATCATTTCCTGGCAAACGCCGCGGCCTGACGCGGCTTTTCGGGTAGCGGCCCACCGCCGCCAGCCGACAGCTTGCATGCACACGGCTCTCCAGGAGAGTGAGATCGCCTGCGGCATCACAACAGGCCAACTCGGAATATATTTCTCTGGCGCGCTCGCCCTCTCCGCATTACTGTGGCGAGAATTCGTCAGTATACTGTCGATCGCTCTGGGAGGATCATCGTGCGGATCGCCGTCATCGGCGCCGGCCCCGGCGGCCTCTATTTCAGCTATCTCTGGAAGAAGCGCCACGGCGACGCGCAAGTCGATCTGTTCGAACAGAACCCCGCCGGCGCCACCTGGGGCTTCGGCGTGGTGTTCTCCGAGCAGGCGCTGGAATTCCTGGCCGCCGATGATCCCGACACGGTGGAAGCAATCACGCCATGGATGGAGAGCTGGAGAAACATCACGCTCAATTTGCGCGGCGAGAATGTCGAGATCGATGGCGTGGGATTTTCCTCGATCGGCCGCCTGGATCTGCTCCGAATCCTGCAGGCGCGCGCCGCTTCCGCGGGCGTCCTGCCGCGTTACGGCACCCAGGTCACTTCGCTCGATCAATTGGCAGGCTACGATCTGATCGTCGCGGCCGACGGCTTGAATTCGCTGGTGCGCCGCTCCTTCGAAGGCGATTTCGGCACTTCCATGTCCTATTCAAGCAACAAATTCGCCTGGTACGGCACCACGAAGCGATTTGAGACGCTGTCACAGACCTTTGTGAAAACGCGGCTCGGCAGCTTCAATGCCCATCATTATCGATACTCGCGCGATATGAGCACGTTCCTGGTCGAATGCGATCTGTCGACCTGGCAGGCTTACGGTTTTGCCGACAAGACGGTCGAAGAGTCCAAAGCGATTTGCGAGCAGGTTTTCGCCGCTACGCTTGCGGGGCACGCTCTGGTCTCCAACAAATCGGTGTGGCGCAATTCTCCATGGATCTGGAACGAGCGCTGGTCGTTCAAGAACATGGTGCTGATCGGCGACGCCCTGCACTCCACCCATTTCTCGATCGGGTCGGGCACGCGGCTTGCGATCGAAGACGCGATCGCGCTCACCAGGGCACTCGAAGCAGAGCGCGATTTGGAGGCAGCCTTTGCCCGTTACCAGCACGAGCGCCAGCCGATCGTGAAGAAGCTGGTGTCCGCGGCGCGCGCGAGTGCGGAGTGGTACGCAAGATTTCCCGAGCACATGAAGCTCGACCTGATAGATTTCGCCTATAGCTACATCACCCGTTCGGGGCGGATCGACGAGGCGCGCCTGCGCGCGATGTCGCCGGCCTTCATGGCGCGCTACGGCAAACGGAGCCAAGCATGATGTCGCCAAAGTCGCTCGCGATCGCCGATCCCGTTCCGCCGCAAAGCGCGGGCGCGCGCGAAATCGGATTTGCATGTCCTGTTACCTACAATGCAAGTCGCATCCTTTTTGACAATCTCGACAAGGGCCACGGTGGCCGGCTGGCCCTGACCGGCCCTTTGGGTGCGCGCAGCTATTCCCAGCTTTGTACTGAGGCCTCGCGCTGGGGTAATGGCTTTGCGTCGCTGGGCCTAAGTCGCGGCGACCGTATCCTCATGTTTCTCGACGACACGCCGGCCTATCCGGCGGCGTTCTTCGGCGCGGTGCGCGCCGGGTTCGTGCCGCTCCTGATCAACACACTGACACCGCCCGATCTCCTCCAATTCTACCTTTCCGATTCCGGCGCGACCGTTGCCGTGGCTGACGCCGAATTTTGCCCGCGCTTCGAGGCGGACGCGTGCAAGGACACGTCCTTGCGCACGCTGATCGTGGTCAATGGCGAGGCATCGAACCACGCCGTGCCGAATACCTTGATCGCTTCGCGCTGGCTGCCGCATTTTCCGGCCGATCTTTTGGAAGCACCCACCCATCGCAACGAAATGGCGTTCTGGATGTATTCCTCGGGCTCGACCGGCCGGTCCAAGGGCATCGTTCATCTCCAGCACGACATGGCCTATAGCGACGCCGCCTTTGCGCAGAACGTGCTGAAGCTCAAGCCCGACGATATCTGCTTTTCAGTGCCGAAAATGTTCTTCGCCTATGGGTTCGGCAACTCCGTCACCTTTCCGTTCTCGGCGGGCGCTGCGGCGTTGCTGCTGCCGGGCCAACCGAGGCCTCAGGCGATTTTCGATGCGATCGAGCGATATCGGCCGAGCCTGTTCTTCGGCCTGCCGACGCTTTACACCTCGCTCGCCAAGGCCGAAGAGGCGCGGGGCCGCGATTTTTCCTCGCTGCGCATGGCGCTGTCCGCGGCCGAAGTGCTCTCCACTGAAGTCTCCAATGGCTGGAAGAAACTGACCGGCCTCGAGATCGTCGAAGGGCTCGGCTCGACCGAAGTGCTGCACATCTATCTCAGCAATCGCCCGGAGAAAAAGAAGCTCGGCGCCGCAGGCCTTCGCGTCCCCGGCTATGAAATCGCGCTGAAGGACAGCAATGGCCGCGAGGTGGCCGACAACGAGGAAGGCATATTGTGGGTGCGCGGCGATTCCAGTGCGCCACTTTATTGGAACCGGCCGGACAAATCCGCCGAGACGATCCGCGAGGGCGGTTGGATCTACACCGGCGACCGCTTCGTGCGCGACAGCGACGGTTTCTATTTCTTCCGCGGCCGCGCCGACGATCTCGTGAAAATATCCGGCCAATGGGTTTATCCGCTCGAAGTCGAGCTTTGCCTTGCCGAACACCCCGAGGTGCGCGAATGCGCTGTGTTCGCCGCCGAACTGCCCGATCGGCGGATGACGCTGAAAGCCGTCGTCGTGATGAACGAGCGCGCCTTCGATCAGGCCGAGGCGACCAGAAGGTTGCAGGATTTCGTCAAGGCAAGGCTGTTGCCTTACAAATACCCGCGCGAGATCAGGTTCATCGACGAACTTCCGAAGACCGGCACCGGCAAGATCGATCGGCAGGCCGTGATGCGGATGTAACCTGTGCGTCGTCCCCGCGAACGCGGGGACTCATACTCTGCGGCGGGTGTTGCAGAAAAAGATAAATAATGCGCCGACCCAGGGTCCGCTAGAACGACCTAGTAGAATATTAGTTGGAGCCACCGTGCCGACGGGCCTTCGCCACGGCTTCTCGTTAAAGCAATGAGGCATACGACTTTTACACAACACATAGGGCGGTGATTATGGGTCCCGGATCGCGCTCGTTTCACTCGCTTGTCCGGGACGACGACAAAGGAAATCCGTCGCTTTAACTTCCCAGTCCCGTTCCGCCGTAGAGCCAGGCAAGATCCTTGTACCAGTCCTCCGACGATTTTGCGCTCATGATGGCGTTGCGAAGGCGGGCGTGTTCGCCGGCGGGATGATAGATGTGCTCGCCGATCGCGCGCGAGAGCAATTGCACGCGAGCGGTGCGCGGAAAACGCTGCTGGCAATATTTTTCCAGCGCGGTCGCGTGATCGCCGGGATGGCTGCCCAGCATATGCGACAGGCAGACCGCGTCTTCCATCGCCTGGCAGGCGCCTTGCGCGAAATATTGCAGCATCGGGTGGGCGGCATCACCGAGCAGCGCGACGCGTCCATCGACCCAGCGTTGCGTCGGATCGCGGTCGCACAATACCCACAGCTTCCAGTTCTTGCCGTGACGGATGATGCTCTGCGCGCGCTGGTGGATGTGCGAAAAACCCCGCAAGACTTCTTCTTCCGACACCGGCTTTCCGGCTACAGGCTCCGGTGCGTCGTTGTGATAGGTGACGACCAGGTTGAACACCTTCCAGCCCGAGAGCGGATAGTGCACGAGGTGGCATTTCGGGCCGGCCCATAACGTCGCCGCATTCCAGCGCAGGTCTTCGGGCATCTCCTCGGTCGGGATCACCGAGCGATAGGTGGTGTGGCCCGAGACCCGCGGCGCGCCGTCAGCGGTGACCTGCTTGCGGACATTCGACCACAGCCCGTCCGCGCCGATCAGCAGTGAGCCGGTGACGCGTTCGCCGGAGGCAAGGCGGGCGGTAACCGACGAGGTGTCCTGATCATAGCCCACGACCTCCGAACTGACACGCAACTCGATAAGTTCGTTGTCGCGGCAGGCTTTGAGGAAAACGCCGTGCAAATCGCCGCGATGCACGACCGCGTAAGGATTGCCAAAGCGCGAGCGGAAGGCATCGCCCAGATCGACATGGGTGATCTCTTCCGCCGTCAGCGCATCCATCAGCCGGAGCTGATCGATGTAAACCGCCATGCGGCGCGCCGCTTCGCCCACGCCGAGATAATCGAAAGCATGGAAAGCGTTCGGCCCAAGCTGGATGCCGGCGCCGATTTCGCCGAGAGTGGCGGCTTTTTCCAGCAGGATCGAGCGAACGCCTTTCTGAGCGAGGCCGAGTGCTGTGGCAAGGCCGCCGATGCCGCCGCCCGCGATCAGGACTGCCCGCGCCGCCTTGTCCGCCATCAGCTCGCCTTTCCTAGAGCATGATCCGGAAAAGTGGAAACCGGTTTTCCGAATAGATCATGCTAAAATAAAGAGATGAGATCATATTGCGAATGTCAGGACCGGGACACCAGATGCTCCAGCGCATCTTCGGCGCGCAGCGGCACCCGCGAGGCTTCGTTGTTGAGGTCGACCAGTTGTTCGAGCAGCATGAGCAGCGTCTTGCGGTCGGCCGGTTTCAGGGGCTGCAGCATCCTTGCCTGCGCGCGATCGACCGACGGCATGATTTCACGCAAGACACCGGCGCCACTCCGGGTCAGGTAAAGCAGCTTGACCCGTTTGTCCTCGGGCGCAGGCTTGCGCTCGACGAATTTTTTCGCCTCCAGACGCTCGATCACGCTGCCAAGCGTCGAACGGTCGAAGGCAATCACGGCGGAAAGCCGCGTGGCATCGATGCCGGGATGGGTGCGGATCGCAATCAGCGCCGCATATTGCACCGGAGTCAGATCGAAGGCCTTGCACTCCTCCATGAACAGCGCGACCGCGATCTGCTGCATCCGGCGAAACAGATAACCCGGCGCGGTGTAGACCGCATCCATCGTGACCGGCTTATTCGGCATCTGCCTGTCGCTCCGGTGCGGCGTCGGCGAACGCCTTGAGGCTTTTCGCGGCTGCTTCCGCCTTGAGGAGGCGCGGAAAGGCCGCGACATCGACTCCGAATCGCCGCGCATTGCCCAATTGCGGCACCAGGCAAAGATCGGCGAGCGAGGGGACATCGCCGAAGCAGAACGGACCGGCTTCGTTGGCGATCAGTTTCTCGCAAGCCGACAGCCCCTCGCGATTGGCCCAGGCCGCCCAGGCGGTCACCCGCTCTTCTGGCAAACCGAGCTCGCGCAGCCGCGCAAGCACCTTGAGGTTTTGGACGGGATGGGTGTCGCAGGCGAGCACCTGCGCAAACGCCCGCACAAGGGCGCGGCGCAACGGATCCTTCGGTAACAGCGGCGGGTGGGGGTGGATTTCGTCCAGCCACTCGATGATGGCGAGCGACTGGGTCAGGACCGCGCCGCGGTCGTCCTGCAAGGTGGGAACCAGCCCTTGTGGGTTAAGCGCGAGATAAGCGGGATCGCGCTGCTCGCCCTTGCGCAAATGATGCGTCAGCTGTTCCGCGCCTAACCCTTTCAGGTTCAACGCTATTCTGACCCGGTAGGACGCGCTGCTGCGGAAATAGCCGTGCAGCCTCATGTTTCGGCCTCCCCTTTTGCTTCCTGACGTTCTCGCTCGTCACGCCCGCGCAAGAGCGCCAACGGGTCCACGCAAAAGCGCGGCCCGATGACAGGCTCCGCGCGTCTTCGCGCCAGATGTGGCATCCACGTCTTGAATGCCCCGACGGCGTGGATCGCCGATTTGTTATCGTCAGCTTTTCCTGCCATTGACGATAGCCATATTGTAAGTATACTGTCAATCTTGCAACGAGAACCGCGAACGAGAAACAAGGGAGGTCGGCCATGGAAGCCGTAACCAGGACGCCAGAGCGCGAGGCTTTCTACAGGAAGATCGACGGCGAGAATCTTTCCGCGCTGTGGAACGTGCTCGGCGACCTGATCACGCCGGAGCCGAAGAGCGCGTGCCGCCCGCATCTGTGGAAGTTCGACGCGATCCGCGACTACATGACCGAAGCGGGCAAGCTGATCACCGCCAAGGAAGCCGAACGTCGCGTGCTGGTGCTGGAAAATCCGGGCCTGCGCGGCCAATCCAAGATCACGACCTCGCTGTTCGCCGGCGTGCAGATGGTGATCCCCGGCGATGTCGCGCCCGCGCATCGGCACAGCCAGTCGGCGCTGCGGTTCGTGCTCGAGGGTAACGGCGCCTATACTTCGGTCGACGGCGAACGCACCGCGATGTCGCCCGGCGATTTCGTGATCACGCCGTCGATGACCTGGCACGATCATTCCAACGAAACCTCCGAACCGATGTTCTGGCTCGACGGCCTCGACATCCCGATGGTGCAGTTCTTCGATGCCTCCTTTGCGGAAGGCCTCAAGGAAGACCAGCAGAAGATCACCCGCGCTGCCGGCGACAGCTTTGCGCGCTATGGCCACAATCTGTTGCCGGTCGATGAAAGGCGGACATCGAAGACTTCGCCGATTTTCAACTACCCCTATTCCTACACGCGCGAGGCGCTGGAGACCGCAAGGCTGCGTGACGAATGGGACGCCTGCCACGGACTGAAGCTGAAATTCTCGAATCCCGAGACCGGCGACTACGCGATGCCGACGATCGGCACCTTCATCCAGTTGCTGCCGAAGGGCTTCAAGACCGCGCGCTATCGTTCCACCGACGCCACCGTGTTCGCGGCGATCGAGGGCAAGGGGCGCACCCGGATCGGCGAACAGACCTTCGAATGGGGACCGCGCGATCTGTTCGTGGTGCCGAGCTGGCATTGGGTGACGCACGAGGCCGAGGCGGATTCGGTGCTGTTCAGCTTCTCGGATCGCCCGGTGCAGCAGAAGCTCGACCTGTTCCGCGAGGACCGCGGCAACGCGTGAACAGCTTCGCAGCTCGCTCCGCGTCATTGCGAGCGCAAGCGAAGCAATCCAGTGTTTCTCGGCAACTGGATTGCTTCGTCGTTTCACGCCTCGCAATGACGACACTCTCTCATCGCCAATGCAATGGCCGCGTCTCCGGCCAACCGGCAAGCTGTCCCTCCGCAAACCCGATGACCGAAACCGGATTCCGCATCATGCGCCTGAAGATTCTCGCCGCCGCCGTGCTTGCGCTCGCATTCGTCACGCCGCCGGCTCTGGCGGTGGAGCAATGCCGGTTCATCCAGGCCAGGCCCGAGCGGGAGGCCTGCTATCAGCGCCAGGAAGCGGAACTCGCCGCCAGGCGGAAGCCCGAACCGCCTCGCGAATCGAAGCTCATGGAACAGCTGCAGCAGATGAAGCACGAGGACGAGGCGCTCAACCGCCAGATCCACAGCATCTGCCGCGGCTGCTGAGCGACCCCCCGAACGACCCCTGTTCCGTTAAATTAAGCCCAGCGCCGCCGCCACCCTCCCCTGGAGGGGGAGGGTCGGCTCACATGAGCGAAAGCGAATGTAAGACGGGGTGGGGTGAGCTAATTGAGAAGGATCACCCCACCCCGCTCGCTCATTGCATTCGCGATCGACCCTCCCCCTCAAGGGGAGGGTGAAGCGGACGGCCCCGCTTCGGCTCAATCGTCAATTTTCAGATCGCCTCCGTCCAGTCTGCGAACGCATCCAGAATTTCGCGAAGGACATCGCGATCATTGCGCCCCGAGCGCGCCAGCACATGGAAGGAATGATCGGCAGCATCGACGAGATGCAGCCTCGCTGATGGAGCGAGGCGTTCGACCACGCCCTCGATCAGCGCCGCCTCGGCAAGGGTGTCGCGCGTCCCCTGCAGGAACAGCATCGGGACATGGATGTCGGCGAGATGCCCGGCGCGATCGGTCGAAGGTTTGCCTGCCGGATGCAGCGGAAAGCCGAGAAACGCAAGTCCGCGGACGCCCTCCAGAGGAGCCGCCGCCTGCGCCTGCGAGGTCATGCGGCCGCCGAACGATTTTCCGCCCGCGATCAGCGGCAGGCCCGGGCAATGTCGCCCCGCTTCGGTCACCGCGGCGCGGACGGTTGCGTGCGCGATCGCCGGCGGGTCGGGCCGTCTGCCGGCTTTCTCCATATAGGGGAACTGATAGCGCAGGGTAGCAATGCCTCGCGCGCAAAGACCTTCCGCAAAGGCCTGCATGAAGGGATGCGTCATCCCCGCTCCTGCGCCATGGGCGAAGACGAAGCAGGCGCGCAAGCTATCAGGGCGGAGCAGCAGCGCCGAAACAGCCCCGGCCTTCGCAACCTCGATCTTCAGTTTCTGCGCATTGTCGGCATTCATCGCGCAACCGTCACGCCGGGGAAGTGTTCCGGCCTTTGGATATGTTTCTCATTCGATTGGAACCAAGGATTCTTCTCGCGTTTGGTTACCGAATCCGATTATTCATAAATTCATGAACAGTTGTGTACCTCTGGCGGGAGGTCGCGAAAATGAGGAATTTTTCTGACGCGGCATTTTCTCCGGAAGTGATCGAGATCATGGGCGCGGCCCTCGAACAGGCCGTCGCAACATTGCCGGAGCCGGTCAGCTCGGGACACGTCACCGCCTTGGCGGAGTCGATCCTTCGCACCGCGCAATCCGGAGTGCAGGATGTGGCCGAGCTGCAAAGAATGGCGCTCCTCGAACTTCACCTCACGCCGCGCGAATGACAGACGACGACATCCGGATCGGTTTAGGAGCTCGTAGGTGCCTGCGGAACGTTTGCCGGGCTCATTCACGGGCGACATCACTAGTACGGCGCGCGTCAGTGTTGCAACGCCGGACGGGTAATCCGATCAAATTGAGAAAATGGCGATCCCGGCATGACTCGAACATGCGACCTACGGTTTAGGAAACCGCCGCTCTATCCAGCTGAGCTACGGGACCGCGTGATATTGCTCGCCGATTTTTCGGAGCATCCTGATTTTGCTCCGATTTTACCTTGCTTCGCAAGCCTTGCAGCACCCCTACTACA
>Ga0210407_10000781_pt1 | contig 33243 bp, 28 predicted proteins | sample IncBWC27MmetaG_FD_150860 | JGI IMG/M metagenome (GOLD analysis project Ga0210407, IMG submission 150860) | Forest soil microbial communities from Barre Woods Harvard Forest LTER site, Petersham, Massachusetts, United States - Inc-BW-C-27-M | ecosystem: Environmental > Terrestrial > Soil >...
CGATAGTCAGAATGTGGTACGACTGCTCGCGATTGATTTTGTCGATGACGGCAGCCAGGGTTGACGACTTACCCGATCCAGTCGGCCCCGTCACCAGCACGATGCCATTGCGGAGTTGGACAACCTCCTTGAGTTCTTCCGGCAGGTTGAGGGCGGCAAAGTCGGGGATCTTGCTGGGGATGACTCGCATCACGATAGCGCAAGAGCCGCGTTGCATGAAAATGTTCACGCGAAACCGGCATGCGCCTGGCAAACTGTAAGAGACGTCGCAGGAGCCTTGCTCTTTAAGCAGTCCCTCGGCGTGCTTGTTGTTGCCGATCAGTTCCAACGCAATTCGCCGCGTGTCGTCGACCGTGAGCGGGCGCTGTCCCTCGGCAACTCCTGGCAGAAGCTTCCCGTTCACCTCTACCAGCGGAGGCCGTCCGGGCGTAAAGAACAAATCGCTAATTTTGGTCGACGTTCGCAACATCGATGCCAACAGCGTCTGTATGACCGTCGTTTGAGGCGCTGTCGCGGCAGCGGCGGCGCTTCCAGAGCCGACTGTACCAGCGGCGTTGAGCGTGGGATTGGTTAGCGATGACAAGCGGGTGACCTCAACTCTTGGAATGGGCAAGAGCCCGGTTTTGGAAGAAAAACAGCCGTGATCTTTAGCTGTTTTCAGATTGTTGGGGAAAAGATTTCCTACAGAAGAAGTCTCCCAAATCAACCGCTTTGAGGAAAGTATCGAAAGATCAGTGTCCGCTCATTTTGCTTAGGAAATTAAGGAAGTCCTAGCCATTGGCAAGTTCCTTGGCACGCTGTGCAGCCTTCACCACAGCTTTGATTAGCGTGACCCGCAGCTTGCCTTCTTCGAGCTCCATAATGCCATCAATGGTGCAGCCAGCCGGAGTCGTGACCGCGTCTTTGAGCAGGGCGGGGTGATCACCGGTTTCGAGCACCACGGTTGCCGCGCCTAACGCCGTTTGCGCAGCCAAGAGGGTGGCAACGTCGCGAGGCAATCCAACTTTCACTCCGGCCTCGGCCAGGGACTCCAGAATGATGTAAATGTACGCCGGCCCGCTCGCGGACAATCCGGTCACAGCGTCCATCAGCTTCTCGTCGACAACGACGGTTCGGCCCACCACCCCGAACAGCGCGCTCGCAATCTCCAGATGCTCAGCGGTTGCGAACTTTCCCTTGCATAACGCGGTCATCCCGCAACCGACAACGCAAGGCGTGTTGGGCATTGCGCGCACCACGGGCACAGCGCGCTTCAAGCCCCGCTCGATGCGGCCGGTCGGAACCGAAGCCGCAACCGAAATGATCATTTGGTTCTTGCTCACGCTAGGCCGGATCTGTTCGATGACTTGGTCAACAATCTGCGGCTTCACGCACACCAGAATAATGTCGGCATTGCGCACTGCAGCGCGGTTGTCGATGCTGACCGGAATTCCGAGTTTCTTGCTGAGACTGCGAGCCTTGTCTTCATGCTGGACGGTTGCGACTGTCGTTTTGGCGGAAAACAACTGTTTTTCCAAAAGCGCTTTGAGCAGGATTCCGCCCATCTTTCCTGCGCCCAAGACGGCTACGCGCTTCTTTGAAAAATCAGACGGCATAGGAAATCACATTATCTGAGACGTCGACGAACGCCTCTGCCTCGCCAGCACTATGCGAAGTTTTTCAGTGACTGCTGTTCCCGGTGGCAGTCATGGCATAGCAGTCTGGTATTTTCCTCGGTGTATCCTTTTTCAGGGTCGAACCTATCGAGTTCAGCTCCGCGTTTCGGGAGCGCTTTGGAGCAGAGAGCACAAACACCTTTTTGCTCGATGATCTTTGCAAACTTGACTTTCTTACGGTCAGACGGCCGACCTCGCTCGTCGAATTCAAGGCGCTTCCAAATGTAACGACGAAGGGAAAACAGGAAACGCTGGTCCCCCGCCGCGGCCCGCAACAAACGTTCCCGCAAGTCAGTGACAATGAGCCTAGCAGTCTCTAGCTGACTACCTTGGAGGCCCTTTCGCGAAGATTCGTCCATGGTCCCTCTTGTGTCGCGCCCTTGCTCGAGTGGTCAGACGCATTCAGGCTATGAAACTGGGTGCTCATTTCTCCATGCGGTCGACTCCAGTTCGGTGATCAAAGTCTCTGACTCTTTCCGGAGAGAAAGAAAAGCCTTCAAGTAGATGTTCCTGCGGTTGGTGGCAAGATTCACGAATCTGGCATCCGTCGCTCGGGGGTTCTCGCCGATAGTTTTGTCCTCAAGTTCGTCCCTCTTTGCAAAGATTTTTCTCAGCCTCTTCCCCTTTGTCGAATCTCTGAGCCGCCTTGGCAGCAACCCCAGCCGACTCTGAACTTCTAGAATTTCCATGTTGCACTTGGCTGTCGCGCGAATGATACCTAGCGCCCGCCGATCCTTTTCCGATATTTTCATCTACCCCCCGCAATTATGCCGCTGCTCCCGCGCCTGGACAGCCAAGGGCGGCTGTCCCATGTAAGCATCTACAGCGTCGGAGACTTCTCGGCGATTAGTTTCTTGATCTTCCCCACGAACTCCGCGGCTGGCATGTCTTCAGTATTCTCCTTGCCGCGAATGCGGACGTTTACCTTGCCGGCTTCAGACTCCTTGTCGCCCACGACCAACAGGAACGGCACCTTCTGCATAGCGTGCTCGCGGATTTTGGCATTCATCTTTTCATTGCGAGCATCGACCTGAACACGCACTCCGATAGCCTTGAGTTGATCCGCGACTTTATTCGCGTAATCAACATGGCGCTCAGCGATTGGAATCATCACCGCCTGAACCGGTGAGAGCCAAACCGGGAACGCACCCGCGTAGTGCTCGAGCAGCACGCCAAAGAAGCGCTCGATCGAACCAAACAGCGCACGATGCACCATCACCGGCTGTTTGCGCGAACCATCTTCGGCGACATATTCCAGGCCAAAGCGCTGCGGCAGATTGAAGTCGACCTGCACGGTCGAGAGCTGCCAAAGGCGTCCGATCGCATCCACCAGCTTAATATCGATCTTCGGCCCATAAAATGCGGCCTCGCCGGGGATGACTTTGTGTTCGACATTGCGCTGGTTGAGCGCATTTTCGAGCGAACGGTTGGCAAAGTTCCACTGCTCTTCCGATCCCAGGAAATTCTTGCGGTCGTTTGGATCCCAGGTAGAAAGTTCAGTCTGAAACTTGTCAAAGCCAAAGTCCTTCAGCACCTCGAGAGCAAAATCCAAACAGCCCCCGATCTCTTGTTCGATCTGTTCCGGAGTGCAGAAGATGTGGGAGTCATCCTGCGTAAAGCCGCGCACTCGCAACAGGCCATGCATTACTCCCGAACGCTCGTAACGATAAACTGTCCCCAGTTCGCCCAGGCGCACGGGCAAGTCGCGATACGACTTTAGCGAGTCTTTGTAAATCAGAATGTGGCCGGGACAGTTCATCGGCTTCAGGCGGTATTCCGCATCGTCAAGCTCCATGAAGTCGAACATGTTCTGCGAGTAATAGCCTTCATGGCCTGAAACATGGAATAGCTGCCGACGCACCACGTGCGGCGTGTAGACGAGCGAATAGCCGCGCTTGATGTACTCGGCGCGCATCCAGTCTTCCATCTCTTTGCGGATGATTCCGCCCTTGGGATGCCAAAAGATCAGACCCGGTCCGGCGAGCTCCTGGATCGAGAACAAATCTAGCTGTTGGCCCAGCACGCGATGGTCCCGCTTCTTGGCCTCTTCCTGCTTGTTCAGGAAGTCGTCGAGGTCTTTCTTCGAGAAAAACGAAGTCCCATAAATGCGCTGCAGCTGGGGGTTTTTCTCGTCGCCAAGCCAATATGCGCCGGCAATGCTGAGCAGTTTAAAGGCCTTGATTTTTCCCGTCGACGGGATGTGCGGCCCGCGGCAGAAGTCGGTGAACTTGCCGGTGCGATAAAGCGAAATCTTTTCATCGGGCTTGGTGAACTGCTCGATGAAATGGCACTTCATGAAATCGCCTTCTTTTTTGAATTCCTGAAGCCCCTGATCGCGAGGCAGGAACTCTCGCGCATAGGGAATATTCTGCTGCACCAGCTCCTGCATCTTCTTCTCGATTTTTTCCAAATCTTCCGGGGTAAACGGAGTTGGGCGGTAGAAATCGTAGAAGAAGCCGGTTTCGGTTGCAGGGCCGTGTCCGAGCTTGGTTTCCGGAAAAAGCTCCAGAACCGCCGCCGCAAGCAAATGGGCGGAAGAATGCCGATAGACTTCAAGCGCCTCAGGGTCGCGATCGGTTAGGATGCGCAGGTCGGTATCTTTTTCGAGCGGCCGGGTGAGATCGATGAGGTCACCGTTGGTCTTGGCCGCGAGCGCTGCGTCGGCCAATCGCTGGCCAATCGACCTGGCGACGTCGAGGGCGGTGCTGCCCTTGGGTAGTTCCTTTACGCTCCCATCGGGGAGCTTGATATGAATGCTGTCTGCCATAGGCCTTAAGTATAAAACACGTAGGGGCGGACGCCCTCGTCAGGCACATGTGAACTGAGCAAGCCTTGACCGTTCTTCTGCATTGAATTTAAGCTGGCACCTCACCTCTTGCCGGTTCTTACGTCTATCAAGATTGGCCTCCCGAGCCTTATTCGAACCCAGGTGGAAGGATAACCATGAATCATAAGAAAACCGCAGTGCTGTTGTTCGCAGTCGCAGTCACTCTAGGAACGGCCGCCGTTCAAGCGCAAACCCCTGCCCCGGGTGCCTCCAGTCAGTTGGCGGGCACGCCTGAATCTTTTCTGACGTCGTGTCGCAGCGACCTGAGAGAAACCAAGAAGGAAATCGCAGACATCAAGGCTATCAAGTCGCCGCGGGAGGCCATGTCGACGCTGCAAGCATTCGATACTGCCATCTTGATTGCGAATGACGCGTCGAACCGCTCTGGCCTGGCCGAGCAGGTGCATCCCGCAAAGCCGTTTCGCGAGGCCGCGCAGGTCTGCGAACAGGAAGCCAGCCAACTGCTGACCGATATCACGCTCGATAAAGAAATGTACAACGTCCTCGCCTCGCTCGATGGTTCCAAGCTCGACAGCGCCGGCAGTTATTTCCTGCGGACATCGCTGCGAGACTATCACCGTTCCGGCGTCGACCGTGACGATGCCACTCGTGCAAAGATCCGAGAGCTTCAGGATGAGCTAGTAAAGATCGGCCAGGAATTTGAGCAAAACATTCCTGAAGACGTGCGCAAGCTGCAACTGGATCCGTCACAATTGGACGGCCTTCCTGAAGATTTTAAGCAAGCCCACAAGCCTGACGCATCCGGAAAAGTCACGCTCAAAACCGACAACACCGATTACATTCCCTTCCGCGAATATGCCGCGAACGACGCCGCGCAGAAGGCTTTTTTTGAGCTTTACAATCACCGCGCTTATCCCAAGAACCTGGAGGTTCTGTCACGCATGATGCAGAAGCGTTACGAACTGGCACAGGTGTTGGGCTATTCCGATTGGGCGGCTTACGTTACGGAAGACAAGATGGTTGCGACCAAGCAGAACGCTGCTGATTTCATCGAGAAAATCACTGCTGCTGCGCAGGCCGGCGCCCAGCGGGATTACGACCAACTGCTAGCCTACAGGCGGCGGCAGGATCCGACGGCCACCTCGGTTGATATTTGGAACTACCACCATTTTCTGCACGAGGCGACCATCGAGAAGTACGGATATGACTCACAGGCCGTGCGCCCTTATTTCGAATACTCGCGGGTGCTGCAAGGCATTCTCGACCTCACCAGCCACATGTACGGCATTACCTACAAACGCGTAACCACGGCTCAGGTCTGGCATCCGGATGTGGCGGTCTACGACGTGTTCGATGGCGACAAGCTGTTGGGCCGGATTTACTTCGACATGTTCCCCCGTGAAAACAAGTACAAACACTACGCGACATTCGGCCTGGCCACCGGCAAGGAAGGATTTCGCGTACCGGAATACGTGCTGGTTTGCAACTTCCCCCAGGCCACGGATGGTCCGGGCCTGATGGAACGCGACGACGTGATTGTTTTCTTTCACGAATACGGTCATCTGCTGCATGGGATTTTTCGAGGAAGCTCGAAGTGGCCAACCGGTGATCTGGAGAACGATTTCATCGAAGCTCCATCGCAGATGTTTGAGGAGTGGGCCAAAGACCCAGCCATCCTGCAAACGTTCGCCCGCCATTACAAAACGAACGAACCGATCCCGGCCGAGTTGGCAAAAAAAGCCGAGGCGGCTGACGAATTCGGCCGCGCCCTCGGTGTGCGCATGCAGATGTTCTACGCCGCAGTCAGCCTGAATTTCTACAACCAAAACCCGCAAGCGCTGGACACAACCAGGCTCGTGGCCCAACTGCAGGAGCGTTACACGCCCTTCAAGTACGTTCCCGACACTCACATGCAAACCGCATTCGACCACCTCAACGGCTACTCCGCAGTTTACTACACGTACATGTGGTCTCTGGTGATCGCGAAAGACATGTTCACCGAGTTCAAGCAGGACGGTCTCACTAACATTGCAGTCGCGAGAAAGTATCGCGACACAATTCTCGGAGCAAGCGGCACCAAGCCAGCCGCGGGGCTAGTAAGCGATTTTCTGGGCAGGCCGTATTCATTCAAGGCTTACGAGGACTGGCTCAACGGCAACTAGCTCGATCCACGTCAGGGCGGACGCCCTCGTCCGCCCAGCCGCGCGAAGCACCACAACTCTGCGACTATGTCTTAGGCTCGCTTTGCTCGCTGCCCAGACGAGGCGTCCGGGCCGTGATTTACCAGCCTACCTTCTGCCCTTTGTTCTGCTCGTCCAGCCATTTCTGCAGTGGTGCGAAGTAGTCCAGAATGGCGGTTGCGTCCATCTGGCGTCCTCCGGTCAGAACTTCCAACTCATCGGGCCACGGTTTGCTCTGCCCCATCTCCAGCATCTTGTTGAATTTTGCGCCCGCTTCTTTTGAACCGTAGAAAGTGCAGCGATGCAACGGGCCGGTGTATCCCGACGCCTGGCACAACGAGCGATAGAACTGGAACTGCAGAATACGAGCGAGAAAATATCGCGTGTAGGGCACATTGGCAGGGACGTGGTACTTGGCGCCGGGATCGAAATCCGCTTCGCTGCGCGCCACCGGCGGAGCGACGCCTTGATATTTGAGGCGAAGATCCCACCAAGCCTTGTTGTAATCGGCGGGAGCGACTTCGCCCGAGAACACCCTCCACCGCCACTGGTCGATCATCAAACCGAAGGGCAGGAACGCCACTTTGTCGAGAGCCTGCCTCAGCAACAGCGGAATATCGCTATCGGCGGACGGCACTTTGTCCAGCAGTCCAATTGTCTTCAGATACTCGGGGGTGATTGCCAGCGCGATCGTATCGCCAATGGCTTCGTGGAAGCCATCGTTGGCGCCGTTTTCGAACAGGAATGGCTGGTTCTTGTAGGCGCGCTGGTACATATTGTGTCCGAGTTCGTGATGGATGGTGACGAAGTCGTCGGCGCGAATCTGAATGCACATCTTGACGCGGAGATCGTCCTGGTTATCGATGTCCCACGCACTGGCGTGACAGACCACGTCGCGATCGCGCGGTTTGGTCAAAAGCGAGCGTCGCCAAAAAGTTTCGGGCAACGGAGCGAAGCCCAGCGATTTGTAGAAATTTTCTCCGTAACCCACCATGCCCTTGGCATCAAGGTTCCTGGCTTGCAGCAACGCTGTAAGGTCATAGCCACGGCTGTCCTCATTCAGACCGAGTATGGGGAAAATGTTGCCCCACTCCTGAGCCCACGGATTGCCAAGCAGATGCGCCGGAATCGGGCCGCCCGGCGGAACTACTTGTGGCCCGTACTTCTGCACCAGCCTGGCTCGAACGTAGGTGTGCAAAGAGAGATAAAGCGGACGAACCTGCTGCCAGAGCCGCTCCACTTCGGCGCTGAACTGCTCCGGAGTCATGTCGTAACCCCCGCGCCAAAGCGCGCCAGTGTCCTTGAATCCGAGTTCCTTCGCTCCCTGGTTCGAAAGCTGAACAAACCGTGAGTAGCGTTGGCGCATGGGGGCGCCCACGTTATGCCATCCCACCCAAAGGTCCTTCAGTTCGTTGGGATTGCGGTTCTCTTCCATGATTTTTTCGATAGCTGTGATGTCGAGGCAGTCGTCCGGCTTGCGGCAATATTTCCCTTTGCCGTAGTCCGCATCCATCGAGACCCCGATCTGCGTCATCTCCTTTCGCAACGCCGGATCTTTCGGAGCGGGCGCGGTCAGGGACAGCCGCAGCAGCATGACTTTACGGGCCAACTCTGGTGGCAATTGAAGTCCGTCAAACTGCTTCGCCTGCTCGATCAACTCTGTCGTCACCGCCGTGATTTGGTTCTGGGCATCGGCTGACAACGCTTCCGTGTCATCCGTAATGAAGTTTTCCTGGACCCAACTGGCCCGAGCCGTTTTCACTCCAAGCTCGTTCAGGCGAGCTTCGGCTTGCTTCATAAATTGTTCGGCGTCTGCGACGGTAGGTTTTGAAGCGGCCTGGACTTGGATTACGAATAGAAATGACAGTAGGACTAAAAGAACACGGTATCTCATTCACTTCCTCCGGTTGAGCATTATGAACGAGTGGAAAGGAATTGTCAGGTTTTTGCTTAACGCTGCCCACGAACCGCCCACGCTCGAGCCGGCAGGTTGATTGCGCCTTCTGAGTCTGACGTAAGTGAATCGCGCAGCCGCGCGCGAATCGCGTTTCGAGTGGGTTCATCGCGGGTCGCGAGATAGCCGGGAGCGGAACCTTGTCCGGCCAGGAGCGGTTGCCAGTAGTCATCGAAGCTCGCGAAGCGCGTGACGATGTTAAGCTCGCAAACCGTGACTCGCTTCAGTCCAGCACTTTCGAAGAGCTTGCGCAGCGGTTCGGGATGGCACAGAGGAAAGCGTTGGGCCTGATCGTGTGCCAGGGCTTCGCGGTCGACGGCCGCAGCCGTATCCCAGAACTCGCGCAGAAAGCGTGCCCCTTCCGCGTAATCCCAAAGGTAGACTGCAATGACGCCGTCCGGGACCGTAACCCGGCGCATTTCCTGCACCGCGTTTTCCGGCTTCGGAACATAGTTCAACCCCAGACCAGAGACGGCAACCTCGAAGCTGGCGTCAGGGAAAGGGAGGGTCATGGCATCTCCGGTTTCGAATGTGGCAACCGGCCGCGCGCGATGCGCACGGGCAAAGTCAATCTGCTGCGGAGAAGCATCGACACCAGCAACTCGGGCGGGAAAACAACGGTCAACAATCGCTTCGGTGAGTACGCCGCTCCCGCAGCAGGCATCCAGCCAGCGCAGATTTGAGAGCAAATGCAGCCAGCTCAAGAACTCGTTCGCCAGCAGGCGACTCCATCGCCCCATCCACTTGTCGTAGTCTGCGCCAGAGGTCCATTTGTCCATATTCAGACTTGAGTAGGGAGGGACGCTCTCTTCCGCCTCCTGAGAGGCGCTTGGCTCTCAGCTAGCCCGGAGCGTCCGGGCCTACGTGAGCGTTGCCTCGGTAGTACAAATCTTCCATCGCCTGATGCACTTTCGCCGACAGCGTTTCCATTTCGCGCAACGAATATCCCTCAGTCGGAATCGGCTCCCCCACTCGCATCTCCAGCGGTCTGCACTTGATGTGATAAGTGTTCATGGGCAGCAACTCGTAGGTTCCAATCAGCGCGATGGGCACGATATCCGCCTGGGCCTTGATCGCCAGATAAAACGCTCCCGGCATGAACGGCTTGATTTCGCCATCCGGCGTGCGGCCGCCTTCGGGGAAAATCACCAGCGGCATTCCAGTCTGCAGACTCTTGACCGCCGACCGGATGTGCGCAATTGATCTGGTGGGCTTCTGCTGATCGATGCAAACCTGCCCCGAGCGCCGCAAGTGCCATCCAATGATCGGATACGACAGCAATTCCTTTTTGAAGAGGATGCGGAATTCGAATGGCAAATAAACGTAGAGTACCGGAATGTCCAGCGCGGAGGCGTGAGTCACGGCGTAAACATGCGGCTTCGAAGAGTCGATCTTGTCCAGGCCGGTGACCTTCACCGGGGAAAGAATCGTCTTCATGATCAGCCACGACCAGAAGCGCGCAAAACTATGCAGGATGCGGCTTTTCTCGCCAAACAGAGAAACCGGGATGGAGACAATCCCGAGGACTACGGTGTACAGCCAGATCAGGAGATCGAAAATGAAATAGGAGCGCAGGGCGCTGAGCCACCCATATCCTCTGGCAGCGGAGTGCTCGTCCTTCCGAGCCAGAGCAGGGACAGAGTTCGAAGTCATTCGCGCAGACAAGGGTGCGCCACCCTGCTCCTGTTCTCCAACGGACGTGTGCACTTCCTGCATTTGGGCGCCTAGATTTTGACTCCTAAGGCCCGCATGGCCTCTCCTACAATGTATATCGAACCCGTTACAACTACTACGCCTCGCGGACCGGCCAGGGAACGGGCGCGAGCGAGCGCGGAAGCCACGTCCTCAGCATCCTCGATGTCGGTTGACGTGCGCGTGGCTGCCTCTCGAATCTCATCCGGTGTGGCCGACCGCGGATTGTCCGCTCGCGTGGCGATGACTCTTTCTGCCAGCGGAAACAGAATCTCCGCAATCTCAGAGATCGCTTTGTCGCGCATCGCTCCAAACACGAATGTGAGCTGGCAGTCTTCGTAGCAGGCGGACAGAGCGGAGCGCAACGCCCACGCCCCCGCCGGGTTGTGCGCCACATCGAAAATGTATTCTGGCGATCCGCCCACGGCAGGAATAACTTGGAAACGCCCGGGCCAACGGGTTTCGCGAATCCCGCGTTCAATTGTTTCCGGCGTGATCGGGAATCCCTGATGGCTGAGAACTTCCGCTGTCGCAATCGCCAGCGCGATATTTCGTAATTGATGCCGGCCCACCAGAGGGGTTTCCACGAGGATCTGCTTCCCCATCACCTGCAAGGGATAATGCGAAATGTAGCTGTTGGTTTGCGAAGCGCTTTTCTCGGTGTTCTCCGCGGATTCCTCAGCGACCTTTGTGACTAAAGGCTTTTCGTTTGAGCTCCGCACGAAATACTGGTCGCTGCCCGGGTAAACCGGCGGGACGTAAGGCACCGCGCTCACGCCCTGCGCTCCCAGTTCCAGAATCGTATTTCCAATCACGTCATTCGCCTGCGGCTGTTGCGGCAGAGTCACGACGACTCCGCCGGGCCGGATGATTCCGGCTTTCTCACGCGCGATCTCGGCCACCGTGTTGCCTAGAAACTTCTGGTGATCGAGCGAAATGTCAGTGATGACGCTCACTCGCGGCTCGATCACATTGGTCGCGTCCAGCCGTCCGCCCATACCAACTTCCAACACCGCAATCTCCACTTTGTTTTGCGCAAAGTGTTCAAATGCGATCGCAGTCAGCATCTCAAAGAAGCTGGGATGCCAGGGCAACTCCCCCTCTTCGACCAGGCGTTCAGCGGTCCGATCCACCACATCATGCAGCAAGGCGAAACCGCCGTCGCTGATTTCGCTGCCATTGATGCGAACCCGTTCATTGATCCGCACCAAATGTGGCGAAGTGTACAGCCCGGTGCGCAAACCCGAAGCTTGCAGAATGGAGGCCAGAGTGGCCGCTGTCGAGCCCTTGCCGTTGGTTCCAGCAATCAAGGCACCGGGAAACTTTCGTTCGGGATTATTCAAAGCTCCCAGCAGCGCGCCCATGTGTGCCAGATCAAACTTGTGCGACGTCGCGTTCGCCAGTTCGTGGCCAAGCGCGTACATGCGGGCAACCGCGATCTCGTAGGACATGGTCAAGCTATCCGACCTCAGCTACAGCTTTCAGATTACCAGTTTGCCGGTTGCGATTCGGAGTTTGCTATTGCTCAGCAGTCAACGTGGAAAGATGCGGCCTGAATGGGGTAAGAGGACATCTGGCTGAGAGCTGGCAGCTCAGGCGGCGGCCAAGAATTCCAGCGCTCGCCCAATATATGGCTTCAATTGCTTGCGGGGCACAACCGCATCCAGCATGCCGTGCTCGAGGAGAAACTCACTGCGTTGGAAGCCCTGGGGCAGCTTCTGGCGGATGGTTTGCTCGATGACGCGTGGCCCGGCAAATCCGATCAAGGCCCCCGGTTCCGCGATATTCAAATCGCCGAGCATGGCAAACGAGGCGGTCACGCCTCCGGTGGTTGGATCCGTCAGCACCGAAACATACGGCACCCGGGCTTCGTCCAACCGGGCCAGCGCCGCCGAGATCTTGGCCAGTTGCATCAGGCTGACGACGCCCTCCATCATGCGCGCTCCGCCAGAAGCCGAAACGATGATCAGGGGAGCCTTGGAGTCTGTCGCCTGTTCGACGGCTCGAGTAATCATCTCGCCTACCACGGCTCCCATGCTTCCGCCGATGAACGAGTACTCCATGGCGCTCACGATCACGGGCCGCCCATTCAGTTTGCCCCGCGCGTTAATGACGGCATCTTTCAGCCCGGTTTCGGCCTGTGCCTGTTCCAGCCGCGATGAGTAGGGTTTCAAGTCGACAAACTTCAGCGGGTCGGTCGAAACCAGGTTGGCATCGAAAACTTCGTACTGGTTGTCGTCCAGAAGCTGTGCCAGACGGGTGCGGGCGTCGATGCGAAAGTGCTTGTCGCACTTGGGGCAGACGTTCAGATTGTCTTCCAGATCTTTTTTCCAGATGATCTGCCGGCAATGCTCACACTTCACCCACAAGCCCTCGGTGCGAACTTTTTTCTCGCCCGTGGCGTCTAGTTCGCCGGATTGTCGTTTGAACCAAGGCATATTGTAACTAGCTTCTGGCTCCTAGCTAGAAGCTCCCAATCAATATTCGATTCCTCGCTGCGCCATCACACCTTTCTCATACGCATGCTTCACCTGACGCATTTCCGTGACGGTGTCGGCCAATTCGACAATTGTCGGATGTGCGTTCCTGCCGGTCAAGATAACATGAACCATCTCCGGCTTTCTCTTCAGGCTCTCGGCAACCTTCGCCGGATCGAGCATCCCATAACTGATGGCGTAATTAATCTCATCCAGAATAACCAAATCCCAGCTGCCGGAAAGAATCGCGCGCTCAGCCTCGGCCCAGGCTTCTTCCACCATCCTTACATCTTCGGGGTCCGGCTTCTCGGTTCCAACTTTCACGAAACCGCGTCCCATTTGCTTCATGATGAATTTGTCTCCGAAGGCCTGCACCGCGTCCAGTTCCCCGTAGTGCCACGAGCCCTTAAGGAATTGCAGCATCAGCACCTTCATACCCTGGCCGACCGCCCGCAAAGCCGTCCCCATGGCAGCCGTGGTCTTGCCCTTTCCAGGCCCGGTATTCACGATGATCAGACCACGACGGATATCCGACATACTGGGGATGATTAATTGTACCTTGCTTCGGGCGGTTGCACGGGCGCGGAGGCGTGCGGCTACAACCTTTGGCCAAGTTTATTTTTGAGCTTCCCGTTGGGGCGGAACGGTTTTACTTCTTCGTTAGCCGGTACCCCCTCCCCCCTGATCTTTTGGAATCATTGGATTAGGGGCAGACTACCACCAAGATCTTTGAGTTAGAAGGACTTAAATGCAAAATATTCCGGAATAAGGAGTTAGGAGTTTTCGTATTTATCTCGAAGCTTATTATATAGTTATATGATTAACTGGAATGACGCGTGAAAGTCAAGGGCAAAGCGGGAAGAAATCGGATGACATTTCCATTTTGGGACACGGCACGACAGAAAACACGGGGATAGCTTTACAAGCCGGCAAGAATTCCTACGCCCCTTTGGCCGGCGCGGGCATGCGAACGAAGGGAGCGTCGGGAGGACGACGGCACTTCTCAGTCAATGAGCGTAACCGCGATTTTACGCCAACTACCCTCTTAATCAGCGGACAACTCCGCGGCTTTCATTGACTTGACCATTCCTCAGAAGTAAGATGCGCCCCAGTGATTGGCCAGACTATCGCGCACTATCACGTCGTCGAGAAACTTGGCGGCGGCGGCATGGGAGTGGTCTACAAGGCGGAAGACACCCGTCTTCATCGTTTTGTCGCACTCAAATTCCTGCCGGAAGACGTTGCCCGTGACCCTCAGGCCCTGGCTCGCTTTCAGCGCGAAGCGCAGGCGGCATCCGCACTGAACCACCCCAACATTTGCACGATTTATGACATTGGAGAAGAGGATGGACGGGCGTTCATCGCCATGGAGTTTCTGGACGGGCTCACGCTGAAGCACCGCATCGCGGGAAAGCCCCTGGAAACCGAAGTGATTCTATCGCTCGCCATTCATATCGCCGATGCCCTGGATGCTGCACACGCCAGAGGGATCGTCCATCGCGACATCAAGCCAGCGAATATCTTCGTCACCAAACGCGGACACGCTAAGGTTCTCGACTTTGGGCTGGCGAAAGTCGCTTTGAAGCCCGAGCGTAATGCCATGAGCGCCTCGACCATCGACTCCGAGGAAAATCTGACCAACCCCGGCTCTGCGTTGGGCACCGTGGCTTACATGTCGCCCGAACAAGTAACGGCCAGGGAACTGGACGCGCGCACGGATTTGTTCTCCTTCGGTGTCGTGCTCTACGAAATGGCATCCGGCGCGCTGCCTTTTCGTGGCGAGAGTACGGCAGAAATCTTCGACGGGATCATGAACAGAGATCCGGTTTCTCCGGTGCGGCTGAATCCCGACGTGCCCGCCGAACTGGAACGAATCATCGACAAGGCTCTGGAAAAAGACCGCAATCTGCGCTATCAGCATGCCGCCGATATGCGAACCGATCTGCAACGGCTGCAGCGGGACTCTGAATCCGCGAGTGAGCTGCGCCCAGGCTCACGTGGGGACAGCCGCCCCCGGCTGTCCGGTCGAGCGAAGCTCGGCTACGTCGCCGCCGCAATCGCGCTCGCCGCCTTGCTCTTTGCCGGACTCTACTACCGCTCGCATGGCAGCCCGCGCCTTACCGATAGAGACACTATCGTCCTCGCTGATTTTGCCAACAGTACTGGCGATGCAGTGTTCGACGACACCCTGAAGACGGCGCTCAGTATTTCCCTTCGCCAATCGCCTTTCCTGAATGTGCTCTCTGATAGCGAAGTGGCTAAACTTCTGCAACTGATGACCCGTCCAGCCGGCGCGAAACTCATCCCCGAGGTAGCCCGTGAGCTTTGCCTGCGGGCAGGAAGCAAAGCCTACCTTGCCGGTGCGATTGGCAGTCTCGGCAGCCAATATGTGCTGGGGTTGAAGGCGACAAATTGCCAAAACGGAGACACCCTGGCGCAGGAGCAGGTCACGGCTGCGTCGAAGGAGAAGGTGATCGATGCTCTGGGTGAGGCTGCGTCCAGGCTGCGCGGCCAATTGGGCGAATCGCTCGCCACCGTAGAAAAATTTGATCTGCCACTCGCTGAAGCCACTACATCGTCGCTCGAAGCTCTGCAAGCGTACAGCCTGGCCAGAAAGGTCGACATCCAGAAGGGTACTGCCGCATCCCTGCCTTACTTCCAACGGGCGATCCAACTCGATCCCAATTTTGCCATGGGCTACTCTTCAGTGAGCGCCGGCTACTATAGTCTCGGGGAAATAGGGCGGGCCAGCGAGTATCTCACCAAAGCATTCCAGTTGCGGGTACATGCCAGCGAGCGGGAAAAGCTGGCGATCACCGCAGACTACTATGAAAATGTCACCGGGGAACTGGATAAAGCCGCGGAGGCGTACCAGGAACAGATCGACAGCTATCCGCGGGACGCCTCAGGGTATGGCAATTTAGGCGCATCCTTCGCCCTGCTGGGACAGCACGAAAAAGCCGTGGAACTTACGAAGCAGTCCATCCGCCTTGCACCCGACCGCGTATTTCTATACACAAATCTCGCGAACTTCGCTCTTGCCCTGCAACGCTTCGACGAAACGCGACAGATGGTTCGCGAGGGGCAAGCCCGAAATGTGGACGATTCAGCATCGCACAATACGCTCTATGCCCTGGCATTTCTGGCAGCGGATGCTGGGGCGATGGCGGATCAACTACAGTGGTTTGCGGCCAAGCCCGATTCCGAGAATTGGGGGTTGGCGCTCGCATCCGACACCGAGGCCTTCGCTGGCCACGCAGCCAAGGCCCGGGACTTGGCTAAGCGGGCTGCGGAGTCCGCCGCGCGAGCGGACAACAAAGAAGGTGGTGCGATTTATCTGGCGAATGCGGCGCTGCAACAAGCGGCGTACGGGAACGCCGTGGAAGCCCGGCAATCCGCGGCAGCCGCTTTAAAGATGGCCCCTGCAAGTCAGGGCGCAGAGGCCGAATCCGCAATCGCATTCGCCATGGCGGGCGACACGGTTCGAGCCGAGTCCCTGACGCAAGACTTGGGAAAACGCTTTCCCCTCGATACCCAGATGCAGTCGCTTTGGCTGCCTGCAATTCAAGCGCAATTGGCGCTGGATAGAAAGAACCCGGCGACCGCTGTGACCTCTCTACAGGCCACAGTCGCTTCCCCCATCGAGTTCGCGTCGATCCCGTTCGTCAACAATATTTCGTGCCTCTATCACGTCTACATACGTGGAGAGGCATACTTGGCCGCTGGACAGGGCAAAGCCGCGGCTGCCGAATTTCAGAAGATTCTGGATCACGGTGGGATGGTCTGGAACTGCTGGACGGGAGCGCTAGCGCATCTGGGTGTGGCTCGTGCCAACACCTTGCAGTCGAGAACCTCGCAAGGCGCGGATGCGGATGCTGCCCGTGTCCGCGCACTCGCCGCCTACAAAGACTTCCTAACCCTCTGGAAAGACGCCGACCCCGAGGTCCCAATCCTGAAGGCAGCCAAGGCGGAATACGGGAAGTTGCAGTAGCTGCAAGAAAATCTGACGAGTCGCTTCTTGATTACTGATAGTGGACGAAAGCAGCCATAGCGTTCATTCACTAGGAAGTGACTATCGTCCTCCTAACGCGGGCCTTGGTTCGCACACTAACCATTGGATCGAGGCTTTCCTAGGGCATCTTGATGGCTTTTCGGAACTCGAGTTTTCCGTCGCCGCCAGACGAAGGTTCTTCTCCCAGCAGTTTCGCGGTAATCCGCAGCGCCTCAATCTCTTGTTTGACTCTTACGATTTCCTGTTCTTTCATCCGAAGTACTTCGAGGGGATCTCTCATCCGGGGACTCCTTCTCAAATCAACTGATCATTGGGAACCGACTTTAGACCGCCCGGTGACTACTGGAAACATCACGAAGGTGCACGCCTCATTTCGCGATGATCTCAGTGTCCCAGGTGGTACGGGTGCCCTTTCAAAATAGTGAGCGCGCGGTAGAGTTGTTCCAGCAATACCACTCGGGCTAGCTCGTGAGCAACTGTCATTTTTCCCAGGGAGAGTAACAACTTCGCTTCCCGCCGTGTTTCCTCTGCGAATCCATTCGCCGGACCCACCGCGAACAACAGCGGCAGCGGATTGCGATCCTGATGATTCCTGAGAAACTCGGCGAACTCCTCCGAGGAAAGCTGCTTTCCGCGACTATCGAGGAGAACCAGAGTTTGCCTTGCGCTCCCACTGAGCTTCAGCAAGGCCGACTCGTCTTTCAACGCCAGCCCTTGCGCGTCCACGTAACGCGACAGTCGCTTCAGGTACTCGTCGGTCAGCGACTGGATGGCTGGTTCTTTCGTTTTGCCAATCCAGGCAATTCTCAGCTTCACATCGGGATTTAACCACAGCCGACACTGAAAACTAAAGAGAACCTGAGCCACGGATTTCCAGGATCAACACGGATGATTCTTTATCGGTGAAATCCGTGAAAATCCGCGGCCGGTTTTTTTCTAAGCTCGTTTTTTGGTGACGCCTCGAGCTGCGGTTCGTTTTGTCTTTACCAGTTCCGATGGCTCGAGCCGCTTGGCCGACTTCCACAGGCGCTCCAAATCATAGAACTTGCGCGCTTTCTCCGAGAAGACGTGAACCACGAAATCAACGTAGTCAAGCAGAACCCATTCCGCCTGCTTGTAGCCTTCGATGTGAGTCGGGCGCTGCCCGACCTTCTCCAGCCGTTCCTCGACCTCGTCCGAGATCGCCTGGATCTGCCGGGGGTTGGTCCCACTGCACACCACAAAATAGTCGGTGAACGCTCCCGATTGTTGATCCAGTTCTAAAATTGTAATTTCTCCCGCCTGTTTTTCCTGGCAAGCGGTTATGGCTTCTGATAGCTGTCGTTTCAAGTCATTCTTTTTCATGTAGTCGTTGGTCGTTGGCCGTCCGTCGTTGGTCTGCCTTATTCTACCCGAGAGACGCCTTGTGACCCTGGCATATGTCAGGACGATGCAAGAACTTTTGTCCTCGGCGTTCATTCTGTTGACCGTCTAGAAGTCTTGAAGAAGGCACCCAGATGCGAAGAACGGTTCTCTGCTTTTGGCGCGTTGCTGCATTCGCGATGCTCATCGGCGCGAGTGCGGGGGCTCAGGTTCCCACAGGCGCGTCGGCGCCAGATTACCATCCTATGGTCGAGATTCAGCGGGAAGACCTGGCCCAGGCGCGCAGCCACTTCACCACACAGATTTTACGTTCCGGACCACCGCCCGCCGAATGGGATGATCTGATTGCGCCCACGGGAGCGCATGAGGTCACCTATCCGTCGGGAGCTCTTCGCCTGAAAGCTTGGATCGGCGCACCCGTCTCTGGCGATGCAACCAAACACGCTGCGATACTCTTCCTGCACTCAGGGTTTGACCTGGAAGCGGGAGACTGGGATCTCGCGCAGCCCTTTCGAGACGCGGGTTACATCGTAATGATGCCAACCATGCGCGGAGAAAACGGCCAACACGGCGTATTCACGATGTACTACAACGAGGTCGATGATGCGATCCACGCTGGCGAGTATCTTCGGAGCCAGTCTTTTGTCGACCCCGACCAGATGTTCGTCGCCGGCTACAGTGTGGGCGGAGTTCTCGCCCTGCTGGCCGCGGAAATCTATCCTTACTTTCGCGCTGCTGCTTCCATATCCGGCTCGCCGGACCAAGCTCTTTATCTCAAGTACGCGAAGGGGGCCAGGCTCAATGCGCCGTTTGATCCCGACGATCTACGCGAAGTCCAACTCCGATCCCCGCTGGCCTACGCCGCGAGTTTCAAGTGTCCCATCGGCCTCTACTATGGAACACAGGAGGCATACTACACATTTGTTCAGGCCCGCACCGCTGAGATCGCCCGCGCGCACGGGGTCGACGCGCAGGCCATCGCGGTCGAAGGTGATCACGGATCAAACGTGCCCAAGTCCATGCACCTAGCTCTCGAGTTCTTTCAGAAAATGCAGGAAAAGCGGTGAGTCTTAGTTGACCGAATTGCCCACGACCGCCGCCTACCAACTCCGATACAGCCCGACCTTCTTGATGTACTCAGCCACCGCCGAATCCACGAATTTGGTCAACGGCTTCTTAGCCACAACTGCGTCGCGGATCGCCGTAGCCGACACATTCTTGTGCACGTCTTCCAGCAAATGCACCGTCGCCCCAGCCAAAACCAGGTCGCCTTTGGCTGGCTGCTTAGCAAATGGCTTGGTCACTGCGGATTTCGGGCGTAACTTTTCCGGGAGCGCGTTGGCAACGTCGGCAAGCGAAAACCCCGGACGGCTCGCCACGATGAATTCAACTTCGCGGAAAAGCGCCTCGGGTTCGTGCCATTTCGCGATATCGTTGAACGCATCGACCCCGATCAGGAAGAAGAGGCGGTCACTCTTTTTGAGTGTCTGCTTCAATCGACAAACTGTGTCAATGCTGTAATTAGCACCGGGTTGAGCCTGCCCCTTCTTGCCCGTGACTGCGGTCGCGGGGGCCTCCGCCGGACCCTCCAGAAGCGATGGCACGAATGCCTTCTCATTCATGGTCGCCAGCGCCACCATTGCGTAGCGATGGAAATAGGACGAAACAGGGTGCGTCTGTTTGTGTGGGGGAATGTTGGCCGGGACGAAATGAATGCAGCTAAGTTGGAAGCGTTCCTGCGCGCCCCGTGCCAGGGCCATATGCCCGTGGTGAATCGGATCAAAGGTTCCGCCAAAGAGTCCAATGTTCATGCGTGTCCAATACCTAGACAATTTCGGAGTAAAATCTTCGCCCCCGTGTATCTCTTGATTCACAAAATCCGGAAATCTGTCGCATTTGCGAAATTCACAGGCTTAACTCGTTGTAAATTCAGGCTAACAGTTATAGCAGTGGTTGTCCTCATGGCCAGCGCCCACCCATCAGCGACCACCTGAACTCCCGTAACTCGCGGAGTTCCCATTTTGGAACTAGAGTTGGTGAGTAATGCGACTGAAGCTCCCCCTTCTTCGCGCACGCTACATCCCCCCGGCTCGGGCGCCGATCCTCCGATACGGCGTTGCCGTTCTCAGCATTACCCTCGCCCTGATCCCCGCACTGATGCTGGCGGATGTTGTCGAAAGCCGCCTGGTCGTGTTTGCCGTCGCGATCATGGTCAGCGCCTGGTACGGAGGGTGGAAGCCGGGCTTGGTGGCGACGTCTTTCGCGCTCACCGTCAGTGCTTATTTTTCCTTGGCCGGAGAGCACTCCCCCGCGGAATATCGCAAGGCCATCATACATCTGACGCTGTTTGTCTTTGTGGCGCTGTTGATTTGCTCTTTCAACGCAGCCCTGCGTTCGGCGCAGGAGGGTTTACGGCGTTCGGAGATCAACTTCCGTTCGCTGGTGACCAATGCTCCTTACGGGATTTGCCGGTGCGACTCGACGGGCATCCTGCTCAGCGCCAACCCGGCCCTCGTGAGCATGCTGGGCTACAATTCGCCCTCCGAACTGGTGGAGGGGAATTTAGCCAATCTGTACGCGGACACGCAGCAGTGGTTCGTGGTTGCCGATCATTTCCGTTCTTCACAGCGCTTCAATGGGTTGATCGCTGATTGGGTTCGCAAGGACGGCAATCCCATCACCGTACGCCTTTCCGGACGCACCATTCGGGACGAACACAACTCAACCTTCTTCGAGCTGTTTGCCGAGGACGTAACCGAGCATCGTGCACTGGAACAGCAACTGCGCCAGGCCCAGAAGATGGAAGCCGTCGGCCGGCTGGCTGGTGGCATTGCGCACGATTTCAACAATCTGCTGATGGTGATCTCAGGATACTGCGAGTTCCTGTTGGAGAAGATTGGTCCCGATCCGGCCTTGCGCGGCCCAGCGCAGGAAATTGCCAACGCGGCCAACCGCGCCACCGCCCTCACTCGCCAACTTCTCGCTTTCAGCCGGAAGCAGATGCTCACTCCCAAAGTCCTCGATCTGAATGCGGTAGTCACCGAGAACTTTAAAATGCTGACCCGGCTTATCGGGGAAGACATCGAACTCGTTATGGTGCCAGGGGGAGACCTGGGTGCGGCCAAAGCCGATCCTGGCCAGATCGAGCAGGTCATCATGAATCTCGCCGTGAATGCTCGCGACGCCATGCCTCGCGGAGGCAAACTCACGATTGAAACGGCAAATGTTTCATTGGACGAAAGTTATGCTCGTCTTCATCCCCCCGTGGAACCGGGCGAGTATGTGATGCTCGCCATCAGCGACACCGGCGTAGGAATGGATTCCGAAACCCAGAGCCGCATCTTCGAACCGTTTTTCAGTACCAAAGGGCCGAAGGGTACCGGACTCGGCCTTTCCATGGTCTACGGCATCGTCAAGCAAAGCGGAGGCTACATCTGGGCCTACAGCGAGCCGGGCAAAGGGACATCTTTCAAGGTCTACCTGCCTCGGGTCAGCGAGACTGGGGAACCCGCAGTGGCACAACCTGCGATCGCAGCCAAAGACGTTCAACAAGGCCGCGAAACCGTTCTGCTGGTCGAAGATGAAGTCACTGTTCTTCGTCTCGCGCGTGAATACCTGGAGCGCCAGGGATACACGGTGATCGACGCCGGTGATCCCGCGACCGCAATCCTGATTTCCAATGCACATTCCGGCCCCATTCACCTGCTGTTGACTGATGTCGTCATGCCGGGAATGACTGGGCGCGAACTGGCCAACCAACTTTGTCCGCGTCGGCCCGAAATGCGGGTGCTTTATATGTCGGGTTATACCGAAAACGCGATTGGCCGAAACGGCACGCTGGACGCTGGCATCACCCTGCTCCAGAAGCCCTTTACCCTGCTCACGCTCAAGGCAAAAGTGCGTGAGGTGCTGGATGCACCAAAGCCCAAGGAGATTTCGATGTCTGCTCGTTTAGCAATGGAAGTCGAAGCCGGCCGTCCCAACGGAAAGCTCTCGCCGTTCCGCGCACAACGTTTCAAACTCCAACTGCCGCTGAAGTATCGCCCGATCGGAGAGAACGATTGGAAGGTTGGGACGACGGAGAACATCAGCCGCTCGGGCCTGCTGTTTCGCGCGGAAGAAATGGTTCCAGCCAACGTCCAGCTTGAGATTAATCTGGTGCTGCCAGCGGAAATCGCAGGCCTGTCGGCAGCAGAAGTTGTATGCAGAGGTGAAGTAGTTCGCACGGTCGAAGCCGAGGCTCCCTCGATGAACCCAGCCCTTGCCGCGAAAATTCTGCAATATCACTTCCAGCACGGCTCGCATATGCCGGAGGCTTAGGATTCAGAATTCATCGATTCCTAAAACTGTGGTGACAGCAACGGAGTCGAAGGATCCAAAGGCCGCCCGCACGACTACGAAACGGGCATGGAATTCTCACCGTTATTTTTCCTCAAACGTGTGCGAATCCTCTGCGAGATGCTTTTCCTGAAGCTCGTCGCCCGAGGCCTTTAGCCTGGCTTGGTCCACTTTATCCGCCATTGCGTACTTCAATTCTTCAATGCCCTTACCAGTCACCGCCGAGATCGGAAACAGTTCCAATCCCTGCTTCTTACAATAGCGCTTCAACTTCGCCAGCTTGTCTTTGTTCGCGACATCGATCTTCGAGGCCACCATAATTACCGGCTTCTGATCGAGTCTGGCGCCAAAGCTTTTCAGTTCGCCTTCGATCACTTCGACGTCCTTCACCGGGTCAGGACGGCCGCTCGCATCCGACACATCCACCATGTGCACCAGCAACCGCGTACGCTCGATGTGGCGCAGGAACTGTATGCCCAGACCTGATCCCGTATGAGCCCCTTCAATGAGCCCCGGAATATCCGCCACCACGAAGCTGCGTTCGTCCTTCGCTTCACCCACGGCCACAACACCGAGATTCGGCTGCAAAGTGGTAAAGGGATAATCGGCAATCTTTGGCCGCGCCGCCGAGATGCGCGATATCAGCGTGGACTTCCCAACATTGGGATAGCCGACCAGTCCAACATCAGCGAGCAGCTTGAGTTCCAAGCGAAAGACGCGCTCTTCCCCGGGCCGTCCTTCTTCGTGCTCGCGCGGCGCCTGGTGCGTGGACGTCGCAAAGCGCGCGTTTCCCCGGCCGCCCCGCCCTCCGCAGGCAATTACGAACCGCTCATCCGGGCGGGAAAAATCGTGAACTTTCTCGCCTGTGTCCGCGTCATACACAATCGTGCCCACCGGCACTTTTAGCAAGACGTCTTCGCCTTCGCGTCCCTTACAGTTCGAGCCTTCGCCATGGCGTCCGCGTTCGGCCTTGTATTCAGGATTGAAACGAAAATGTACGAGAGTATTATGACGCTCGCTCGATTCCATGACAACGTCGCCGCCGTCGCCGCCGTCGCCGCCGGATGGCCCGCCCCGCGGAACATACTTTTCCCGACGAAACGCGAGACAGCCGTTGCCACCGTCCCCAGCCTTCACTCGAATTGTGGCTTCATCAATGAACATGAGAACTTAGTTTTTTCCTTTGTGCACCTTCGTATCCTTTGTGGTTGATGAAGTGAAAATGCTGGAACCACAATGGACACAAAGGTGCACAAAGGGAAACCGAAGACTCGGAAACAAAAAAGCCCCAGCCCGGAGGCGAGGCTCTGTGGAGCTAAGCTCGTGTGATGCGGGCACCCTCGCCCACGTGGCAATGCCGAAAACTCTATTCCACAGCGACGGGCTCGACCATCACGTACTTCCCCAATTGGCCCCGGTCTTTGAACACGATCCGGCCCGTGATCTTGGCAAACAAGGTATCGTCCTTGCCGCGGCCGACATTCAAGCCCGGCTTCACCCGCGTGCCCCGCTGCCGCACGATAATCGTGCCTCCAGGAACCAGTTGCCCACCAAAGGCCTTAAAGCCCAGCCGTTGCGCATTCGAGTCGCGACCGTTTCGAGATGTGCCCTGCCCTTTTTTATGTGCCATAGTATTTTCCGTAGCGCCGGCCCCGCCGGCTATCCCGAGAGCGTACTGCCCTCGCGCTTACTTCTTTTTCTTAGGCGCAGCTTTCTTAGCCGCAGATTTCTTGGCCACAGCCTTTTTCTTCGCCGGCGCTTTGTGAGCCTTCGCCTCGACTTCAACCGTCTCCACGGGAGTGACCTTCTTGGGCTTGGCTACTTTCTTGGGAAGTTCGGGCGCGGCGAATTTCTGCCCATCAAAGGCAATCTCGGTAATCCGCACCGCCGTATATCCCTGACGATGTCCGCGCAGCTTTTTGTACTGCTTCTTGCGTTTGTAATGGAAGACGAGAATCTTTTTCTCGCGGCCTTGCTCCACGACTTCGCCGGTGACGAGCGCCGTGGACTGCGGCTTGCCGATCTGGCCCTCGCTGGCCGAAACCGCCAGCACATCGCTGAACTCAACTCGTCCGTCGGTCCCGGTGCTCTGGTTTTCCACGCGGATCACATCGCCGGGCGCAACCCGGTACTGCTTCCCACCTGTGCGGATGACCGCGTACATGCTTATCTCTCCTAGGCTCCGGCGCGTCCGATTCGGCGAGATGGTAAACGTAAAATCCATCCCATCGCACACTGGCGCGATCTTCAGAACCTGATGATTTCTATGCTTGCTGCTTTCCGCGTCGGCGCTCTCGGCAACGATTGCGGGGACGGCCCCAGAACGGAACCGCAAGTACAGGCAAACTCAACCATTCTAACGTGCGTGGTGGAAGAGCGTCAAACCTGAGCGAGCTTCACGGCAGGCGCAATCCGAGGCATTAGCAATCGCGGTAATAGCTCTGACGTTATCAGCTAGCGGCCGGTGCTGGCAGATCGCGCTTTTGGCCGCTCAGTCTGCGTGGACGCGATCTTTTGGGGGAGTTCTCTGATGGCGTAACCGGTGAAAGCCGAAACGATGGACCCAGCAATCGACATCAGCAAGGATCCGGCATAGCGCTGCAGCCAACCCTCAGGAGCACGCACTGGCTCCGGTTCAGGACTGGGCCCTCGTGCCTTCTCTTGGTTTCCGGCCTCCCAGTTCATGGAGACGTCGTTTCCCCGAGCCAGTACGAACAAGGTGTGCTGGCTCTCAGCGGCAAAGTCCCGACGGATAGAATTTTCCTGCACCGAGCCGTCCTCAGCCGCCACGCGTACTCGCACTTCATGCGAACCGGCGGGAACCGCAAAAGTCTCAGACAGGCTGCCCTCTGCAGACTCAGTCAATCTCACCTTCTTCTTGCCAGAGCGAATTGGTTTGCGGGAGCCGATCAGCCGTCCCGAATAAACCAGACGGTCATCCAGCCAAACGGAAAGCTGGGCGCTGAGGAAGCCGTGCTGAACCTTCAGACGCAAGCTGCAGTCTTCCCGCGTCATCGCAGTATGCACAGCCATGACCGCAGCCGTCAGCAGAAACAGCCCCAGCACCAGCAGTGCCTTGTGCGGGATGCGCGAGATCCTCCGCCGAGCAGCGCGCAACAGGCTATCAGGCTTCGGCGGAGATTCCGCAGTGGGATCAAGATGCATTGAGGTTTCTATTTTCTCGTGCAGGCAGGCGTGGAATGAAGTTACGTAAGGACGGGTCGAGTTCGCGGAGGCCGTACGCATTCAAAGCTGCGTTATGCGGCTTCCATCATTCGTAAGCCAGCGCGTCAATGGGATCCTTCTGTGCCGCTTTATATGCCGGATACAGCGCCCCGGCAATCGCTCCGACAACCGCGATAATCGCCGCCCGCAGCATCCAACCTGCCGTCACCACCACCGGCAACGTCGGCACGCGACGCACGATCCCCAGCCGGGCGGCCAAACTGAAGACAATCCCTACCACGATGCCGCCGATTGCCAGCAGCACCGTCTCCCGCAGGATCACATTCACGATATAAAGCTTCGACGCACCCATCGATTTCAGGATTCCAATCTCGCGCGTCCGCTCCATCACCGCCGTGTACATCGCCTGGAAGATGACGATGAACCCAATGATCACGGAAATGCCAATCACCAGATTGATAAACGTCGACAAACCCGGATAGTTGCTCGGAGTCATCATCGACAAGTAATAAGCCATCGAAGTCGCGACGTACTTCTCCATCCCCGGAACTTTCTTGATCTCCTCCACTACCGCGTCGGCGTTGCTGGGATCGTCCAGCTTCAGGTAGAAAATCGATGCCTTGTCTTTTGCCCCGATCAAATCCTGGAGAACTCCGATCGGCAAGAACTTTCGCGCCCCTTTGCCTTGTTCCACGATGCCCGCCACGCGGAAATTATTGTTAAGAACTTCAATCGTGTCGCCGACGTTGACGTGTTTGGATCGGGCAAACAGATCGTCCACCAGGACGTCGTTCGCCCCTTGAAATGGGCCGCCCTCGACAAAATGAAACGGCCCGGAAAGGCTCTCATAGCTTTGCAAATCGATACCCGCGATGACCTCCAGCGCACCGCTGGCGGAAACATGGGTCACCACCGGCGCCACCGCTACGACGTGTGGGAGTTTCGCCAGAAGGCCGCCAACTTTGATCGACATCGGGGCACCGGTCAGCCCCACGATGAATGATGAGCCCGGAGGCATCACAATCACATCCGCGCCAATGCCCGCCTGCCGTGCCCGGGAATCGTTCAGCATTCCCAGCGACAATCCCACGATCAGCAAAATCAGCGTCACTTCCAGCGCGATCGCCACGATGCTGATCAGCGAACGCAGCGGCCGGTGTACCAGGTTCGCGACGATCATCTTGTTCATCATAGTGAGCACTTGCAGTTAGCACTTAGCATTCAGTTCCTCGGAAGCGAAGCAACAAGCCAAAGGCCAAACGCTAATTGCCAAATGCCAATTGCCAATTGCTGATTCTACCTGCTGCTGTCGTTGTGAGGCACGGAAGATGAGTTCGCCGCTGGCTTGCCCAGGTAGACTACCTCCGCCCCCACGGGTTGCTCCAGAATGAATTTGTCATCCGGAAGCGGCTGGTTCAAGTCCAGTTTCACGATATTCAGGGTAATGTCGTACTCTTCCTGCGGCCGCGCGATCTCGATCTGCCATGGAAATTTCGTCCCATTGTCATCCTTGTAATTTTCATAGAGCGCGCTGGTAGCGACATTTCCTTGCGCGTCATAGAAAAACTGGCGATGCGGCAGCAGATCGGTCCGGCTGAACACGATTTTCCGCGAAAGCACCCATCCGTGATCTCCCTTGTGGATCACGTCGATCACGTAATCCGCCCGCGATACCTTATGACTCTTGGCGTCGGTCACCAACTCCGTATCGTTTTCCAGGACCGCAATTTCACTGTCAGGATCGATACGCCGCAGCAACAGAGCGTCGTAGATGTGTTGCGGACGGAGGTTCTCAAGAGACTGCGTCGGATTCGGCGTGGAAACATCATTGAAGCCCTCTACGAAGCGGTTCTTGGGCGGAATCCAAAGTTTGAACTCGCGCCCGTCGCTCACCATGTCGAAAGCTTTGTTGCGCACAATCGGCATTAGTCCAATCATTCGCAGCATGGCCGGCTTGCGCGCCAGCACGTATCCTCGGATTTCCTGGTAATCCGTGACTTTGCCCTTCTTAATCCCGCCCACGGTCGTATCAATATCGACGGTGGCTTGCATGGACTGAATCGCAGCCGCTTGAGTATTGATGTAGTCGATGAGTTCCTGCTGGGTCGCGGTCTTCAACTGGACCACGTTGACCGGTTGCTCCACTTTGCGCGAGCGAAACAAACACCCCGTCAGCGGCGCAACGGCCAGGAACACGAACGCAGCTCGGTATCGAGACAAAAAAGACATGAGACGGCTTTGATTCCGTGTCAAAGAGATGAGTATACCCAAGCCGAGGATTCAGGGTCGGGTATTGAGGGGCTGTCTCGCAATGATTTGAGAGACAGTCTGCACCCAGCTTCCCGAAGAATTGATTTGACCGCGTCCGAAAATGGCCAGCTTACTTCCATCCTGAATGCGAGAATCAGCCCATGACTTGCCCATTCGTGAAGCTTGTTGTCGTGCTTTGCGGAGCCGGGCGTCCGCTTTGATCGCTCCATGTCACTCAGCGCACTCTTGAAAGGATCATATGCTTCTTTTTCGCACTAAGGCACTAATCGTTATCTTCGCGTTCGCGGTCTCCATGGGTATGGCAGCCACGCTTGATCAAAATGCGAGCACGCAGGAGATGGATATCGATCGTTCCATCAAGCCTGGTGACGGCTTTTACCGGTACGCCAACGGGGGCTGGCTCACAGCGAACCCGCTACCCGCCGGCCAGCAGAGCTACGATACGCGCGCGATATTGGTTGAGAAAACAAGCCAGCGGGTACGCGATCTCATTCAAGGCGCGGCCTCAGCCCAATCCGTCAGGGGTAGCGTTGCACAGAAAGTCGGCGACTACTACGCCAGCTTCATCGACGAAGATGGCATCGAGACCAAAGGGCTGGCTCCGTTGGCCGACGAAATGGGTGCGATTGCGGCGATCATGAATAAGGCTGCGCTGTCGGCCTATCTCGGCGCCACTTTGAACACTGAGGTCGACGGACTCACCGCCAACGCTGACCATGTTTTCGGCGTGTGGGTCAACCAGAGTTTCTCGGAATCGGAGCACTACGTGTTCCACTTGTGGCAGGGTGGTCTGGGAATGCCGGACCGCGACAGCTACCTTGACCCGTCCCCTAAAATGGCCGGGTTGCGCGCCCAGTACCAGGCGCACATTGCGGCGATCCTGAAACTCGCGGATATCGCAGACTCGGAAACCAAAGCAACCCGCATCTTGTCGCTTGAAATTCGAATGGCGCAAGCCCACGCGCCAGACTCCGATGCCGCTGACGTTTTTAAGCAGAACAATCCGTGGAAGCGCGCCGAGTTTGAGGTCAAGGCCCCCGGTATGGACTGGGGCGCGTACTTCACTGCGGCCGGAGTTGCCGGGGAGCCGGAATTCATCGTTTGGCAGCCGTCGGCTGTAACCGGGACTTCCGCCCTCGTAGGCAGTGAGAACATCGATCTGTGGAAGGACTATCTCAGGTTTCACCTGATCGAACACTATGCCAGCGTTTTGCCAAAGGCAGTGGCTGCCGAAGATTTCGCCTTTTATGGAACGATCCTGTCGGGCGCGCAACAGATGCCGGACCACGGCAGGGCTGCCATCGCCGCCACAAACGCCGCTCTCGGACAGGCGGTTGGCCAACTCTACACGCAACGCTATTTCCCGCCTGAAGCCAAAGCCAAGGCCCAAGCCATGGTCGCCGACCTGATCACCGCCTATCGCGCCCGCATTTCAAATCTCACCTGGATGTCGCCGCAGACCAAGGAAAAGGCGTTGGCCAAGCTGGCCGCGCTGAAGATAGGCCTCGGCTATCCCGACACATGGATCGACTATTCGACACTCGACGTTGTGCGCGGCGATGCCTTCGGCAATATGCGCCGGGCGGAAGCCTTCAATCGCTCGTACAATCTCGCCAAGCTAAAACGGCCAGCTGATCCGGACGAATGGAGGATCGATCCGCAAATCGTCGGCGCCGTCATTATCTTCACGCCCAATACCGAAACGTTTTCGGCGGGCTTGCTGCAACCGCCCTTTTTCGATTTCGAGGGCGACGCCGCCTCCAACTACGGCTCCGCCGGCGCCGGCATCGCCCACGAAATCAGCCACAGCTTCGACGAACTGGGTAACATTTACGACGCCCAGGGTCGCCTCGGGCTGTGGTGGACCGCAGAAGACCTGGCCAAGTACCATGCGGCGGCCGCGAAGCTGGTAGCGCAATTTGACGGCTATTGCCCGCTTCCCGATCTTTGCGTCAATGGCAAGCAGGACTTGAGTGAAAACATCGCCGACCTGGCGGGGTTGCGGACAGCGCATGACGCTTACGTCCTGTCGCTGAAAGGTAAGCCTGATGTCGTGATCGGCGGGCTGAGCGGCGAGCAGCGATTTTTCCTGGCGTTTGCCCAGAGATGGCGGAAGATCCAAAGCGAAGCCGCGCTGCGCCGGCAGGTCACAACCGACACCCATTCGCCGGGGGAATACCGCAGCGATACAGTGCGCAACGTCGAGGCTTGGTACAAAGCCTACGAGATCACGCCCGGCGACAAGCTATATTTGAAGCCCGAAGATCGCGTTGCAATATGGTGACGCCGCTGCGCATTGCTGTCCTTCATTGCCAACGCAGCCCATGCATTCATCTCAGGGAAGTAGGATTTCATGGATGGTCTTATTGCTTAATCTCAGCCACCCGGGCCGCTTAGACTCGATCAGGGGCGGCGCGACTGTCCGGGCCTTTATGCCGCGGAGAATCAACTCCTTCACCGAACAACCGAGCAGCGCCGCTCTCGTCTTAAGCTGGCAATAGGTCGAGTCAGGAATATCTACTGTGATCTTCACACGAGGAGTATGCCACAGTTGTCGGGCGTTACCTCCCGGCCATCACTTTCCGGTATGCCGCCACGTTTTTGTTGTGTTCTTCCAGGTTGCGGGCGAAGCGGTGATGACCATTTCCATTGCTGACGAAATAAAAATAGTCGGTGTCCGCTGGATGCATCGCCGCTTCAAGTGAAGTCTTTCCCGGATTGCCGATCGGCCCGGGCGGAAGGCCCGCATGAGTGTAAGTATTGTAAGGAGAGTTGAACTGCATGTCGGCGTGATGGAGCGCGCCGGTGTAGCTTCCCTGCAGAAGTTCGGCGTAGATCACGCTGGGATCAGCTTGCAGGGCGACATGCCGTGCCATGCGGTTGTAATAAACGCTCGCGACCAGCGGCCGCTCTTCAGGCGCGGCTGTTTCCTTTTCTATGATGGACGCGAGCATGACGGCCTGCTGCGTGTCGTTTTTTTGCGCGCTAGCGTTCTGATCGGTAATCAGTCCGATCTCTCGCGCGACCTGGCGGAACTGTTTCACCATCGCCGCCGCCATCTCTTGCATGGTTTGCATGCGGCTGAACTCGTAGGTGTTTGGAAAGAGATAGCCTTCCAAACTCTTGGCGTCGGGAGCGAGGTCAGCGATAAGGGCTGTGTCTGAAGTCGCGACCCTCAGGAATTCGTCGCTCGAACCCAAGCCGGCATTCTGTACGGCGTGCGCGACGTCGAATATGTTGTAGCCTTCGGGAATCACAACGGTGTGGAAGTAAACATCGCCATGCACCAGTCGCCGGTGGACATCAAGCGAGGTCGCACTTTTCTCGAAGAGATACTCCCCAGCCTTCAGGGAATGGGTGCGATGAAGGTAGTGCCACACCACAAAGGCATTCGCGTCTCGAATCACGCCCGCGGATTGCAGTTCAGTCGCGATGCGTCGCGTGGAATATCCCGGATGCAAAAGCACAAAAGTCTGCCCCGCCGGCGTTACCGGTTGCATCAGCGCCCAAGCCAGCCATCCCCCAAAAGCGAGGACAGCGAGCAGAACAAGAGTGAAGAACGTGCGCACCGTAGGCATAGTTTAGATGAGCGCCGGTCGTCGGTCGTTGGCCATTGGTCGTTAGCCGTTAGTCACCTGGAGCAGGCTACAAGCCAACGACTAGCGACTGCCTCTAGCATCCATCCAACTTTGCAAAATCAGGACCGCGGCCATCTGGTCCACAACCTGGCCGCGGCGTTGGATCGACATTTCGGTTTCGCGCAGAAGGCGGTTGGCCTGCGCGGAGCTCAGGCGCTCGTCCCAGAGATGGACTGGTAAGTGGAAACGCTGGCGCAGTTCCTCGGCGAAGCGCTGCATCTTCTCCGCCTGGATGCCCTCGACTCCGCTCATGCGCAGCGGGTAGCCCACGACGATCTCTGTCACCTGGTTCTCGCGGATCACCTTTTCCAGTTGGCCGAAGTCGAGGCGCTTGTTTTGACGGTGGATGGTTTCGAGTCCCTGAGCGGTGATCCCGAGCAGATCGGAGATGGCCACGCCGATCCTCTTCGAGCCAACATCCAAGCCTAGAACTCGCGGGTACGACGAATCCCGTGAGTGGGTTGGTTCAGAGGGCACGCCGTGATTATAAGTCCCGGCGGAGAAGCCGAAAAAAGTTTACGATGCTGGAATGGCAACCGGCGAAGCACCTACCCAGACGGCTCCTCTTCCGACCCCGGCGGCGCCTGACCCTGAAGCGCAGCGCTGGCACTGGGCAATGAACGTGGTTGGCATCGCGGGAGTCTTGGCACTCTGCTATGTCGGGGAATCGGTGCTGGTCGTGATGCTGGTCTCGGTGCTGCTGGCATTCATCCTGGCGCCGATTGTGGATTTGCTGACCTATCTGCGCTTGCCGCGCAGTTTGGCGGCGGCCTTTGCCATTCTGCTCTTGTTGGCTGCGCTATGCGGAATTGTTTACTTCTCCTACAATCAGGCGGCCACCTTGCTGCAGGATCTGCCGAAGTACACCAATAAAGTTCGCACCGAGGCAATGCGCTTCCGCAAGAGCGCGGAACGCTTTGAAGTCTTGGCTCCGGAACACGAGAAGGGCGTGGTGAGTGTCCGGCCTGCAACCGATTGGGCCGACGTCCTGACGCGCGGCTTCGGTTCGGTGAGCGCCGCAATTCTGGCGGTCTCCTTCGTACCCTTTCTGGTGTTCTTCATGCTGACCTGGCAGCAGCACGTGCGTTCGGCTACGGTGATGCTATTCCCCATGAAAAACCGTCACACAGCCTATGTCACGCTGGGCCAGATTTCAGCCATGGTGCGCAGCTTCATGGTGGGGAACGTACTGATCGGCTTGTTTGTGGGGGTGGTGAGCACGGTCGTCTTTGGAACGATTCATTTGCCGTTCTTCTACTTCGCCGGATTCGTGAGCGGATTCCTCAGCCTGATTCCTTACATGGGGATACTGCTCGCCTTGGTCCCGCCGATTTTCGTCGGACTGGGGCACACGGGTTCTGAGGACGTATTGATCATCGTCGCCACGGTGGTTGGGTTGCACCTGATCGCGCTCAACCTTCTCTACCCTCGATTTCTCGGCAAACGATTGCAACTCAATCCTTTGGCGGTAACCATGGGGCTGTTGGTGTGGGGAGCTTTGTGGGGACCGATGGGTCTCCTGCTGGCGATCCCCATTACCGCCGCCATGCGGATCGTCTTTGCTCACGTGGAATCCTTGAAACCTTATGGGGCATGGTTGGGGGAATAGATCGTCAGGATGAGTAGGTTCGGTCACTCAGACCGCGATTCTGTTACCATGCCCGGAGTCCAACCCATTCTGGTACAAAGA
>Ga0210407_10000782_pt1 | contig 33233 bp, 27 predicted proteins | sample IncBWC27MmetaG_FD_150860 | JGI IMG/M metagenome (GOLD analysis project Ga0210407, IMG submission 150860) | Forest soil microbial communities from Barre Woods Harvard Forest LTER site, Petersham, Massachusetts, United States - Inc-BW-C-27-M | ecosystem: Environmental > Terrestrial > Soil >...
GCAGCAGCACGCGCGGCGGCACTCCTCCGTACTTGGCGCCTTACTTCGCCGCAAAGGCCGGCATGGACTCCCTGGCGGTCAGCTATGCCGGAGAGCTGGCGCGGTTCGGCATCGAAACCTCGATCATCGTCCCGGGCGCGTTCACCTCGGGAACGAACCACTTCGTTCGTGCAGGCAAGCCGGAAGATGAGAAGACGCTCGCTGCCTATGAAACCGGCCCGAATGCTACGCTCGGGAAGGAAATCATGGATGGATTTGCGAGGACCGCTCCTCCCGACGCAGACGTCTCGGCAGTCGCAGAAGCCATCGTGCGCGTTGTGGACCTGCCATTAGGCAAGCGTCCGTTCCGAGTTCACGTCGATCCCGCAAACGATGGCGCAGAAGTCGTCAACGGTGTTGCCGACCGTGTCCGTACCGAACTGCTCCGCAACTTAGGGCTTGCCGATCTCCTGAAGATCGCCGCCCCGGGCCAGCAAAGACGAGCTCACCGGTTTGCCGCCAGCGTTGGTCGTGACGGCTGAGAATGACCCCCTTCGCGATGAAGGTGAAGCCTACGGCCGCAGACTCATGGACGCCTGTCTTCCCGTTGCAGTGACTCGCTACAACGGCATGATCCACGATTTCATGCTTTTAAACGCAATCAACCAATTGCCCGAGGTGCAGGCATCGATTCGTCAAGCCAGCGTCGGAATTCGTGAAGCACTGAAGCCATAGCTGAATCGGCGGCAGTACAGCTGCAGCGGAAGCGTTCCGCAACCAGAACGCTTCCGTTCCACACATACCTAGCACAAACACCAAAAGGAGAATCACAATGCCATTTGCAAATTTTAAGTTCCCACAAGGTCTCCTCAACGAGAAGCAAAAGGAAGAAATCATCCACAAAACTACCGATATGTTCGCGGGCTATTTTGGTGAGAGCGTGCGTCCATACTCGATGGTGCTTATCGATGAAGTGGTCGATGGTGGCTGGGGACGCGCTGATGAAACGCTGACCTTGGAGAAGCTGGGGCTCAAGAAGTAACCGCAGACTCGCCCAGCCGGCAGACGTCGGGGACAGGCAGAAAATGGTAGCTGATCGGATCAGACAGGAGATGCTCTGTCGGAGGTTTAGGTGAGCTTCTTCATCCGGTAGTTCTAGTGTGATCGCTCGCAGTACGAACCATCAAAGCAGAGCGACGCTCAAAGCGATTCTGATTGGGGCTTCCGAGTGGATTAGTAGCGAAAAACGCGCTTACCGTCAGTGACTCCCCAATTGTCGGCTATTCGGAGCTCATCGCTGGACCAGGCGGCTAACTCCCGATGAGCCGGATTTCCACATCAGGAGGTTCGGAGGCGCATTACCTGGCGCGAATGGGCACGAATACCGCGGCCGCGATCAAGATTGCCGTGGCGAACAGCGCGCCTGCGGGCATCGTGCTGGCGGCGGCGTTGTTCGGTGCGGCGCATTCTTACCTGGGGCTTTCGCAGGCGATGCAAATCGAATTCCTGGGCACGCTGAGCGGAATTCTGGCTACCTGGCGCCGCAGCGTGCGGCCGGGAATGATCGCCCACACGCTGCAGGATCTTCTCGGCGCGGTGATCCGGCACTAGATTTCTGTGCGAGGTGGTGTCAATTCCTGGCTGAGCCGCCGAACGTGCTGGCAGGAGCTATCATGCCGGCCGAAGCATTGGTGCTGCGCTGGCTGCCGAAACGCCGAGCGGGGTTGTCTCTCCGACGCAGCCCGAACGTCGGCAGCCACCGATAGCTGCGATTCACCTTTGACCCCGAGGAGCAATTCAACTTGCGCAAGTGGAGGGGGAGCCGCCCAATAGGGAGGGGTCCCTGGCGACTCCCCCGTGCCGTGGGGGAAGTCAGAACCCGCGCGAGCAGTAACCCACTCCGTCCAACGACTTGTTGCTCCACAGTGTTTGAACGGGGTAGGCGCGCCCGTCGTTTCCAATCATGTTGAATGCTGCGCCGGGGATTTGCAGGCCGTCTCCGACCCAAGCGCATTTGTCGCCGATCTCCCAGCCCTGATAGTCGAACCAGGCGCCGTTCTGCACTTGTCCGGCCGATTCCTCGGCGCCCGGATCGGTGAGCGTCTCGGCAATCTCATGACCCAGAACGATGGTGACGCCGTCCACATCACCCGTGGGGGCGGGGTTAACGAAGTCTTTTCCGCAGCCTCCTCCGGCGTTGAGTGTATACGGCATATTGGTGAATGGAATGCCTTGCTGGACTCCAGGGTAGGCGACAGGCGTGGTGAAGTCATGCCAGGCGCAGTATTGGTTTTGATTGAAGCCTGCGTCGTTGAACTTCTGCGGTGTGGCGATCACGAAATTGGAACTGAAAAGGTCGGCGGCGTGGAAGTGCTGCACGGCACGTGCAGCCTCTTGCGCAAGCTCGATGGGGCTCAAATTGTCGTGAATGGGGTTGGCGTTGTCCTGCCAGACACCGGCCAGCTCCTGCTTGGGGTTGCCAACATTCGAGAAATTGCCGTTGTAATTGGATTGGTAGTACTGCGCGGAGACGTTTCCCCACGTGGTGCCGCCGATAGCGGCGATGAACCTGGTCATCAGCGCGGCGACGCCATCCGGATCGCTTGCCGGCCTCCCCGCGGTGGCATGATCAAATGCACCCGACTGTCCCCAGCCCCACAACACCAGATAAATCTTGGGATTGACCTGAACATGGCCTCCGAAATAGGCCATGTTCACGGGCATGGGCTGCCCCGCTGCGACTCCCGGCGGGCAAACTGGGCTGGTCATGCAAATGTCGATAGCAGGCGGAGTGATGCCCACCGCGGGCATGGCGTGCGGATTGGTCGGTGCCGAGCGCACACAGCCCTGGCCGTTGGCGTCAAAGGATCGGTTGCTCCAGAGGGGCTGAACGGCAAAGGAAGTGTGATTGTTCATGGGAACGTTGGCGAGGTCCGTCCAGGCACACTTGTCGCCGTTCTCGCTGCCCTGGGCGTCGTTCCAGCCGTCTTGCACAGTGGCGAAGTTATCCGGATCGGTGACGGCTTCGGCGTATTCGTGGCCGACCACGATACTGTAGCCGTCGAAAACTCCGTGGCCGAAACTATCGCTGATCACGTTGACGGAATTCATGCCGCAGCCGCTGGTGCCCAGACCGGGCCAGTTCATGTTGAGGAAAGGAATGAAGGCGTACTGAAGGCGGTAGGGATTGCCGAGGCCATCGACGCTGTCGGTCTGCGTATGGTAACCGCAGTACACGGGCTGTCCGGTAGCAATGGTGGTCGGCGGCGTGAGGATGATATAGGTCGCCAGCGGGTCGTAATTGAAGTGAGCGGAGGCGCGGATTGCTTCCACGGCCAGCGGATCGTCCGCCAGGTTTTCCGCCAGGCCCAAGGCGACAATGGTGCTGGGGACCGGGGTGGTGTCGGTCCATACGCCTTTGAGCTGCTTCTGCGGATCAGTGATGTAGTCAGCGCCAGGAATGCCGACGCAACTGGTGGTTCCGGCGGGAACATTGCGGCAGTACTCCTTTTGGATGGCAGCCCAAGGGGTGCCGCCGAGATTGCTCAGGAATGAGGTGACGTAGGCTTGTAGCTGTTGGCTGGTATATTGAACGCCCTTGGCATCGGTGGTGGTGAAGCCGTTGGCCCAATCGGGGCCCCAGAAAATCAAATAGATCGCCGGAGTTTTTTCGACGCCGATGGCGCCCGGCCCGGCGTCGCCGCCGTGATAAATCAGGTCGTTTGACACGGAGTTGGCATTGGGGGCCTGACCCGGGGCCCAGAAGAAGTGCTTGGGGTTCGTTGTTCCACCCGCTTGGGCGCTGAGGGCGGCGAAGGCGAAGACGAATAACGCGACGAACACTTGCAGGCCGAGAACTGACAGAGGCTTCCAGTTTCTTCCCCTGAAAATCACCGTTGCGGGATCGCCGGATCGCAGAACGCGTCCGGAGCAGAGCAAGTGCATGGGAGTTCCTCCTCGGAAGGATTGGTCGAGCTGTTTTTGGGCGGAAGCGGGCGGGCAAGGGGCTGCCGCCCGCTTCCTAGTAGCACCACTACCTCTGATAGTAGTTTCACAAGCGCGGCGGATGATTACTCCACTACCGCAGCAAATCAATCCGTGGTTTCCTGCATTCCTGCCTGCGGCAAACGCCTGGGAGCCACTCGGGTCTTTACCGGAGGCATTTCAGTTGTCCCGCCGCGGCCGCGGCAGTAGTATCGTGCTGACGCGCGCGGGTCGTTGCACGACTAGGGGGAATAGGTCATGAAAAATGTCATCCGCGGGCGGCGCACCACCGTCCTGGCGTCGAGCCACGAGCGCATTCGCGAGGCGGCGAAATCCCTGTTCGCCAAGGAAGGCTATGAAACGGCGACCACGGCAGATATCTGTCGCCTGGCGGGCACCAGCCAATCGCAGCTCATCAAGCACTTCACCGGCAAGCAGGGAGTTCTCGAGGCCATATTCGAAAACGCCTGGGAAAAGGTCAATCCGGCGATCCGTCTGGCCGTTGAAAAAGTAACTTCACCTGCGGAGAAACTGAAATTGGTGGCTGATATGGTGCTGTCATTCTTCGAGAAAGACCATGAGCTTCGCGCAATCTTTTTGCTGGAAGCACGCCGGATGCGGGGAGACGGGCATTTGATCGTTTACGTGCCCGGCTACCTGGAATTTGTCAAAATGCTGGACGAAATCGTGCAAGCGCTGGCAACAGAAGGACGTCTCTCGCCCCAAATTCATCCGCACGCACTTCGATCGGCGCTGATGGGCGCGTTCGAAGGCCTGCTCCGTGACCGAATGCTGGCACGACGGTCGCACGTTCCGGCTGGTTACTCCGAAGAAGACATGCGCGCGATGATTTTTCGAATTCTTGCCTGCTGCCTGACCACGTGATTAGTTTTGTTTCGAGACTGTTGGCGCACGATTGGATCCGCAAGGACCCGGCTCTTGAGGAATCTGGAACGAGCCGGTTCACTCCGGATACTTGACCGTGCAGCCGTAGGGGCGGGACGTCGGCTCGCTGACCGGCTTGCCGCCGAGCGCTTCGCTGAGAGCCAGTGAGACGTAGTTTTTTGAGTTGGGGATGTCTGCCGCGTCGGTGCTGGCATGGTCGTCGATCGCGCCGTTGTAAATCAGCGTGCCCTGCGGATTGATGATGAACATGTGCGGCGTGGTCTTGGCGTCATATAGATGACCGAGCGCGCCGGTGGGATCGAGCAGCACGGCCGTGGGCGAGCCGTTGATTTGCTTTACATAGGCGTTTTCTTCCGTGGCGGTCATGTAGCCCTGCTTGCCAGGCGCCGAGGAAATTACCGTGAGCCAGACGACGCCGCGCGCGGTCCATTCCTTTTGCAGGCGCTGCATGTTGCCGCTGTCGTAGTGCTTCAGGGTGTAGGGGCAGCCGCGGTTGGTCCATTCGAGGACCACGAATTTTCCGGCGTGCTCGGAAAGTTTGTGCGTTTTCCCGTTAGTGTCGGTGGCGGTGAAATCGGGGGCGCGCTCGCCGACGCGTGCGGCCCAAGCGGTTGAGACGGCCGCAACGATTGCGAATGCCAGCACTGCCCATGCCATCTTTTTCATTTTGGCCTCCTAAAATCTGTTACAGGATCAATTTCGGATTGACCTCAAATCATCCCCAGGTTCTCGTGTGCGCGCGGGCCAGGAACTTCAGGGGCTAAAGCCCGAGATAGTTTCGCAATCTTACGTCGCGGTTAAAACCGCGACCTACAAAGATTTTTGTGGCTAGGCATTCTCAATAAATCCCTCGGCCACCGGATCAGCGTCCCTCAGGGGTTGAAACCCCTGAATGCAACCCGCCTTTCGGCACGGCTGAAGCCGTGCCCTGACGGAATCCTACGACGATTTTACCGGCACAGCAATTTCATAGGCGCGGTCCTGATCGAGCACGATCACGCCTTTCAACGTCGAGACCGGCTTCTGCAATTGCTCGGACTTCTTCAGCGTCAGCTTCGAATTCTTTTCTGCCGGGGTAAATGTCTGCGGCGCGGCATTTTCGATGACCCCCGGCCCGACCGGGAAAAACTTCATCTCTTTGGCGTTGGCCGCGCCGGCGAATGTCAGGATGAAATTTCCTCCGCCATCGGTTGCCGACACTTTCCAGTCCGGCGGGAGGCGTTTCGGCAGTTGCGCCCGCGTTTCCTTGAACAGACCGCTCCACGGGCTCACCGCAGTGTTTGACGAATTGCTCCCAGGCAGGGAGAGCGTCAAATTTGCCTTCTCCGGGATGCAAATCTCGCGGCACACCAGATATTTTACCGCCGCGCCGATTTCGACGGGAGTCGCGACCGGGCGCTTTGGGTCGAGCGCAGTCATTAGCAGCACCTGGCCCTCATACCCGTAATCCCGGATCGAGCCTCTGCCAAGCACGATCGGCCGCGGCCAGCGAATGGCGCCTGCAGTCCATCCCGCCGGAAGCTGCCACTCGATTTTCGGCGGCTCGCCCGAATCGCCGGGATTTTTCCAGTAGATGTGCCAGCCCTCGTCGAGTTGAAACAGCACGCCGACCCACACCGCGCCGCTCGCCGGAACTGTGGCCGCCTCTGAAACAAGCTGCAACTTGGCGTGGATCTCCGGCGCAGTTTGTCCTCGCACCTCCGCGGCAAACAGACCAATCGTTGCCCAGCCGAGCAGGGAAGCGCACAAACGAATCAGGACTCGTCCCATCTCAACCTGTTTGACGAGGCTGGCGGCCAGTTCGTTGCTGGCGCATCACGGAATCTTCGAATCAGACGCGGCTTCGTGATGAACTCGCTGCTTCAAGTATCCGAGAAGGTAAAGACGGGCAACCCGCGTCGAGTTGCCCGCCGACCGAAGCCAACCTTCATTGAACTACTTGTCGTCTTTGCGGCCCGAACCGACGATGATTGTGCCCATTGCTTCGATGGGACGAATTGGTGTGCAGGTTTTCCCCTGATCGGTCGCGCACAGGTCGACGGTGAAGTCTGTTGAGCCCACCTGAACGTCAACCTGTGAACCCACATTGATGTCCAATTTGGCTCCGAAGACTGTGTTCTTTGGCTCAAAGCAGACCGTGCAGTTCTTGTCGGTGTTAAACCGAACGGTTTTGTCGAGGGGAACGTCCTGGGACGGAGGAGTGATCGACCAGCCCTTACTCGCTGTCCAATGGATGTTGACTGGGTACACGCTGGTTTCTGGAGCTTTACCTGGATGTGCCATCTCTGTTTCTCCTTTTCTTTGGTTTCACTGCTTTTCTCTTGGGCGAAAATTCGGGTCGGTTATCAACTCCTGCAACTCGGGATCATTTTTCACCTCCTCGAGCGGGTAGCCTTTCTCCAGTGCTTTGTGGATGGTCTCGAGAGCCTTACGGCGGTCGTGCAAATTCTCGTAGGCGCCGCCCACATTTGCGAGGACTTGTGGATCGTCCGGCCCCAGAGCCAAGGCTGCGCGAATTCGTGTCAAGGCTTTCTCGTTGAAGCCTGTTTGAGAATACAGGAGCGCGAGGACGGATTGCGGCAGCGGATCTTTAGGCCTGCTCTGCGCGGCGCGCTGCACCAGATTCAGCATTTGCTCGCGAGCGGCATCAGCCCTGTTCTTGTCTTTGAGCCACTCGGCGGCCACCAGCAGGTTATTCCAAACCATGAAGTCCTGCTTGTTCAGTTGCAGCGCCTGTTCGGTGACGGAAGCGGCCTCGGCAAAGCGCTTCTCCTGCATGTAGAGGATTCCCAAATTTGCGTAGGCCGGATAGCTGGGGCTCAAGTCAATGGATTTCTTCAACGCTTTTTCGGCCTCCGGCAGATCCGGGGCCGTGCCGCGGTTGAGATACGCTGCTGCGAGATTGCTATACACTTGAGCATTATCGGGGGTCATGTCGATGGCGCGGCGATACTGCACTATGGCCTCCGCATATTTTCCCTGGCGGTTGTAAAAATTGGCCAGCTCATCGGCCCCGTCCCAGTTGTCCGGACGAAGTGCGGCTGCCTTCTGGAACGCGGCTTCCGCTTCGGCGACTCGTCCAGAAGCTTCATTCGCGTGCGCGATTCCCCCGAGAGCATCGGCATCTCTGGGGTTTAGCTGCAAGGCGCGCTGGAATTCCTGTAGAGCGAGGTCGTGTTTTCCACCGGCCTCGTGGATGCGCGCGAGCGTGACATAAACGGCAGGCAGAGCGTCATTCAGTTGAGCCGCTTTCTGGCAATTGGCTGCGGCTTCGTCAAGCCATTTCTGGTTCTGATCGACTTTGTACTTTAACCGGAAGGCTTCGCCGAGCTGGGCGTAGGCTACGGCGAAGCGCGGGTCGGTCTTCACCGCGGAATTGAGCGCGTCAATCGCGGAGTCCAGATTGCCGGGCTTGTCATAGCGCTGCATGTAGCCGAGGGCTTTCAGGTAATCCTCGTAGGCGGCGGGCGTGACGGAGCCGCCAGTGTTGCGCAGCATGTCGGCGGTGACGGTGATGTGCATCAGGCGGGCGAGCCTGGAGACGGCTTCGTCCTGCACTGTGGCGAGGTCGCCGGCGCGGTCTTCGACGCTGGCGGAGCCGATCTGGCGCATGTTTTTGGTATCAATCAGATTGACGGTGAGATGAACGTCCTGACCGTCGCGCTGGATGCTTCCTTTCACGGCCAGCGTGGCGCCTAGGTCTCGCAGAGCGCTTTCCGGGTCGCTCACTTTCCGTCGGCGCACTTCGCTGGCGGGAACCACCCACAGCGATTGCTGGCCGACGTCGAGGTTCGACAATTTGCCGGCAAGGCTGTCCATCAGACCTTCGGCGAGCGCTTCGTTGGCGGGATTGTTGCCGATGTTGTCGAAGGGCAGCACAGCGATGTGTTTTTGGCTGCTGGCAGCGATGCTGCCGGCGAATTTTTCGCGCACGGAAGGATTGAAGAGAAGCGAACCCGCGGCCACCAGCAGCCCTGCCACCACTGCGACGGCCCACCGCAGATTCATGCGCTTCCGCGGCGCGGGACTCCAGGCCGAGTTCGAAGCCTGCTCCACGTATTTCTGAAAATCCGCGGGGCGAATCGAGCGCGTGGGCGCCGACGGGTCCGCGGCAGCCGCCGACTCAGGCAAGCGGTCGCGAACCGCGCGCAAATCGGTGAGCATCTCCGCGCACGTCTGGTAGCGCTTGGCGGTGTCTTTGGCCAGCGCGCGGTACACGATTTGCTGTAGTTCCGGCGGCACGCCGTCCATAGGCGTCGGCGGCTCATTCATGATGGCCACGATGATAGAGGGCACGCTGTCGCGCCGGAACGGGTTCTGCCCGGTGAGCATTTCCGCCAGCACAACACCCAGCGCCCAAATGTCCGCGCGCTGGTCCACGCCTTTACCGACCACCTGCTCAGGCGACATGTAACCGACCGTGCCGGTGGTTCCACCGGTCTGCGTGGCCGTGGGCGTCATGACGATGCGCGCCAGGCCGAAATCCACGATTTTTGCCACGCCTTGTCGGGTGATCATCACATTGGAGGGCTTCACGTCGCGATGCACGATGTGATGGGCATGCGCTTCTGCCAGGCCCTCGCCGATCTGAATGGCCATGTCCACGGCGTCGCGGAAGCCCAGCGGGCCGGTCTTCAATTTCTGCGCCAGGGATTCTCCCTCGTAATAGGCCATGACGATGAACGTCCGCCCGTCCGAAGATTCTTCGATTCCATGAATGACGCCGATGTGCGTGTGGTCGAGGGACGACGCCGTCTGCGCTTCTTTGAGGAAGCGTTCCTTGTCTTTTTCGCCGGCGTGCACTTCCGGAGGGAGAAATTTGAGCGCGACGGTGCGCTGGAGCTTCAAGTCCAGGGCCTTATAGACCACACCCATCCCGCCGGCGCCCAGCTTGCCCAGAATTTGGTAGTTGGTTACGCGCTCTCCAGAACTGAGAGCGCTGGCTGCCTCGGACATTTCGGCTCCCAATGGAAACTGCAAGCCGGGAGGGGACGCGCCGGCTCGGTGCTCGATTCACGCGATCGAGCAGCTTGGCGCCCAGCGATAATATGCTTTCCGATTCGCGGGATGCAAGCGCGCGCGCAAAATAGCGATGCTTACAGAGGAAGTTGTCGCTGCATTCAACCTGAAGGACGCCCAAATCGCAGCCGCTACTTGATGGCGCCGACGGTGAACCCGGCGATGAAGCGGTCGAGGAACATATTGTAGAGCAGCGCGATGGGCAGGCTGGTGATCAGGCACGCCGCCATCAGAGATCCCCAGAAATAGACGTCGCCGCGAACCAGGAAGATCGGAATGCCCACTCCCACCATCTGCTGCGATTCCGGTGAAATGAATGTGAGCGCATAGACGAATTCCTGGGTCACCAGCGTGAAGGTGAAGATCACCACGGTCAGAATTCCCGAAGTCGAAATCGGCACCACCAGTTTTACGAACGCGCCGAAACGGGTGAGGCCGTCCACCATCGCCGCGTCCTCGAGCTCCTTGGGGATGGACTTGAAAAATCCCATCAGCAGCCAGATGGAGAAGGGAATAGTGAAGCTGGGATCCACCAACACCACTGACCAGATGGTGTCCTGCAGCCCCAATATCGCGACGACTCGAGATAGCGGGATGAACAGGAGCGTCGGAGGGATCAGGTAGGTCAGAAAAATTCCGATGCCCAGCCGCTGCCCCCACCGTCCTGCGAGCCGGGCAAGCGCGTACGCGGCTGGCAAGGCGAAAGCCAGCGTGATGGCCACGACGAGCACGCCCACGAGCGCCGTATTGCCCAGCCAGCGAACGTAACGCGTATCGAAGAAGAGCAGCTTCAGATGGTCGAGCGTGGGGGGCAGATTGAATTTGAACGGATTGTTCTCCACATTGTAGAGATCAATGTTCTGTTTGAAGGTAGCGATCACCATCCAGTAGAAGGGAAACGCCAGCAGCACGGCAAAAATCGCCAGCACCGCGTATTGCACCAGTTTGTTGCGGATTTCCCGGAGTTCGCCGCGCTGCATCAGGTCACCTCCGCGCGATGCGCCGCGCGCAGCATGAAGTAGGCGATGAGGATCAGCACCGGCACCAAAAACAGGGAAATTGCGGCGCCGGCCGCCAGGTCGCTGCCTTGGATTCCCGTCGAAAACGCCAGGTTCGGCAGCGTTTGCGTGGAATCAAACGGGCCCCCGGCCGTCAGGATGTACACCACGGTCATGTCGGTAAATGTGAAGATGGTGCCGAACAGCACGGCCACGTTGATGATCGGCAGCATCATCGGCACGTTAATCAGAAATTCCGTGCGCCAGAATCCCGCGCCGTCAATGGCCGCCGCTTCTGGAATTTCCTTGGGAATGGCGGAACGGCCGGCCAGCATGATAACCGTCGAAAACGGAATCAGCCGCCAGCAGTGCACCAATATCACTGAAGCCATGGCCAGCTTCGGCTCGCCCAGCCACATCGGCGCGCTGTAGGGCTTGAAAACGTGCGCCCACACCAGCACCCAAGTGATCACGCTGTAGATGGAATCGAGAATCCACTTCCAACCGATGGCGCCGAGCGAGATCGGCGCCACCCACGGCAGCAGGATGAGGTAACGCACGAATCTGCGGCCGTGAAAGGGCGCCGCCAGTGCGATCGAAAGGATGGTGGAGGCGACGATGACAATGATCTGCGCGGCTACCGTGAACACCACCGAATTCCGCAGCGCGTCGCGAAAGCTGGGGCTTTGCAAAATACTGCGGAAATTCTCGAGGCCCACGTAGTGGAACGACGTGCTGCCGATGCGCGCGTCGCTGAACGCGTACATGATGGCCAGCGCCAGCGGAAGTCCGATCAGCAGTACGATAAACGTGACCGCCGGCAGGAACATAAACAGCCCGACTCTGCGGTCTTCTACTGCCACGGACGCGGCCTCGAGTTGGTGCGCTTTCCCGTTTTGCGGTCGAAGAAACGCAAATCCAAGTCTGCAGCCGCAAAATCGTACACCGATCCCGCTTCATATCCCGACGGCATGGTCCAGGAAAGCCGCGAGATAATTTCTTTTTCTTTGGACTCGAAGTTCCCGCCCTCAATGGTGCCGTAGAGCAGCCGTTCCGCTCCCAGGTATTCCACGTAGTTCACGCGGAAACGGAATATCGCTTGCGCGAATCCGGGAATCACTTCGGAAGGCAGGAAAACCTCCGGCCGGAATCCAACGATGACTTCCGAGAATTCGAGCAGGTTTGTCGGCGGGGCACCCAAAAACGTGGCGACGAATGTATCCGCGGGATCGTCGTAGACCTCTTGCGGCGTGCCGATCTGGCGGACCTCACCCTGGTGCAACACGACGATGCGATCGCCCATGGCCATTGCTTCCACCTGATCGTGCGTCACGTAAATTGTGGTGGTCTTGATGCGGCTGTGAAACTGCTCAAGCTCTTCGCGCGCGGAGGCACGCAGCTTGGCATCGAGGTTCGACAGAGGCTCGTCGAGCAGAAATACTCTCGGCTCGCGCACGATGGCCCGTGCCAGAGCCACGCGCTGGCGCTCGCCGCCGGAAAGTTCGCGCGGTTTGCGGCTGAGCAGTTTGCCGATGCCGAGCAGTCCCGTCGCCCATTCCACCTTTTCTTTGTGCAGATGTTTCGGGACTTTTTGCGCCTTCAAGGGGAAAGTGATGTTGTCGTACACCGTCAGGTGGGGATAGAGCGCGTAGCTCTGGAACACCATGGCGATTCCGCGTTCGCGCGGCGACAGGTGGTTCACCACGCCGCCGCCGATCAGGATTTCGCCCGATGTCGGCTTCTCCAGCCCGGCAATCATGCGCAGCAGCGTGGTCTTGCCCGAGCCGGAGGGGCCAAGCAGTACCAGGAATTCCCCCTCTTTTGTTTCCAGGTTTACGTTGTTGACGGCCCCGAGAGTTCCTTCCTTGAAAACCTTGGTTAGATTCTTGATCTCAACGACCGCCATCGAGCCCCCAAGACATTTTCACCCGGCCCCCTACTTCCATCTGTCGAAGATGCGCTTGTATTCCGCTTCAGCCACTCTTACGGCATCCTCCGGGGAGGAATCGCCGCGCGCAACTTTCGCGAACATCGTGGGAATTAACCAGGCCTTGAAACATTCATCAATCGCCGCCGATGCGTAGCCGGGATAGCCCACATTCGTGGCCCATTCGAGCACGTTGCCCAGGACCTTATATTTGTCCGGCGGGTTGGCGCGCGAGTCGTTGGAAATTTCTTTCTTCAGATCCGGCACCATGGAAGGGAAGCACGGGAAATTGTAGAACTGCCCGGCTTCAAATCCTTCGTGGAAGTGGTCCAAATAGTCAACCAGGAACTGCTGCGCGCCTTCCTTGTTCTCCGCGAAATCCCAGATCACGTAGCAATTCATCACGTGTTCCGCGGCAATTCGCCGCACCGGGCCCTTCAGCGCCGGGCTGATCATGATTTTGCTGTCGATCGGCAGATGCTCGCGCTCCGATTGCCGGGTGATCGAAATCGCATTCATCACGAAAGAGACGCGTCCCGCCAGCATGGCCTGATTGTTTGATGGCGGGGTCCAGGTAAAAACTTCCGGCGTTTCCGATTCCTGGTACAGCGCTTTCATATACTTCAGCGCCTCGATTGTATTCTTCGAATTGATGGTCACGTTGCCGGCTTCATCCTGCTCCGCGCCGCCGAAGGACCACAGCAGCGCGCGCATGGCCATGCTGGTGTCGAGTTCCTGCGAAAGTCCGATGCCGCAGGGATGCCCGGATGCGTCGCGGATTTTCTTCGCGCCGGCACGAAGGTCGTCATAAGTGTCCGGCCCGTTCGGGTAGCCCGCTTCCGTCCACCAATCCTTGTGCCAATTGCCGGGATCGGGCGTGTAGGCATCCGAAAAAGCGAAATACTTCTTCGTCTTGGGATTGAAAGTGGACTTATGCGCCAGGTCGATTTTCTTTCCGTGCTTCTTCTCCACTTCCTGGTACACGTGGGCCATGTCAATTACCGAGTTCTCGTACGCTGCCGGCGGCGAGAGGAACATAAACAAATCGTGGCCTTTTTTGGCGGAGACTTCCGAGGCGGCTCGCGCCGGCAAGTCCACCAGGTTGATGTTGTCCACCACTACGTTGGTGTTGTTCTTCTGTCCCCATTCCTTGGTGAACGTTCCGTTGAACCACGTGTCGTAAGCCGGCACGAAGTGGCTCCACTGGAGGATCTTCAGCGTCTTCTGCTGCGCCTGGGCGCGCTCGGGAAACAGAAACGCCGGCCCGAGGCCAGCGGCCAGCGCGCCCGTGCCGGTCAGCTTCACAAATTCTCTGCGTGAAATTCCTCCGTGCTTCCTCTTTCCCATAGCAGCGCCCCTCCTTTTGAATTTCTTTGTGAACTTTTTGCCGGTCCGCTTACTCCTGCGAGCCGAATGTCTTGATGTCTTCCGGGCCTTCCTTCTTTTGCGCTGGCGTTTGCCCCTGCACTTGCACGCGAATCTGTTCGACCACGTCCGGATTCGAGAGTGTGGTGATGTCGCCGACGTCCAGGCTGTTGGAAACCGCCGCCAGAATCCGGCGCATGATTTTTCCCGAGCGCGTCTTGGGCATGTCCGGCACGACGTGGACCGCTTTGGGCCGGGCAATTTTTCCAATCATGGTCTCGATGGTGTGGGTCACCTTGTCGGCCATTTCCTTGGGTGTGGCTTTCACTCCGGGCTTCAGCGAAATGTAAATTTCCGGCATGCGGCCCTTGATTTCATCCACCACCGGAACGACGGCAGCCTCGGCGACTTCTTCGATGGTCAGGCACGCAGATTCGAGTTCTTTCGTGCCCAGCCGGTGGCCGGCTACGTTGATGACGTCGTCCACGCGGCCGAGAATGCGGAAGTATCCGTCCTTCGACAGCAGCGCGCCGTCACCGGCAAAGTAAGGCCAGTCGCGCCAGTCCTTGCTCTTGGGATTTTTGTTGTACTTCTGGTAGTACTGGCGCACGAAGCGGTCGCGGTCTCCCCAAATCGTTTGCATCACGCCCGGCCAGGGATTGCGGATGCAGATATTCCCGGCCTTGACGGCTCCGGCGGGAAGCTCCGCGCCGGTCTCGTCGTAAATCACGGGATAAATTCCCAGCACGCCCGGCCCGGCGCTTCCCGGTTTCATGGGGTCCAGAGCGGGCTTGGTGCTGCACAGGAATCCGCCCGTTTCCGTCTGCCACCAGGTGTCTACAATCACCGCTTCGCGTTTGCCGATCACGTCGTAATACCAGCGCCACACGTCCGGCTCAATCGGTTCACCGACGGTGGTCATGTGCTTGATGTGCAGATCGAATTTCTTGGCCGCTTCGGGGCCGGTCTTGCGCAGCATGCGGATGGCTGTCGGCGAGGTGTGGAAAATATTTACGCCCAGGCGGTCCACGATTCTCCACGGCCGCGCGGGGTCCGGATAATTGGGCACGCCTTCGTAAATCACGCTAGTGGCCGCCAGCGCCAGCGGCCCATACACAATGTAGGAGTGCCCGGTAATCCAGCCGATATCCGCCATGCACCAGTACACGTCCTCTGGGTGGATATCCTGGTAATACTTGCTGGTACCGGTCACATAGGCCATGTAGCCGCCGGTGCGATGCTGGCATCCTTTGGGCTTGCCGGTGGAGCCGCTGGTGTACATCAAAAACAGCGGATCTTCGGCGTCCATGGCCACAGGTTCAACTTTTTTGCCGCGGTATTCTTTCAGGAGGTCATCAATATAGAAGTCGCGCCACTCCACTTCCGGAATTTCTTTGGGCTCTTTGCTCGGATTGCGGCGCCAGATGAGCACCTTCTCGATCTTCTGCCCGTCTTTTTTCGCCGTCTCAACAGCGATCTCAATTGCCAACTTGTGATCAATCAGCTTGCCGCTGCGATAGTAGCTGTCCGCGTAAATCAACACGCGACTGGCCGAATCGGCGGCGCGCTGGCCGCAGGCTTCGCCGCTGAATCCGCCGAAGACCACCGAATGGACCACGCCGAGGCGCGCGCAGGCCAGCATGGTGATGGGCAATTGCGGGATCATGGGCATGTGAATGGTCACGCGGTCGCCCTTTTTCAATCCGGCGAAATCGCGCAGCAGCGCGGCCACTTCGTTCACGCGGTGAAAGAGTTCCTGGTAGGTGATAACCACCGGCTCTTCCTGCTCCGGCTCGGGCACGAATATAATGGCGGCCTTGTTTTTATATTTGGCCAGGTGGCGGTCCACGCAGTTGTAGCTGGCGTTCAGCTTGCCGCCCACAAACCACTTCCAGAACGGCGGGTCGTTGGTATCGAGCACCGTGTTCCAGCGCTGGGACCACGTCAGCATCTCGGCATAATGTTCGAAACAATTCGGAAAATTCTTCTCGCTGAATTTTTCCACCAGCAGCGGATCTTTCAGGTTGGCCTGTTCGATGAATTTCTTCGAGGGCTGGAAATATTCCTCTTCCTTCCAATGCACGGCAATATGCGCTTCACTTGCTGCGGTACCGGGGTTTTTTTCCTTGGCCTCAGCCACTTTCGCGACTCCTTCGAGCGGGTAACCGTGTGGGTTGCAAACGTCCTTGATTTCGGCAGCAGCGCCGGTAAGCGAGAACCGGCTGCCGCGATGCGGCGCAGGCCTTCAGCGCAATTCCGCGTGAATCGCCGAAGGCCCGTCCGCCAGAATCATCTCTCTGCGGTCAACCGCCGTCAATCCGCGGTGCTGGCCGCCGGTTGGCCGCCCACTTCGTCCCAGATCTTCACGCCGTGAGTCTCGCGCAGGAACAGGCTGCCCACAACAAACGTGATGCTGGCGACGATAATCGGGTACCACAGCCCGGCATATATGTTGCCCGTGCCCGCGCATAACGAGAGCCCAATGAGGGGCAACATGCCCCCGAACACGCCGTTGCCGATGTGATACGGCAAGGAGAGCGATGTGTAGCGGACTTTGGCAGGGAACGATTCGACCAGGAACGCGGCAATCGGTCCGTACACCATGCACACGAAAATCACCTGAATGAATATCAGCAGCCCGAGCATGAATTTGTCGGGATTGCTGGCTTCCTTCGCAGGGATCTTGTTGCCAGCGGCATCGAGTGTCATGGCCGTCAAACTGATGGCGCCGGTCACCTTGTTGGTGGTGGACTGGATGCCGACAATATTGTTGCCGGCGGCCCGCTCCATGGCCTTGTAGATTGGGAAGTAGGCCAGCACGGCGATCAGGCAGCCCGCCATCATGATCTTCTTTCGGCCGATTTTGTCCGAGAGTGCTCCGAACACCGTAAACAGGGGCATGCCGGCCAGCAAGGCCCAGGCCATGACGATGTTGGCGGTCTTCGGATTGATTTTCAGAATTGTTTGCATGTAAAACAGCGCGTAGAACTGGCCGGTGTACCACACCACGCCCTGGCCGGCCGTCGCTCCAAACAACGAGAGCAGCACTTGCTTCAAGTTCGGCCACTTGGTGAATGCGTCCTTGAGCGGCTGAATGGACGTCTTTCCTGCGGCCTTCATGGAAGTGAAGATGGGAGATTCCTTCAGCTTCAACCGGATGTACAGGGAGATGGCTACCAGGATAATGGAAATCAGGAAGGGAATGCGCCAGCCCCAGGCCTGGAATTCGTCTTTGGTCATCGAATTCTGAGTGACCAAAATCACGATCAGTGAGACGAACAATCCCAACGTGGCGGTAATCTGAATGAAGCTGGTGTAGAAGCCGCGCTTGCCGTCCGGTGAATGCTCACCGACGTAAACAGCCGCGCCGCCATACTCGCCGCCAAGAGCCAACCCTTGCAGCACGCGAATGGCAATCAGCGCAATGGGCGCAAACCATCCCGCCGTCTTAAAAGTGGGCAGGAAGCCAATCAATGCGGTGGACAGGCCCATCACCGACAGGGTCACCAGGAAGGCGTACTTTCGCCCAATCAAATCGCCGATGCGCCCGAAGAAAATTGCTCCGAAGGGACGCACCAGAAATCCGACGGCAAACGTAGCAAGGTAGGCGATGTACGCGAACGTGTCGTTCCCCGGCGGATAGAATTTCAACGACAGCACCGCCGCCAGGCTTCCAAAAATATAGAAGTCGTACCATTCAATCATCGTGCCCACGGAGGACGCTGTAATCACCAGCGGCAAGCTGTATGCGCGCTGGCCCCCTGCCCCTCCAAGTGCCTGTGCTTGCGTGCCCATGCGTGTCCCTCCTCGATTGTCGGCTGCCTGTCTCCGAGCGAGTCCCCTAGCTAGCTCCCTGTCTGCATACTTACAGCGACCGGTATGCGGTAGCCTGCGGAAGCGCCCTTTCGGGAGCCCCGCAGGCGCCGCAGTTATAGTTCGGTTTCGCTAAAAGGTAAAGATAGTTCCGAACTCGTTCCGCCAGTCATGCGCGTTGGTCACGTCGCGGCCAGAAAACAGCTTCTTTCTGCCGTCCGCGGTGCGGGTTTCATACCAGGTCACTTCGTTCACAAACGTGACCCACTTGTTGAGCCTGTAAGTAAGCGAGCCTGAATCGTAGTCGGTGCGCAACAGGCTGTTGCCACCCGTTCCGCCGGTTCCCGCCGGCCGAATGACATCTCGGGCCACGGCTTGGTCGGTGCCGGCGTAGAGGTGCAGGATCCACCCGGAATTGTGGCCTTCCGGATCGGCGTGGAAGATGCGCGAGAGCGGGAAGCTCAACTCTCCCCATCCACCCTGTCCACGGATTGGCTGAAGCACGGAGGACACGATCGGAGAACCATTACAATTGAAGGCCGCTCCGACACCCGCGCCCAACGCGCATCCGAACGAAATGTTCCGGCCTGCGAAGCTGGTGACCGGTGCCGCTATGCCTCCAGGTCCGATGGGTATTTGTGCTGCACCACCAAGGTCGGTAAAGATGTCGTTGGTTTGGCCGCCGAAAAAGAATCGCAGGTCGCCGCCACGGTGAAATTTGCCAGCAATCGTGACGAACGGCGTGGGCAGTTGAATTTCTGCGGTCCAGATGTTTTGGTCTGTGTCGAGTTGCAGGCCCTGAGGGAAGAAGCTCCGTATCGAGCAATTCCCGGTGGCGGGGTCAGGAGTGGCACAGGTGGTCGCACCGGCAATGAGTGTTGCTGGAATGTTGCCGGCTGGAACCGTCTCCGTGAGCGTTGCGTGGTGACCGCTGAAGATGATCTGCGCCGGCGCCACGGCCTTCCAACTGCTGTGCAGTGGGAACTGGAAGACGACCCGGCCCTCCACAGCGGGGCGATTGCTTTCGGCGCCGGACCGATCGCCAAACCTGGCATGCTGCTCGTCCGTGAGAGCCGACGTCGCCGCGATGGGAAGCTGAATGGCGAATTCGGGCGCCACGTGGAAGCTGCCGTGGCCAAAGTTTGCACCGATCTTGAACTGCGGCGCGCGCTCGTAGATGTTGCCGAAGAAGGCGCCGAGTTGTGTGGTCTCAAACAGCGCCGGCATGGTCGAAGATGCGAGCAGAGTCCAATCCTGCCCGAACTCCGCGAACACCGGGAGGCTGCCCATGTGCCCGTCAATGCGCACGTAAGCGAGGCGCAGCGAGAGCTGACTGGACCGCGCCGAACTGACGTTGCGGTTGTTGACGTTGGTGTAGTCACCTTCGTAGTCCGTTTCCAGTCTTCCGGTGACAACCAAATCCGAATTTTTGGGCACCCATTCGAACTGGCTTCCGACGCGGAAGCTGCGCGCCTTGATGTGAAATTGCGGATCGGAGTTCGGTCCGGTGTCGGCCAGCAGCAACGGCAAATCAAAATCGTTGCTGCCCAGCGTCGGCCCGCCGCTCGAAGCGCGATCCTCGATGGCGCTGGCTTTGAAGAAGCCATAGAGCTTCATGTTCGCGCCGCTGCCGAGCCTGATGTCCGGCACCAGTCCGCCCTGCTTGGGTGTATCAATGGGCAGGACGCGCACCGGAGTCACTGCCGGAATCACCGCCGGTCCTTCGTTGGGCACCGCCTCAGCATATCCGACGGCGCCGGCGGCTCCTGGAACGGATGGGTATCGAGTGGGAACCCGCACAACGGCATTTACAAAATTCCCGCCGGAGGCTCCGTTGATGCTGGTTGGAGTCGCCGACGCGGCTACTGTGCGGCTGTAATCCTCTGGAGTAATCAATCCCTTTTGCACCAGCAACTGCCCCAGCCGCTCGTTCATCTCCTCGGCGCTGCCCGCCTGCGAGAGTTGCGCTGCTTCATCCGCAGAAATGATTCCCTTGGATTGCAGCAGTTGAACCAGCGGTGGCGCCGCCGGGTGATCCGCCGGCTGCTGCGCAAACGCCGGTGTCACCAATCCAGCGGCAACTACGATTGCCACCAATACCAGACTTGCTGTCTTCATTGACCCAAACCTCCGCGGAAGGATTTACCGATTGGCCCGCTCACTGTTGTGATCCCGATTGAACCCCCCGGTGCTGTGAGCGAAATTGACGCCTAGATACTCGTGCGCTGTGCAAAAGTCAAGTAATTCCCGCGCCCTAAATAGTTTGCAGAGAATAAGGAGGAGGCTGTGCTCCCCGTCTAGGTTAGGAAATGACCGATAGAGGGACCGAAATTAGTGCGCCGAGGCGGTACAGCAGCGGGAAAAATGTGTTTGGAATTCCTCTGTCCAGACGAGGGTCACCGGCCGGCGCGCGGCGGTCCAGGTGGAGCCCCTGCCTTGGTTGTGGTGTTGCACGCGCCGCTGCAGATCATCGGTGACGCCTACGTAGAGGGACTGGTCGGCGCAATCGAGAATGTAGCAGTAGAACATTGCGCAAATTGGTGCCCCTCGACTTCGCTCGGGACACCACATCCTTCGCCGGATGTGGTGGAGGCGGGGGGAGTTGGAATATTCAGCGGTATTGAAAACACGTAAGTTATTGAAAAATCGACAGGCTCAAAAATCCAAAAGCGCAGAAATGGCGCCCAATTGGAACGTATCTGGAACACGAGTTTTTCTCCGCCTAAGAAATTTCTCAATTCTTTGAGAGCTCGCTTCCTTCGACTGCGACCACGGCGGCGAGCACCTGACTCGTGAGCATCTGCTTCGAAGGCAGATGTACTAGTTGCGAGGGTGCACCTGCCTCGTGAGCAGAGGATCTTGCAGATCAAAGAGTACAACCCCCATAAGGGTCGATGCGCGAAGCTCAGCGAAGCGGGGATCGATGCGCAATTCACGCTGATGAACGCGTGGCCAGCGCGCGGGGAGCGCTTGTGTATGGCGCGGGCGACCAGTTCCTTTCCGGTGCCAGTTTCGCCTGTAATCAGCACCGTAGAATCGGTGGAAACAACTTTCACAATACTCGAAAGCACAGCTCAAGCTGGATTGATTCCGCGGGCGTCAATCGATTCATCCAGTTCTTCCAATTTTTTCAAGAACCGTTTGTAGTCGCTCCAAACGTTTCGCCAGCGTTCCGGGCTGGTTTTCTTCGAATTTTCACGGCGTGAGGTGGAATACAGGGCTACTGTAAGTATCGCGGCGAGAACCCGGCTGTCTTCCATTCGTCTATCCTCCCAGCAATTTCATTTAGGTCTGACTCGCGGCCAAGTAAGGTCAGCTCTTGATTAATCAATCAGAAAAGAGCTTCCCTTCTTGCGTCAACTTACAGCTCGTTCTTGATGAATCCAGAACTGCTCACGCAGCAATCTCTTTAGTATCTTGCCGGAACCGCTTTTCGGTAACTCTGTGTCCGAAAACTCGACGCGCCGCGGGATCTTGAAGCTCGCCAGACTCTTCCGGCAGAAGGCAATCAGGTCATCGACGGTCAGAGTGCATCCAGGCTTCAGCACCACGCAAGCCATCACTACCTCGCCCCACTTGGGATCGGGTATTCCGAAAACCGCTGCTTCGCGAACTGCCGGATGCGCGTAAATTACAGCTTCGACTTCACCGGAATAAACATTCTCGCCTCCGGTGACAATCATGTCTTTCGCGCGATCCAGAATGTAGAAATACCCCTCGGAATCCTGGTATCCGATGTCTCCGGTGCGAAAGGAACCATCTCGAAACACAAGCGCGGTCTCACCCGGATTGTTCCAGTACTCTCGCATGAGGTTTGCGCCGCGAGCCGCCAATTCGCCAGGCTTTCCGGGTTCGACTTGCTTCCCTGAATCGTCTGTGACCTGCAGATCGATGCCGGGGCAAGGACGACCGCAGGACAAGAGCCGGTCGTCCGTGTGGTCCTGGTCCTGCAGACCTGTGAGGAACCCGCTCTCGCTCAGTCCGTAGACCTGAACAAGTTTCACACGCGGCAGAAGCTGCCTCGTACGCCGGATTAGATCGGGAGCCATTGGAGATCCGCCATATGCGAGAACCTCGAGGCTGCCCAAGTCATACTTCTTGACTTCCGGAAACTGCGTTAGCAAATTGATCATCGTCGGAACCAAGACGGTGTGGCTCACGCGCTCACGTTCGACTACCTCACAGAAGATTTGCGGGCTGAACTTTGGAATCGTGAGCTGATACGCGCCGAACGCTGGAGCGGCAAATATCGCGGGAAAGTCAGCAATATGAAAGAGGGGTGCCGCATGCAGGTAGACGGCGCCTTCCGCGTAACGCATCCAGTAATTAAAATGGTGAACATCGGCCAGAATGTTGGCGTGAGTTATCATCACCCCCTTAGGCCGGCCAGTCGTGCCGCTCGTGTAAATGAGAGCCAGCACTGCTTCCGGCTCATAGCAAACCTTGGGAGGATGATCGTTCCGAATCTCCAAAGGATCTTGATCGAGTACCCTCTGCCAGGACACTTGTACGGTTGGAGTTGGCAATGAGGAATGACGGACCAGCCCATGTGGAGTCGCATCGGCGAGCACCCGATCAATCTCCGCCACCGAGAGGCGAGTGTTTAGCGGAACCGCTATGACTCCGAGCCTGCTACATGCATACACCAACTCGATGTACTCCGGACTGTTAGGCAAAAGAAGGGCGAGACGGTCTCCAGCCTTGAAACCGTCCGCGCCGAGCGAGGCTGCTATGCCTTCAACGCGATTTTCCAGCTCCAAAAAAGACAACCGAGCACCCGCGGGAGCAAGGGCGGTCCGCGCAGAATAGTATCGAGCAGCGCGGCCAAGTGAATGGGCATAGATCATCGTACGTTCCCCAAGAACTTAGACATCGGGCGTGCGGGAACCCTCGTTGCGGTTCATGCGCCGCGGGCCTGTTTTGAGCCACTTGCGACGGCGGCTTCCGCCCCCTGAGATGCCGTTTGGCCCTTCGCTCGCGCGGCAAGTAATTCCAGTAACACCGTGTCGCGCTCTCGTTCGAGTTCTTCGATCGTGCGCCCGTTGGCCTCCTTCAACACGCCATCGATGATGGTTTGCTTGACCTCGGGACTAAAGTCGGTGATTTTTCCGAGATCTTTCCACCACGTCGCTAACGGGCCAGTGAATTGACCCATGAAGTGTTGAATCCCGCCTTGACCGCCACCCAAATGAAACAGAAGATTGGGCCCCATGACTCCCCAGCGCAGCCCTGGTCCCCAGCACACCGCAGCATCTGAATCTGCAACATCCAACACACCTTGCTCAATGAGATACACGATTTCACGATACAGCGCGGCCTGAAGGCGATTCGCGACGTGGCCCACAACCTCTTTGCGGACATGGATCGGTTTCTTGCCGATCGAGGTGTAGAACGAGATCGCTCGCTCGACCGTTTGCGGTGATGTTTTAGCGCCGGCAACGACCTCGACCAGGGGAATGACGTGGGGAGGATTAAAAGGGTGGCCGGTCACGCAGCGCTCGGGATGCTTGCAGGCAGACTGCATCACACTCATGGTCAACCCGGATGAACTCGATGCGATGATTGAATCTTCCGGGGTCGCAGAGTCCATATCCGCGAACAGCTTTATCTTAAAGTCCTGGCGTTCAGGTCCGTTCTCCTGAACGAGGTCGGCGTCAGCGAGCGCCTTCTTCATATCGGTTGTGAACTGCAGATGGTCGCGCGATGCGTTCGGCGAAAACCCGATGACTGCGAGGTCTTTCCATGCGGCATCAATGAACTTGCGCAGGTTTTCTTCCGCGTTTGGCGCCGGGTCTGTCGCGGTGACGTTCAAACCACGCGCCAAGTACAATGCAGCCCAACTCGCGCCAATCACGCCCGTACCCACGATCGCTATATTGCGAATCTCCTTGTTCTTTGCCATATCGTTCTCCTTTAGTCGTGCTTCGTTCTGATTAAATATTGTTCCCGAATCTCTTATTTGCTCGCGACCGCCGCTTTGGTGGCGCCATCGGTGGCTTGCGTCCCAGATTCCGACCCGTGGTGAATCACGATCAACCGGGAACCTCGTTGGCCGGTGAGGTAAGTCCACACCCATTGCAGGAAGACAGTTAAGCGGAGACTCGATGTCGCCAGGAACTGCAGATGGACGACGGCCCACGTGAGCCAGGCGCCGAGTCCGCTTATCTGGACTTTGCCGCTTTGCAGCACCGCAAAGCCCTTGCCCACCACCGCCATACTGCCTTTGTCAAAATAGCTAAACGGGCCTGGTGCGGGTTTGCCGGCAATGCGGTTGTGAATTACTTTTCCCGCATAGCGCCCTTGCTGCATCGCTACTTGAGCAACACCTGGGAGTGGCTTTCCGCTTTCCTCGAATGACGCGGTATCGCCTATGACAAAGATCTCGGGGTGTCCCGGGACACTCACATCGTTCTGGACGCGCACCCTTCCGGCCCGGTCTGTCTCCACCTTCAGCCACTTGCCGGCCGGCGATGGCGCCACACCTGCGGTCCAAATCACGGTCTTGCTGGCGATCCGCTCGCCCGCGACCATGATGCCGTCTGCGTCGATTTGGTCGACGCCGTGGCCAAGGCGGACCTCAACGCCTAATTTTTCGAGGCGTGTCTTAGCGGCTTTGGAGAGGTTTTCAGAAAAGGGGCCGAGAACTCGAGGTGCCATATCGACCAGCACAATGCGGGCTGAAGCCGGGTCAATGCGGCGGAACTCCGATTTCAGGCTGATCCGAACGAGCACGGCCAAAGCGCCGGCCATCTCGACACCGGTAGGACCGGCTCCAACCAGAACGAAAGTCAGTAGATCGCGGTGGCGTGCCGGATCATCTTCAGCCTCTGCTAGTTCGAAAGCCTGCAAGATCTTGTTTCGGGCTGCCTCGGCATCCGCGAGGCTCTTCAAACCGGGTGCGAACTGTTCAAATTCGTTGTGGCCAAAGTAACTGTGCGTGGAGCCGGTTGCCAAAATCAGATAATCATACGAAATCGGAACGTTCTGCCGGTCGGCGTCACTCACAAAGACGCGCTTCTGGTCTTTGTCTACTCCCGTGACCTCACCCAGAATCACGGTGGCGTTCTCTTGCTTACGGAGTATTCCGCGGACGGGAGTCGCAATCTGGCTAGGCGTCAGCACTGCAGTTGCCACCTGGTAGAGGAGAGGCTGAAACAGGTGATGGTTTGTGCGATCGATCAAAGTAATTTCGGCGGGCGTGTTCTTCAGAGCTTTGGCGGCGGCCAATCCGCCAAACCCCGCGCCGACAATGACAATGCTTGGTTGCGCCATCTCTTCCCCGATTCGATTCCGCTGATTGGAACGAGAGCTGCCGGTAAGGCGGACTCTCAGCTTCCATATTTGAAAGACAGCGACACGCGCGCGCGGTACGCCTGCACCTTTCCGTCCTTCCCTGTCATGTCTGTCTTCACAACCTCTGCGACGCGCAAATCTCGCAGCTTGCGTCCGGCGGTCTCCACCGCATTCCTCGCCGCGTCTTCCCAGGACTGCGTACTCGTTCCGATGACCTCCACGACCTTGTAAACCGCGTTTCCAACTCCAGCCTGTTTCGCCATGACTCGCTCCTCTCATTGATTTTGCCGACGCCGCACAGTGACTAGGCGGCAGTTGCCGAGTTTTTTGTCCGCGTGAAATTCGGCCGGCGCTTTTCTGTGAACGCCGTGAACGCCTCCTTCGCATCGGCCGAGCGCACCCGCACGGAGAACTCCTCAATCTCCAATTTTGCCGCTTGCTCAAGCTGAGCACGGACAGACTGCCTCATAAGTCTCTTGCAGGCTTGGAGCGCACCGGCGGGCTTCTCAGCCAGCTTTTGCGTCGTCTCTGTTGCCGTTGCCAGCAGTTTTTCGTCCGGCACGACACGAGTAACAAGCCCGAGTTCCTCTGCGCGGTGGGCATCGAATGGCTGTCCCAACTGAATCAACTCGGCCGCTCGGAGATACCCGATGCGCGCTGGGATCGAGAAACTTGTTCCGAATTCCGGCACCAAGGCCAGATTGATAAACGGCATCTGGAACTTCGCGCTCTCACCCGCGTAGACAAAGTCGCAGTGCGTTAACATGGTGGTTCCGCCACCGATGGCAAAGCCGTGCACGGCGGCCACAATGGGCCTATCGAAATTGATTAGCGCTTCGATCAGGTGGGATTGCGGACTGTCGTCCGCTCCCATTGGATTCTTGAGAAAATCCTCCAGGTCGTTGCCCGCGCAGAAGGAGTCTCCTGCACCATGCCAGAGCACGACACGTATGTCGTCGTCCTTCGCGGCGGCGTTGAGCAAGTCCGCGATGGTGTCGTACATCGCTGAAGTCATGGCATTCTTTTTCGCCGGCCGATTGAGCTGGACCCGCAAGATACTCCCGGAGCGTTCTGTAACAATGTCGCTCATCTTCCACCTCCGCTAGCGGCGGATTCCAAATTCGAAGCGTGCGGGATGGTGCCGCTCGCACGAAAACCGTCGATATCGTTAGTCGTGAAACCAATCTCTTTCAGCACCTCGTCGTTATGCTCTCCGATTCGCGGCGCGCGCCTGGCAGGTACTTTAGCGACACCGTGCACTTGGATAGGACTGCTGACGGTCGAGGTCAGCTTCTCGCCGGCGCCTTCGAGCGGAACGATGATGTCATTCGCTCGCAATTGCGGATCATTAATGACTTCCTGCGGATCACGCACGGCGCCGAAGGGGACGTGAACGCCGTTGAAGACCTCATACCAATGCGACATTGGCTGCGAACCAAAAATCTCATCGAGCATGGCCGTCAGTTGCGGCCGGTTCTGCGCCAGCTTAGCGGGATCGGAGAATCTCGGATCCGTCAGGATATCCTCACGGCCAAGTGCTTTTAGAACCGCGGGTACCTTGTCCGGAGTAGCTACCAAAACGAACCAGGTGCCGTCAGAAGAGCGATACGTGTTCAAAGCTGCATTCGCCGGATTTGTTCGATCGTGCAGCCCATAGAAATTCGCGCCGCATAGAGCGGCCTGGACAAAAACGCTGGCCGACCAGACACCTGAAGCGAGGAGCGAAGTCGTGACGTAGGATCCTTTACCAGTGCGTTCGCGACGATACAGAGCGGTCACAATCGCAGCATAAATGCAGACCGCAGTCGCATTGTCGCCGCTACCTGCGACCGGCCAGGTCGGCGGCTCTCCAGCATCGCGCGTCATGAATAGCAAGCCGCTTCGCGCCCAGTACGCCGTGAGATCGAATCCCGGGAGAGCGGCGTCCGGACCTTTCTCGCCGAAGCCGGTCAGATCGGCGTAGATCAGGCGCTGATTCCACTGCGCGACATCGTCGTATTCGAGCTTCAATTTCTTGCGCGCGGGGTGCGGTGTGTTAACGATGAACACGTCCGCCCACTTGGCTAGCCGCTCGAGAACCTGCTGCGCGCTCGCAGCTTTCAGATCGAGCGCAACGCCACGCTTATTTCGATTAGCCAATTGGAAGGGATAAGGCTCTTCCGAACGCGGCTGCGGCGGGATCTTCTGTCCGCTTCTCCACAGCTCTCCGTTGGGCGGCTCCACTTTGATGACATCCGCGCCGAAGTCGGAGAGGATCGTCGCCGCTCCGGGCCCCGCGATAAAGCTGGCCAGCTCTACGACCTTCAAGCCCGAAAAAATGTTCGCCTCTGCCATAACATCTCCTTGTCCAGTAATCCAGTCAGAGCGTAATTTACGGTCGAAACCCGATTGCACCGTCTCGGGCGCGCTACCGTCCCTGGAATTTCGGCGCGCGCTTTGCCAGGAACGCTGACGTACCTTCCTTCTTGTCTTCTGACCCTGCGCAGATTCCAAATAGCGACGCCTCGATCAGCAAGCCTTCCGAAACGCCTGCATCCAGTCCTTTGTTCACAGCATCGATCGAGAACTTCACGCCGAGCGGAGCATTGGAATTGATCTGATTGAGGATGGCTTCCGCTCGCGAGATCAGACCGGTAGCCGGCACTACCTCATTCACCAAGCCGGTCCGATATGCATCTTGAGCGCCAATTATTTCTCCGGAGAGAATCAGTTGTAGCGCCCTTCCCTTACCAATCAATCGTGGAAGACGCTGCGTTCCGCCCGCACCGGGCATGATTCCGATCTTGACCTCGGGTTGGCCAAATTTGGCAGTTTCGGAAGCAATTCGGAAAGTGCAAGACATGGCCAGCTCACAACCACCGCCGAGGGCGAAACCGTTGACAGCAGCAATCACCGGTTTGCCAAGATTTTCGATCAGCTCAGTAACGCCCTGCGCACGCCGCGTCGCTTCTTCACCTTGGGCAGCGGTATAACTGGACAATTCTGCGATGTCCGCGCCCGCGGCGAATGCTTTGTCGCCACTTCCGGTCAGAATGACGCTCCGCACACTGGCATCATCGCGGGCGTCCTCGAAGGCTGCTTTCAATTCCGAGAAGACTGCCTGGCTCAGTGCGTTGAGCACCTTTGGGCGATTGAGCGTTACATAGGCGATTGGGCCTTTCTTCTCGTACAAAACACTTTCGAGCTTCAAAGCAGATGCTGGCGAACTCATTACTCTCTCCTTTCAGACTGCGAAGCCCGCTTCGACATTCTTTAAGAACGTGCGGGAACTTCGGCGTACGCGATGCCTGTCAGATTTCCTTGAGCAAAGAGCACAGGTTTCTTATTCGATCCGTCCAGATTGGCGCTGTAGACAGATCCGGCCAGGTCGGTCACAAACATGCGCCCATTGTCGAGATCCAACGCCAGACCGATTCCTTCCATCAGGTGGGTAAGAACGATTTCCGGCTCCGGTCGATTGCCATTGGTGGCGTCCATCGGCGCGCGATTCACGGTATTGCCGCGCGGCGGATCGCCGCGATCGGTCCAGTACAGCACTCGGTTGGCAACGTCGAGGTCGAGGTCTATAGGTTCAGGCAGATTTTCATAGAGCACTTCAATATCGTTGCGGTCCGCCGGCGTCTGACCCTTCGGAATTTCCACATTGGCGCGGAAGATCCGGCCCTGGCCGGCCTTATCTGGGCCTTTCTGAGTCCAGTAAAGCTTTCCGCCGACAATGTCGAGAGCTATACCCACGCACCATTTCGTCAGGTCCTTGCCGGGGCGCTGGTCGCCCTGGCTGCTGTCAACAAGGGTTTCAATTTTGGAGCCGTCGAGATTGCATCGCATCACTCGCATGCCCTCGCGATCGCACCAGTAGAGTTTGCCGTTCTTCTTGTCCAGTTGGAGCTGCTTGGGAGTGAAGGTGCCACCAGGAGCAACAATGTGTTTGAGATTTTTCCCATCGAGATTGGCGCGCTCGATGGAGCCGTCGTTTGCCACTGGATTACCCATGTTAGTCCAGTAGATGTGGCCGGCTTCGACATCAACGACGATGCCATCCGGAAGCCTTCGACCCTCACTGACAATCGTCTTCAAGTCAGAGCCGTCTGGCTTGCAGGAGAGCACGCGGCCGTCACTAAGGTCCAAGACGAACAGGCGTCCCGAAGTTACTTTTGTTGTTACTTTGGAGGACTTTGATTTCGCAGCACTGGAAGACATTGAATTCACTTGCTCCTTTTCTGAGATCGATTTTTAAAAGCAACAGCTCAGCGCGAACCTCCGAAAAGATTCGCCCTTCGAAATGCGTTATACGAACGCGCTCAAACCGGTGATGGCTTTGCCCACAATCAGGTTTTGCATTTGAAACGTGCCTTCGTAGGTGTAGAGCGCTTCGGCATCGGCGAAGAAGCGCCCTACGTTGTAGTCTGCGACTATGCCGTTTCCGCCCAAGAGCTCCCGGGCCCAGGCCACCGTCTCGCGGCATTTGGAGGTGCAAAACGCTTTCGAAAGCGCCGCGTGCGCGTCGGTCATTTTTCCTTCGGACTCCAGTTGAGCCAGGCGAACCAGCAGACACTGCGCGGCAGTAATATTGGCAAGCATCCTGGAGAGGAGGTCCTGGATGAGCTGAAACGAGCCGATCGGCTTTCCAAACTGCAAGCGTTCCTGGGCGTACTTGAGAGCATTCTCGTAAGCGCCCATGGCGCATCCCGTCGCTTCCCAGCCCACGAAGTAGCGCGTCCCGCGCAAGACTTTGGCCGTGTCGCGGAACGATTTGTCTTCTTGGAGACGATTCCCCTCCGGCACTCGGCAGTTCTCCAAGGTGATCAGGCCGTTCTGAACCACCTTGAGTGCAATCTTGTTCTGAATTTTTTCGACCTTAAAGCCAGGCGTGGTCTTGTTTTCCACGATGAATCCCTTGACCTGATTGTCAGCAAGGTCGCGCGCCCAGATGATCGAGATGTCGCACCACGGGGCGTTACCAATCCATTTTTTCTGGCCGTTGATAATCCAGGTGTCGCCCTCGCGCTTGGCGGTCGTCAATAGACCGCCTCCCGCTCCCGAACCCACCAGCGGCTCGGTCAGACCGAAGCATCCAATTTTCTCCATGCGAGCCATCGGCGGAAGCCACTTCTGTTTTTGCTCTTCCGATCCACCGAAGTAGATGGAAGACATTGCCAGACCGCTGTGGACGCCGAAGAACGTCGAAATAGACGCGTCGATGCGTCCCATCTCCATCGCCACCAAGCCGGCTAGCAACCCGCCACCGCCTCTGCAGCCGTAGCCTTCCAAGCCAACGCCACCGAGGTTGAGTTCCTTCATCGCAGGCAATATTTCGAACGGAAAGGAATCTTCGACCCAGTATTTCGTGATGATCGGAGCGACTTTCGTCTCCATGAATGCGCGCAGCTGTTTGATACTCGCCAGGTCCGCCGCTGGAAGTGTCTCGGCGAGTTCATAGAAATCACTGTTGGGTGCTGGGAGTGGCTTCGGGGGGGCTTTTGCTGCGCTCAAATCTTTCGTTGGGCTCGCCATGAAACACTCTCCGAACTTAAGATTTGCTGCTTGTTGCGTCGTCCCAGCAAATGCAGAACTCTCCCGCTCGGGCTAACCCGACCCTCACCACTCCGCGTCCCTGTGACTCACAACACGGCTAAGTGCATTCCACCGGCCAAATGGCCACTCACTCAGGCTGCTCAAAAGAAGTGGCTTATCTACGCGGCGCAGTCTGTGCTCAAAAAATCGCTGTCAAGATGCTCGCAATTGCACAGCTGCTGACAATCTGCTGGCGGCGTCAAGCGGGCTTTCGAGGACTACGATTGGGCTCTGGGGCGCCTTCCGTTTGAAACGACCGCATAATGCGCCGCGCGGATTCTCCGGGTGTATCATTCCCCCATGGCCCCGGCAGAACAGCAACCCGATTCGTTGAATATTCAGCTTCTCGTCGATTCGATCCCTGCGCTGATTCACACAGGCAGGCCTGACGGCTACCTCGATTATTTCAATAAACGTTGGCTGGAGTTCTTTGGCGTCACATTGGATAAAGTGGCTGGCTGGAATTGGACCGCTGTCATTCACCCTGAAGACGTTGATGGAATTGTGGCCAAATGGCGAGCCTGCCTCGCGACTGGAGAAGTCTTCGAATACGAAACTCGCGTCCGCAGCGCGAATGGAGAATACCGCTGGATGTTCCATCGGAAAGTGCCACTTCGCGATGCGAACGGCAACATCGTCAAGTGGTATGGATCGAGTCTCGACATTGAGGACCGCAAGCGGGCAGAAGCCTTGCTTTCCGCAGAAAAACGGCTCCTCGAGATGATTGCCACTGGCGTGGCGCTGGAAGGGATCCTAAATGCCTTGTGTCTGTTTATCGAAGAGCAGCGGAGGAGCACGCTTGCTTCAGTATTGTTGCTAACTCCCGATGGCGTTCACCTGTGCTCCGCTGCAGGACCGAGTGTACCTAACGAGTGGAAGCAGCAGATGGAAAGGCTGCCAATTGGGCCGTGTGCAGGCTCGTGCGGCACCGCGGCATATACGAGATCGCCGGTCATCGTCTCCGACATCGCGACTGACCCGCTGTGGGAGGTGCCGGAGCACCGCGCTTCAGCACTGAAGCATGGGCTGCGAGCCTCGTGGTCAAGTCCGGTACTCTCTTCGAATGGAAAAGTCCTGGGGACCTTCTGCATGTACTATCGCGATCCGCGGAGTCCAGAGGCGCAGGACCTGGAGCTGATCGAGTCAGCGACGCACCTTGTCAGGATTGCGATTGAACGTGATCGTGCAGAGCAGGCCCTGCGACGGAGCGAAGCGTACCTGACGGGAGCTCAAAAGCTCAGTCACACGGGCAGCTTCGGCTGCAACCTCTCCACAGGCGAGATGTTCTGGTCGGAAGAAACCTTCCGAATCTATGGATACGACCGCTCCACCAAACCCGCGGTGGAACGCGTTCTCCAACGGGTTCACCCGGAGGACCGGGCTTTATTTCAGGAACACATCGATCAGGCGAACCGCGATGGAAAAGATTGTCATGTGGAGTGTCGCCTTTTGTTGCCCCACGATTCGGTCAAGCACGTCCGTATTGAGGCTCATGCCTCAAAAGATGAATCAGGGAACATCGAGTTTATTGGTGCGGTGACGGATGTCACTGCTACAAAGCAGGCGGAACAGGATCTGCAACGCAGCGAAGCATACTTGGCCGAAGCGCAGAAATTGAGTCACACCGGCAGCTTTGGGTGGAGACCTGATACCGGAGAGATTGTCTGGTCAGATGAAACCTATCGCATTTTCGAGTACGGCCGCTCTGTCAAGCCAACAATAGATTCAGTGATGCAGCGCGTCCATCCGCAGGACCTGGCCGACTTTCAGAAGGTCATCGATGGTGCGTCTCAGGGGGCGACAGATTTCGAGCATACCTATCGTTTGCTGCGGCCTGACGGACGAGTCAAGCACGTCCACGCGATCGCTCACGCGGTAGAGAATGCATCTGGCGACCGCGAGTTTGTCGGGGCCGTGAGCGACATCACCGAACGCAAGACCACCGAAGATAAGATCCAGCGCCTGGTCGACGCCGGCATTCTGGGGATCTTCATCGCGAACCTCGAGGGTGAAATTGTCGAGGCCAACCGCGCGTTTCTGCAAATGTTTCAATACGACCGTCAGGATCTCCTCGCGGGCCGATTGCGCTGGGAGGATATGACGCCGGCCGAACTACGCGAACGCGACCAACTTGCCGTGACGGAGGCACTGGCAACCGGGTTTTTCCAGCCATACGAGAAGCAGTTTTTCCGGAAAGATGGCAGCCGCTTGCCCGTGCTTCTGGGAGGCGCGCTGTTTCAGGATTCGAGCGAGGGCGTCTCCTTCGTCCTCGATCTGAGTGAACAAAAGCGGGCGGAGGAGTCGCTCCGAAGAAGTGAAGCGTACCTGGCAGAAGCGCAGAGACTCAGTCACACAGGCAGTTGGGCCTGGAGTCC
>Ga0210407_10000784_pt1 | contig 33198 bp, 29 predicted proteins | sample IncBWC27MmetaG_FD_150860 | JGI IMG/M metagenome (GOLD analysis project Ga0210407, IMG submission 150860) | Forest soil microbial communities from Barre Woods Harvard Forest LTER site, Petersham, Massachusetts, United States - Inc-BW-C-27-M | ecosystem: Environmental > Terrestrial > Soil >...
AGCTATGCGGAAAAAGAAAAAGACAAAACAGGCAATGGCCAGGGAACTCCATACGAGCCGTTCCCAGCTTGACCGCCTGCTTGATCCCCAGAATGTCGCCGTTTCTCTGGACACTATTTCTCGCGCTGCCAAAGCACTGGGTAAAAGGTTGATTATTCGGATCGCTGACGCTAAGGCCGGTTGAGAGATTTCCGAGCGTCCTCCACAGCAAGGTAGAGAGGTTCCAGGTTTTGTCTGGCTAATGGCTAGAGGCTAGTGGCTAGTGGCTCATTTGCCAATTGCTCTTTTTCTATTTGCTATTTGCTTTCTTTATTCCCACCTTCTCCCCGGCCAGCGCGGAACCCGCCTCCAGGGACAGCAAGCGCACCTTCCCCTGAGCAACGACGCGGCCGGTGGCGTCGGTCACTGTGGCTTCCCATACCTGGGTACGCCGTCCCCGCATCAGGGGCCGCGCGGTGACGGAGAGTTTCCCTTCGCGGACGGCGTGCAGGAAGGAAGTATTGTTGTCCAGTCCCACCACGGACTGGTTGTGCCGCCGCGCCCAAAGCGACGCGGCGATGGAACAAACCGTCTCGACAATCCCCGCATAGACGCCGCCGTGAACAATGCCGTAAGACTGGCGATGTCGCGGGCCGACCTCCAGCTCGGCGGAGACTTCGTCGGCCGTGGCCCGCACCAGGTGCAACCCCATGGCCAAATTCCATCCATCCAGCCGGGCATTCAACGCAGCGGAAAAATCTCCGTCGGGCGAAGCGGTCAGGTCTGTGGGGCTGGCGTGTGGCGCGGGTGCGTCTGCATCTCGATGATCAGGCATGGTGTTGAAAGTAAATGTGCGCGTGGACAAAGGCAAGCGCGAGAGTAGGACGCATTAGAACAGGAGAAAACATCCCTTGTGCCGCGGTTTTTTCTATGTTCTCGGGCAAAAAAAAGATGGACGTTTTCAGATTCTAAGTTATCCTACATCTCTACCCCCTTAGGCCATTGTTGAACATAAAGGAAAAAGAAGAGGACAAGCTATGCCAAATGGTGATCATGTACCTTGGGGCAGCAGGCATTGGGGCAAAGTAAACGACCAGCTCACTTCGCTACTCAGCGAACATCTTGGTGCTAGCGAGCGGTTCGTACAAGCACCCATTGTTTTCCTAGCGGGATCGGCGGTCGCAGATCTTATTACTTACCATAGCAGCCTTGTGGAAGCGTTCGGCTGGGAGAAAACGCTCCACCACGTTGGGGAGCTTGGGCCCAAGCTCCGCGAAGCCGCGTTGGCAAGTGCCGCTAACTCGCAATCCTATTACGAGCCCGAGTCCAGGAGGATACTGGTGGTTACGCAGAAGATAATCCGACCCCAGATGCGGTTCTGTCCTAAGCCGCCAGAGCTGGATTAAGGGCGCAATGGGAGACAACCAGAATCCCGACAGCATTTCTGCGTTCCGAGATGGCGCCAATTGGCTAGTTGGGCTTTCGGCAGGCGCCGTGACGGCCGCTTTGGCATACTACGACAAGCTGGGGGCTGCACCACTCGCGGTGAGAGTCACCGTCGTCGCGACCGTGGCGATTTTCCTACTTTCAATTCTGTTCGGCGTCATGTATTCCTTCCATCTTAATAGCTGCATGAATGCACGGCAGCGACGCCGGGAATACCATGAGAAGCTTCAAGCTGATCCAGGCAATACCGAGAGTGCCAACTGGAGAGAGAAGCGCGATGCGGCAGATAATCAATTAAAAGAGTGCCAGGCCAGCGTCAATTTTCATCATTACGCAAGCTTGACAACATTTGCCGTAGGGCTGTTGGGGGCCGCCAGCGTTTTGGGCATCGGTTTGGTTTTCGGCCCCATCTCAAAGGTGGAAACGCAGGCCGCCACCAATCGTTTCTATGTAACTAGCGGCCTGATGCATTCTGTGCGTGGGAAGCATTCTCACATTATTCTGATCGATCAAATGTCGGGCGAAACCTGGGACCTACAATGTAGCAAGGACGGCCAGGTGGAATTCCGTCGTATCATTCGTGAAAAGCCAAATGCAGCCGATGTGCCGGGAGTGGGCAAGTGATGAGGCGGGTGCCCGCGCTTCCTGTCCCAGCGTCTGCCTCGGTTCTCCAAGACGCTCACATTTGCACACTAGGATCGGACAATGAACCTCAAAGTTCGGATACTCAACGCCGCAAGCTTTCAAGATAGCGAACACTTCGAAATCAAGCCTGGCCTGAATGCCTTCATCGGCATTAATAACTCCGGAAAAACCGCATTATTGTGGTCCCTCGCCATGCTAGGCTGCGCGATGCGCGAAGAAAAGGCCGCCTGGGCGCTCGCTCTCGCGAACAAGATGGAGGGCTATCACCGCGGTACGACAAATCCGACTGTTCAAGTTGAGTTTGCTTTGCCAAAAGATTCGCGAGATCAGGTAATTGGAGCATTGTGTCAGCTTGGTGCGAATGCGCAACCTCCGCCATATGAGGCGACCTGCGAAACCGTTTCATTCAACGTTGCCTATAACCGTGGGCGTCAGGTTGGCTTCGTCAGTCCAGTGCGTATGCGTTATAAAAGCGGCGGTACCTATCAAGAGAACGACCTTTTACAAATTATTGGAAACGAGTATACAGTCCCGCCCCTTTTCGGCGCGCCAAGACCCAATACATGGTCGTCTGTGAAGTTCTCTCTTCAACTTATGGGCGTCCACAACCATGCCAACTTCTTCCGCTTTGTCGAACCTGAAGCAGGCGTCGCAAAATGCTGGCCATCAATTCTAAACTCGGTCTTCTTACTGGGTGCCAGTCGTGATCATACCGAACGATACCCAACTAACACTGGAACCCTGGATCTAAAGCCGGATGCAGAGAATTTGGTCCAGGTGCTGAGAACAGCGAACCAAACTACACGTAGCCATCGCCGGTCACGCGAGCAATTTCAGGCCATAGAGGAGGCGGTCCGTTCCATTTTTCCAGAGATTAAAGGTTTGCGCGCGGAGATAGTTGAAGACCCGAATCGCCAAGCGGATTATTCAGAATTGATGCTGGATCTCGCGGGTGGCCAAACTGTTCCGCTGGCTTCTTGCGGTACTGGCGTTTCGCAAATCACTACCCTGCTGACAGCTGCGTTTCTTAAACCGGTTCCCTCTCTATTCCTCATCGACGAGCCGCATGCAAACTTGCATCCTGCGGCAGAGCGGATATTAGTTCGAATCTTGGAAGACGTCGCTCGGGAGCGTGGGCACGTGTTTTGTTTAGCCACGCACTCGCCGATTTTTTCGAGCCACTGTAAGGGGAACTTATTAGCCGTTATCAATCATGGTGACGACAGCAAAGTCGTGGAGCTGCAAGAGACCAGCGAGTTGTTAGATGTGCTCGGAGTGACCAACGCCGACTTATTTACATATGACAAGGTTCTTTTCGTTGAAGGCGAGTCGGATTCAGATGTGTTTAATATGGTTTTGAATGGCCTTTACGCACCGGAGGTTGATCGCATGAAAATTGTCGATCTTAGCGGAGACGGGAAACTTAGAAGAACGCGGAGTGCCAACCAGCTGAAAAAACTTTTGGTCCACGCGTCCGGTTCGAAGCTAAAAATACCGGTCGGCTTTCTGTTGGATTCTGGTGGCAGAACAGATCAGGAGAAAGCCGATCTGCAGAAGGTTCTGCACTCTCCCCCGGAATCGGTGTTAGGGCTCCTAGAGAAACCGGAACTTGAGGATTACTTGCTGGAGCCGAAGAGCATTGCCACGTTGATTCAACGGGAACGCAGCCTCTGTGGTTTGGAGGAAATCGGAGATTTGGAGGTCCAAATTGCAGAAACGATCAAAAAAGGATCCCTGAAGGGTTCTGTCACGCTGCAGAACTGCTTTAGCCGGGCAATTGAGGGTCGAACATTTCGCAAGCGGGACGATTCTCCTGCTATCGCGGCCCAGATTCTTAGATCATATCCTGACTTTCTCAATCCTCTTCTTAAAGAGCTTCGATCTATTGTCAATAAGATTGGAGCAACAGAGTCCGCCCACAAATGAGGATAGCCAAAACCAGCACCTTACCCTTTCCCTAGAGCCACCTTAAACGCCTGCTCTCTCTTGCTGGCTCGGAAAAACATCTTCAACAGCCCATTGAGCTCCTCTGGTCCGGGATGTAATCTGTCGGTTTCCCATTCTTGCTCTTCAAATCGCCATTTCCCTTTTTTCACCTGCCACATGAAAATCAACCCAATATCGAACCGCTCAAGTTCAGAGACGAATCGTTCAGAGAACTCATAGTCAGGATTCGGGACCTCTGCTACTAAGTACGAAAAATGCGCCCAACGAGAGTGCGCAGCGGCCTCATATACGGACCGAATATTTTCTGCATCCGAAAATCGTTTGACTTCAAAAGTTGTGACTTCCAGTATCGGTTCGGGTAAGTATCCGTAACTATTCACTTGCACCAGGGTAACGTCGGGCCGAGACCATTGACCTCCATCGCGCTTCTTCAGTCTGGGTGTTCCAGTGACAAGAGCCTCAAAAAAGTCGCCTCCTTCCACATCCTTCCCCCAGTCCTCCGCCAACCACTTTTTGAGAGGTTCGTACAGCTCGGACTCTCGGCGCACAAGAAGTTTTCCCTTTCTCCTAGCTATGGGAGGGGCCGCTTTGCCAGACACGACCAAGCGCGCTACGCTACCGCCGCGACCTTTTCCCCTACTCACATATCCGCCGGCAACCAATTCCTTCCTGACTTTCCAATAACGCTTGGCGAGCTTCGATCTGCGTTGGAGGGTGGTGTTACCGATGAAGACGCCGTCCGAAGGAATCAAACCGAGTAGTTTCTTTGCTTCAGCAGATAATTTGACTCGCGCAGGTGTGGGCTTTTCGAGCTGCCCAGCGCGCAACCTTTGGGTGATTTCTTTGGAAGGGCGTACACTAGGCATCTTGCAAACCCTTAATTACGTACATTCCCGGCCTTTCTTTTGACTTCTCCAGCGACCACTTTATATGCTCGGCACGATGCTGCACGAATGAGAGATATGTCCGGGCGTCTTCACTCTTAAAAGTTGTCGCGTCGTCTTCTCGATTGACTAGTAAGAGAACCTGCGTTGTCTTACCCGTTCCTAAGTCAAACATAATGTTAGCGCCAACCCAAAAAGTGTTCGTCATGCGCGGGATTTTAGCACAGCGGCAACATGTAAAACTAAAGAGTGAACAAGTGGCCCTCTGTTGCTGTTCCTTACGAGATAAGCGCGTGCCTTTCCTGGTGAGCGGGGACAACTTGCATTCCCGATTAACAACCTGGACCGTGGGGACAGATAGGACGTTTCTCAAGTATTCTGCTTCAGATGGGATTCGAGGAGGAGCAATGTCCGTGCCGCGTTGGGTGAAGATTGCAATGGTCTGTTTCCTGCTGGTTAGTGCGAACGGTTGCACGAAGACGCCGCCGCCGGCCGCGAACTCTGAAAAGCCTTCCAACGCCAAAGTCGAAGTGCGGACGGAAAACGAACCTGGCATGGTAATGTTTGACATCAAAGTCCCTGACGATTCGTCAGCGACTTCTGGCGTTCTGCTCTACGACTGCACCTATCAGGCCGGAGGCAAGACTGCAAAGTTTCGGCTCCAGTTCAAGGAAACCGGCCGCTTCATCGGGCAATTTCCCGTGGCTCTTGCGGAGGGAAAATTCGTAGCGGTCGCGGGTTCGGACAACTCCGTTCTACTGGAGGACCTCAAGAAAGCCCTGGAAGCCAAGCGGGTTCCAAAGAGAGTTTCGCGAGTTGCTGAACTGCCATTTGATGCAGCAATCCTGGGAGAAAAGCAGAGCCGGAGTCCATCCGGCAGTTATACCTACAAGCCGCCGGGAGACTGGACGGCGATGAAAATCTTCCTGCCCAGGGACGGCGACGACGGCGAGGTATACCTCAATCTGAATCCCGTGGCGGGCAAAGCAGAGTTCACCATCAAAGACTCCGATTATGGAGATTATCTCCTGAAACAATTGGCCCGGGTTTTGTAGGGAACATTCTCAGCTTTCCTGCAACAGCTTCCCCACTCAAGCAAAAGCGGCTTGAGTGGGCCACCGGTTGGAGACCCCGGGAACCGCGATGCAGCCTGGCCGGATGGTTATCGCGGTGGGACGGGGGACTCTCGAGCAAAGTAATAAGCAAGTCATCCTAACCGTTGCGGCTGGGATTGGTCTAAGTGAGAGTCGCGAAAACGGCACAGTGGAGGAGCATCATGCGCCGAACCTCGATCATCCTTATCTTCTGCGCAATCTTCTTCGCAGCGATTTGCGGGCTCCGTTTGCTGGCGCAGACGTCTGCCACCGCCGGACCAGAGCGAGGCACATTGGTACTGGAAGGCGGAGGCACCCTTCTGGTTAGCGGCCCCGTCAAACGCACTGCCGTCATCCAGAAGTTCGTGCAACTGGCAGGCGGTTCGGGGGCCAGGATCGTGGTCATCCCCACGGCTTTTACGGATGTCACCCCGGAGACGCTGGAGCAGGTGCGCGTTCGCGCTCAGGAGATTATGGGAGTCGATCATGTGACCGTGATGCACACTCGCGACCGCAAGCAAGCTGATCAGGAAGAGTTCGTGGCTCCGCTGAGGCAAGCCACGGGGGTTTGGATCCCGGGTGGCAAGGACGAGTACCTCATCGACGCGTACGTGGGCACGCGGGTGGAGATTGAAATCAAGGCGTTACTGGCCCGCGGCGGGGTCGTCGGCGGAACTTCAGCCGGCGCGGCGATCCAGGGCTCGCTCTTGATCGAGGGATTGGTTGTGGATTCGGAGGGAAAGGTTGTGGATTCGCCGGTCCGCCAAAACGGCAAAACCCTGCGTGTGGACGCGACTCCCCCTGGCTTGGGATTGCTGACCAATTCCTTTGTTGAGCCCCACTGGAACACGCGCAATCGGGTGGATCTAACGCCGGTCCTCGCCGGCCGGCAGGGTCTGCTGGGAATTGCCATTGATGAAGATACGGCGGCGGTTATCCAGGGAAATCTGCTGGAAGTCTTCGGCGATGGTCATGTGGCCGTTTTTGACGGCAAGGTCCACGGCGACAAACCCTATTACTATCTATCGCCCGGAGATCGCTTCGATCTTCACACGCGGTCTTCTATTCCGGTCAACTAGCAAGAAGCAAATAGCTACTAGCCGTCTGTGTCGCGCCTAACGGCGCTCGGAATATTGGGGAATGTTTTCCCACGGTTACTCCGCTGGCGCGGCTCCACCGTGGGCTAACTTCTGGTCGCGCCTATGGCGCTTGGAGCGTGCGTGTGGAAACCCTTAGCAGGTCCGGCGTGCTGACGCCCGCCGGACGCGGAAATGAATGCGGCTGAATGCCGTTGCCATCATGATTAAAGCACGCTGCGCCCCGCTATTTCATTGCGTCAGCGTGAACTCTCCGGTGCTGGTGAACTCCTGGGAGCCGATCTTTACAACAAATCTTGCGGTATTCTTGCCCAGATATTTGGTGTCACTCTGGTCCCATTGCACGCCGGCATAGAACACAGTGGCTTTAGTGACCTCATTAATCCCAACTTGCAGCGGGAACGTTTGAGTAACCTTCCCTCCATACATGATCTGCAATTCGCCGGATGCCGGCGCCTTCGCATCATGGTCGGTCCGGTACTCTGCGAAGAATTGCACCTGGTCGGAAACCGAGGCCGTGGCCGAGAGATTTGCGCTCGCTTTGGTTATCTTGTACATCTGGACAGGTGCGACCCCGGCCGTGTTTTGGTTGGTAGATTCGAGACTGAAGTGCCAGTCACAGGTCGTGAGGGGTGCGATGAAGAGCCTGTACAGTCCCGCGGGCATGGCAAGCGGCGTCGGTCCGATCTTGTGCGGCACAATGGTGGAAATTGTGATCCCCGACCCCAGCGACATGGCATCGTGCGTCGGCGACAGGCGCTGCAGGTTTCCACCGAAAATACAGCTCTTGGACTCGGGAGAGACGTAGCCTGTCACCGGACGCTTGGCATACAGATACAGGCTGTACTGGCCCCCGATGAGATAAAACTCAGCGGTGAAACTGCTGGTCCCGGAGTAGAAGTAGGATTCTCCGGCGTGTGCGGGCGCTGCCAAAACCGAGAGCATCAGGAAAACGAAGATTGTAGTTGCAACAACTCTTGTTTTTTTCATAGCCAGTCACCTCTTGCGCTTAGCCAGACAGTCTACACTTCTCAGCTTTCTTTTTCCGCGGCTGTACTCCGCGGCCAACACTGTACAGAAGATCGCTGTACACTCCCGCACATTCGACTCGTAACCGCAGCGGGTTTGGGGTATGATGTTGCCCCTTGATCTCCTTAAGGAGGGATGGTCACCCATGAAGCTCTTCTTCAAGGCCGTGTTTCTCCTGCTGTGTGTCGCAACCCCAGTCCTGGCGCAAAACTCAGGCAACAGCCTGAAGCCCAGCTGGTGGAACAAGTTTCTGTATTTGTCCAACAACGCCCCTGACAAGGCTCCGGGCGCCTCAAGTTCGATTTCTTCCGGAGCCAACGTAGACGTTTCCAATGAATGCGGTCCTCAGTCGGAGACTTTTATTGCGACGAACCCGGTTCATCCGCAGGACCTGGCCGGCGGCTCCAACGAAATATTTCGCAATCCCATGCGCGGGTATTCGTCGAGCGATGGCGGGGCGAACTGGACGGGAGTGGACCTGCCTTTGCCCGCCAGCAAAGGCGCGAACTCCAGTGAGTTTGGTTCCGATCCCTCTCTGGCCTTCGACTCGCAAGGCAATCTCTTTTACAGCTACATTGTCGTGTTCTTCGGCAACGGCAACCAGAAGGGCGTCAACGGAACCGAAATGGCGGTGGCCCGGTCCAGCGATGGCGGCCGGAGCTTTCCCAGTGTGAGTTTTTTCGAGCTTGCGACCGGCGGTGACCACTTCAACGACAAGCCAATGATCACCACCGACGCCAGTCCAGGCAGCCCATTCCGGGATTCGGTCTATGTTGCCTGGGACGCAGCCAGCGGCGGCTCGTCGAGCGGAGGTATCCGCTTTGGGCATTCCGCGGATTCAGGGCATGCTTTCACAGTCACCCGCATTGACGATCCAAACGGTCCGGGGCAGTCGATCGGCGCGGTCCCCTTTGTCGGTCCCAATGGCGAGGTCTACACTGCCTGGAACGATCTGGCCAGGAATGCCATCATGTTCAACCGTTCGTTTGACGGTGGCGTAACTTTTGGTTCCCAGAGCATGGTGGCCGCCAAGAACCTGGCGCTGCAATCCAATATTCCGGCGGAATCATTCCGCGGCGCTCTGGTCTATCCGGCGTGCGCGGCAGACCGCTCCAATGGTCCTCACCGTGGACGTCTCTATTGCTCCTGGATGGACAGCCATCCCAGCGGAAATACGGACATTTTTTTCTCGTTCTCCGATGACCAGGGTTCCACCTGGAGCGCTCCCGTGACGGTCGCCGATCGTCTGCTGAACGTGGACCGTTTCAATCATTGGATGGCCGTGGACCCGGTCACCGGTGATGTGAACTTTTCTTTTTACGACACGCGCAATGACACCACGGGTTTCCGCTTTCAGACGGATATTTTCTTTACCCAATCCGTTAACGGAGGCGCAACCTTCAGCTCTCCCAACACCCGTGTCACCACAGTCAGCTCCAATGAGCACGACTGCAACGGCGTATTCCCGTGCGCGGGCATAGATCTGGGCAACCAGCAGGGAGACTACGAAGGACTGGCTTCTTTTGCCGGCGTGTCTCATCCGATATGGACGGACAGCCGTCTGAATCTGGCCGCCGCCAGCGGATGCAGGACCGACCTGGTGATGGAAGAAGTGTTTACCGCGACAGTTAACGGCACCAAATAGAACTCACCGGCGCGTAGATCTAGTCTCGCGATTACAAACGCTCAAGTATCGCGGACACCACCTGCGAGGGAAGAGGGATGTGGCCCTGGGCTTCGATCATGGGCTGACCATCGGTAAAAATGAACTTCACGAAACTATTCAACGCTTGTGCGCGGGTTGGCGTGGCCCCTTCGGCGGGCACAAACATCCAGGTCAGGCCGGTGATGGGATAGGCGTTGGCCCCGGGCATGTTGGTCAGTGAGACGCGGAAATCCCTGCTGAGGTTCCGCGGACACGCGGCCGCTGCGCCTTCCGGCGTCGCGGTCAGAAATGCTCCACTTAGGTTTTGCACCTGCCCAATGGAAACTCCGCCGGCTTGGGCCGTGTTGAGTTCGGCGTATCCAATGGCTCCCTCGGTTGCCTTCACTTGGCGCACCAGCGTCTCGCCGCCCTGGGCCTCCTTTCCGCCTGGCCACGCAGGCGACGAGTCGGTGCCCACGAGCGAGCGGAAAGACGGATTGGTTCGGGAAAGAAAGTCGGTGAACAGATATGTGGTGCCCTTGCCCGGTTCGCGATGGTATGCACTAATCGCCAGGTTCGGCAACGATACTCCGGGGTTGAGCCTCGCTAGATCAGGATGGTTCCACGATTTAATCTTGCCCATATATATGTCGGCAAGAACTTTTCCGGAAAAGCGTAACGGGCGGCTGGTCCCGGGGACGTTATAGACCGGAACAACGGCAGTGAGAAAGAGCGGAAATTGAAGAATGGTTTTCCCTGTCGCCTTCATTTCTGCGTTGGTAATCGGTATTTCTCCGCCTCCAAAATCCGCCGCGCCTTCGGTGATCTGCTTGATGCCTTCTTTGGAGCCATAGGGCAGATAAGTAATGCGGACCCGCGGATTGCGCTGCATGTACGCGTTGGCCCACACCCCATAAAGCCCTTTGGGAATCACCGAGCCGCAGCCGACCAGGGCGATGGTGTCCTGCGCAGGCACGACCAGACACAGAATGAGACAGAGAATCAACAAGCCGCAACGCTTCATGTTTCGGACCTTCCTTTTACGAGAATTTCTGGGCTGTTTCCGTCTGGCCGTGGCCAGTCTTGAGATTTGCCAATGATAGTGCGGCATTTGGGCCGGGATGAACAGATTACGTATGTAACGTGGAACCCCGGAGGTAACGCAGGAAGAATCGAGGCGAAGTACTGGCGAGGGACCTTGCCTTTCTGCTGGGTGAGTCAAGTTCCCTCACGGGCTGTTCGGCCGCCTGTTCTTGCACCGGTGGCTTCTCAGTTTAAAATGAAGGACGGCCATAGGGCTGCAATACGCTCTGGCATGAAGATGAAACGTTCAGACATCGGCGTACGGTTGGCGAAGCTCCTCTTTGTCACGCTGCTTGGCGCGCTCGTGGCGTACGGGCAGCGGTATGACTCGGCGTCCCGATTGGACACTGGGATGAACGTGCCTGCCGCCCATCCTCTGAGCGCGGCGAAGGTGGCTCTGGGGAAGCGGTTGTTCTTTGACACTCGTCTGTCGGTGGACGAGTGGCTCTCCTGCGCGAGCTGCCATGATCCTGACCATGGATTTTCAGAAGCGCGGAAGCTGAGTGTCGGCGTGTTTGGCCAGCGTGGGAAACGCCATGCGCCCACTCTTCTGGGCCGCGGGGCGGGAAAGTCTCAGTTTTGGGATGGACGCGCCGCTACGCTGGAAGAGCAGGTCCTCCAGCCGATCGTCAATCCCGAGGAGATGGGGATGACCGTAGAGACGCTGTTGCAGCGCCTTAGCCTGGACCCCAGATATCGGGGGCTTACCCGGGAATCGCTGGCCGATGCGCTGGCGAGCTATCTACGCACGATACGCTCGGGAAACAGCAACTATGATCTTTTTGTTTCCGGATGGCCGGGCGTCCTTAGCGACCAGGAACTCGAAGGTCTGCGCCTGTTTCGCGACAAGGCGGGATGCTATACCTGCCATTCCGGTCCGCAGTTCACCGACGAGGCATTTCACAACACCGGCGTGGCCTGGCGCGAAGGCGCGCTGCAGGACGAAGGCCGGGCGGCCGTCACCGGCAAGCCCTATCATAAAGGCGCCTTCAAGACTCCGACGCTGCGTGATGTCGCGCAGCGCGGACCCTACATGCACGACGGAAGCCTGGCCACGCTCGAAGACGTAATCGACTACTACGATGCCGGCGGCAACCCGAATCCCTATCTGGACGACAACATTGTTCCTCTGCATCTTTCCGCGGCGGAAAAGAAAGCTCTGCTGGCCTTTCTGCGAACCGGGCTTGTCGGGTCCATGCAGGATGGAATGGTTGAGAAACCCGGTGAAAGAGCGGCCTTTTCAAGGCGGTGAACGTTCAGTTTGTGTGGCACAGGCACTCTTGCCTGTGCTCCGTTTTCCCCTGAAGGATGGGAGCACAGGCAGGAGTGCCTGTGCCACACAAAACCTAGTCTCTTCCACCTACGGCACCGGCGTTCTCCGCATGCGCTCTCAGTGCTTCGAGGCCTCGCGCTCTCCCGGACGGTAATCGGCTTCAATGTGTCCGGCCAGTTGCGCCTGAGTGAACAGGACCGGCTTGGTCTTCATGGCGACGAAGAGCGGGGACTGGTCGGCGTAATGCGGTGAATTCTGGTCGAGCGTGGCGGAGCCGAACTGATGGATGCTGTCTGACGAGAGCTTACCGTCCTTGTCCCAGGTGACAAACATGATGAACGTGTCGCCACCCGCGGCGGTGAGCGTGCCGTCCGGCTGCTTCACACCATAAACCGCGCGGTAGACATCCGGGCCGCCATCAATCGGGAGATCCAGCTTTCCGCGACGCAAGCGGTTCACCTGGCCCCACTCGGGATCGAGCCGGCCAAAATGCGTCTTGAGCGTCTTGATGGCCTCGCGCAACGCGGCCATGATTTGGGCCTGTGAAGGCGACTGCGGCTTACCTTTGATCTCAGTCCGCCGGCGGAGCACCGGTTCGCCGAACAGGATTGCCAGCGCTGTGCTTCGGTTGGCAACGTTGGTCTGGTGGTCCCATCGCTTCAGCAGTTCCTGGGCTTGTTTTACGTCGGTGTCGTTGCCAGGATCGATGGCGATGGCTTCGTTGACGACTTGCACCACCTCGGAGCGGTCGCTGTAGGCGAGGTCGAATTTGTATGCGCGGAACTTTTCCGCGGTGATGCGGGAATCGGCGCCGTAGTTTTCAAGGGCACGCCAGGCCCGGTTCGTCATGTTGCTCTGAATTCCCAGTGTGGGCGAGAAGTCCTGCGGCTTAAGGTCGTCGGCTGGCGTGGCCGCGCGAAAGGGCGTGTTGTTCGAGTTGAAAACCAGTCCGCCGGGAGGGTCCCAGATCTGGGGAATTTTGTCGAAAGGCAGATAGCGATGCCAGATCAGGTCCGAGCGGTCGCCCGGCAGGACGCCCTGCCAGTCCAGCCCGTCTTCTTCTTTTCGCACGGGAAACAATCCGTTATAGACGTAGCCGATATTCGCCTTGTCGTCGGCGTAGGCGTAGTTGAGGCTGGGGATGGCCTGCAGCGCCATGGCCGCGCGCCACTCAGTCAGGTTAGCGGCCTTGTTGAGCCGGTAATACTGCAACGGCTGGCGGATTTCATTGATGCCTGCGTAACGAATGGCGAACACGCCGTGATCGGTCTTGAGCACCGGACCCTGAGCAGCGTAGAGCACCTCGCGGTGCGCGGTCCAGAGGAGCGGTCCCCAGATCTTCACGCGGAGTTTGGCGTCGCTCTTTTCGAAATCACGCCATTGGCCATCCATCCGATATTGATTGGGATTCGCAGGGTTGATGGCGAGTTTGTAGACGTCAATGAGATCGGGTTCGTTGACCGTGTTGGCCCAGCCAAGATGCTCGTTGTGTCCGTGCAGCAGGAAAGGCGAGCCGGGGAAGAAGCCGCCGGCCACGTGCCAGCCCTGGCCGCTCTCCAGCACCGCTTCGTACCACGACACGGGCCCGGTATAGGGCTGATGGGAATTGACCAGCAGCCGCGTCGCTCCGTCCGCCGAGCGTGACGGAGCAACAGCCACGCCGTTCGATCCCACGGGCACCGCGTCACGAGTGATCAGAAAAGCGTTTTGTCCTAAGTTAGAAAGAGAAAGGGAAGCGGTGGTGTTGCCGCTCTCCGGACTGTTCAACTTCAACAACACGCGGTCGAGGCCATAAAAGAACGGTGTCTTGAAAACAAATCCGGCGGCCACGTCTTTTCCGGTAAGCGGGAGTAGGCCGGGCAGCGTTTTGTCCGGATGAAGCGCGGCGTAGTAGTTCACGCCGTCGGCATACGCTTCCAGCACGTGCCGGACATCCAGCGGCAAGTCACTTTCATATTTTGCGTTGATGGTTTCCCATACCCGCAAAAGGTGGACAAGATAGTCGGCCACGGCGGCCTTGGGTCCTTCGGTGGCGGCAAGTTGTCCGCGGGTCGCCAGCGCCACCTGCTGGAGCGTGACGAAGTCGTCTTCGGACTGCGCAAAGCCCAACCCGAATGCAACGTCGGCATCTCTCGGCCCGACTACATGCGGCACACCAAAGTTATCGCGCTTGATTCGAACATCATATTGCCGGGCTTTGGCAATCAGCGTGGCTGGGTCCGGCGGTGAAGGCTGCTCCAGGCGGTCAGCTACGATGAGGAATAGGACGGCGCAGACAAGGAGTCCAGCAAGCGACAGAGCGGTGATCTTGAGTTTGCGCATGGGCCTTGAATGTCTGGTGATTTATCCCCGTGAGTAAGGGCAGGGACGCGCTAGAGTAACATACCGGGACGTTGCCGGGTGCCGAATCCAGACCGGTTTCAAAACAGTGTCGGAGCGGCCTGTGCTGCAGGGACCTCTTGCGCGCATTCTGGACCTTCGTTCTCCGGACGGTTCACTCGCGTGCCAACAGGATACTTCTTCATTCGCCGAGTATCGAATGGGGCAAGACACTCCATGACGCGCGCCGGGTCGGTGATGCCTGGATCGAGCCACAAATCGTAGTTTTCGAGCGTCAGAATCGCCGGCATCCGGTCATGCACTTCGGCAACCAGCGCGTTCGGCCTGGTAGTGAGGATGGCGCAGGTTTCAACAGCTTTGCCGGCGGCATCCTGCCAGCGTTCCCAAAGACCGGCGAAGGCAAACACGGAATCGTCCGTCATGCCGAAATTGTACGGCTGCTTCTCTTTGGCGCTGATCTTCCGCCATTCATAGAAGCCGTCGGCGGGGACCAGGCAACGGCGCCGTCGGATGGCATCGCGGAACGCGGGCTTATCGGCGGCCGTTTCCGATGCGGCGTTGATGGTCTTGAATCCTATGGACGGCTCTTTCGCCCAATATGGAACCAGACCCCAGCGGACCTGTGCGAAACTGCGCTTCGGTTGCGTCGCATCCTGACGTACGATGGCGACCGGCTGCGTCGGCGCAATGTTCCAGCGGGGCGACCACTCGGGATCGTCATCCAGGCCGAAGTGGTCCCTCAGGTAGCGCTCCTTGGCGGTAAGCCGGTAACGTCCGCACATAGAGCACAGTGTAATGGAAGAGAATAGGCCCGCGAACCAGCGGCAGAGCCGGCACAGTGGCCGTCTCACATGCGACATCTTCATGATCTAAAATGAGTGCAGGATTTCTCTCAGAGTTCATTCTCCTAAAGTGGAGGCTCTCCTGCATGAAAAACCTTAGTTCCTCTCTATTCCTTAGCATCCTCTTGGTGGCCGTCACTTGCGTAGCCAAAGAGCCGCCGGGCCCGCGAGTGGTGGATCTGACAGCCGCGGATGGCACAAAACTCAAAGCATCCTATTTCAGCGCAGGCAAACCTGGGCCTGTAGTCCTACTACTGCACCAGTGCGACCACGAGCGCAAGATATGGGACGGCTTGGCGCAACAGCTGGCCGCGGCGGGAATCAATGTTCTGACCTTTGACCTTCGCGGTTTTGGCGATAGTGGTGGTGAGCCGCACCATAAAGACGGACCGCTGGAACCTCCAGAAGAGATCCAGAAGTGGCCCGGGGATATTGACGTGGCCTTCCAATACCTCAAGTCACAGCCGGATGTGAAGACGGACCCGATAGGCGTAGGTGGAGCGAGCTGCGGCGTGGACAACGCTATAAAAACGGCGATGCGGCATCCTGAGGTGAAGTCGCTGGTCCTTCTTTCGGGGCCGCACGATCTGCAGGACCGCAAGTTTATGCGGCAAGGGAAGCTGCCGGCATTTTTTGCGGTGGCCGATGACGACCAGTATCCAGGCATGGTCGAACTGACAGAGTGGCTTTATATCATCAGTTCCAACTCCGGCAAGAAATTCGCCCACTATAGGACTGGACACCATGGAGCCGAAATCTTCGCGGTCCATCCGGATTTGCCGGTAGCAATCGTGGATTGGTACGTCACCACGCTGATCAAAACCCCTGGACACGCCCCCGCCACCACGGATGTCGCGGAAATTCCCGCCTATATCCGCGCCATTGAGTTGCTCGACCAGCCCGGTGGCCCAGCCAGGCTGGCGCGAATGCTCTCCGAATCCCGCCAGAAGGACCCTAAGGCGCCCTTTACTCCGGAACAGATGATGGAGGGCGTGGCGTATGAACACCTTCAAGCCGGAGACATCAAGCAGGCATTGGAGATCCTGAAACTGGATGCCACCGCGTATCCCAATTCGCCCAACGTCTATGATTGCCTTGGCGAGGCATATCTTGCCGACGGCCAGAAAGACCTGGCCCGCAAAAACACACAAAAGGCGCTGGAGCTCTTGCCCTCCGATACTGTCGATCCGCAGGCCTTTCGCGATGCCATCAAGGCCAGCGCTGAAGAGAGACTAAAGCAATTGGGCCCGGCGCAGTAGCTCTCCTGGATTATGCTCTGCAGTTGCCCTGCGCGTTCGCCGCCTATGCGCGCTGTTCCATGAACTTGCCCAGGGTCTCGGCGCAGTATTCCACCAGGGCGCGGTCTTCGGGGCCGAAAGCCGACAGGAAATGGCTGTCAATATCGAGTTCACCCACTACTTGGCCGCGAACGAACACGGGAACCACGATTTCCGACTTGGTTTCCAGTGAGCAGGCCAGATAGCGCGAGTCCTTGCTGACGTCGTCCACCACCACGGTAGTTCCGCCCGAGGCGGCGGCGCCGCAGATGCCCTGGTTCAGCGGGATGCGGGTATGCGGCGTCATGGCGCCCACGAACGGTCCCAGTTCCAGCATGTTGGGGTCGTCCGCCGAGATCATGTAAAAGCCCGCCCAGTTGTACTTGAGCATGCGCTCGTTCAACTTCCTGGTGACGCGGTCCATGAATTCCAGGACCGAGGAAGCCGTCCGGGCCAGCTCGTCTATCTCGCGCTTAACGTTGTCCAGTGCCATGTGTGTGGAGATTCTCCCGGGAACGATTTTACCGGGCCGCGATCAAAACCAGTCCGGAAAAATCAGGCCCCGCGCTTATGCGCTCGCTTGACACGGCCCGTCCATCGTGTATTGTTGTGTCCCTGACGGAGCGCCACATGATCACAGCCGTACTTCCCGGAATCCTCATCGGTCTGATCGCCTGGTTTCTCGTGCGTTGCCTGCTCGCCGGCATTTATACGGTGAACCAGAACGAGCGGGCGTTGAAAACCAACTTCGGGCGCGCCGAACGCGTCCCCGGAGCCACGACGCTCACCGATCCCATTTCCGCGGGCCTGGACGCCGACGAGAAGCAGCGTTACGAGTATCCCCAGGTCCGAGTCATCATGCCCGGCGGACCTTACTTCAAGCTGCCCTGGCAGAGGATTTACAAGGTCTCCGTTGCCACCCAGACCGTCAACATGGCTTTCGATCCTGACGCGCCCGCCGCCAACCAGAGCGGAACCATTGTGGAAGCGGTGACCAAGGACCAGTTGAATACCGGATTGACCGGCCAGATTCGTTACCGCATCTCCGAGCGGAACCTTTACGCCTACGTGTTCGGAGTGAAGAACCCGATCGCCCACGTGATGGGCTATTTTGTCTCCGTGCTGCGCGAGCGCATTGCGACGTTTGAAGCTCCTCCCGATCCCAGCGTGGGACCCATTGCCGCGGGGAGCGGCATTTCCATCAACGACCTGAGAAAAAATCTGCGCGACCTCAACGAGCACATGGACAGCGAATGCGCGTCGTCGGACGCGCGCTACGGCATCGTCCTGGAAGCTTCGCTGATTACCGGAATTGATCCGCCTCCGGAAGTGGAATCGGCCCTGGCGGCCATCAACACCGCACACAACATGGTTTCATCCGACGTCAGTCTGGCGCAGGCCGCCGCCGACCAGAGGATTGAGCAATCCAAGCGCGCCGCCGAGATCGAAACACTCAAAGCGCAGGCGGAGATCCAGCCACTGACGGCCCTGGCCAGCCAGCTCGCGGACCTGAAGCGCGCCGGCGACGGGGCCTTGCGCGCTTACGTGCGTAACGTCCGCCTCGGCCTCTTCAGCCAGGCCCAGCAGGTTGTTCTGGAGACCAAACGATGATTTTCCTGGCCGCGGTGATTACCTTTCTCCTGAGTTTTCTTCTGGTGCCGCTGTTTCTGGCGTTGCTGCGCATGTTCGGCTTCTACACGATTGTCGAAGAGCGGCGCTGCTACGTATACGTCCTGTTCGGCAAAGTGGTCGCGGTCATCGATGAGCCCGGGCTGCACATTCTTCTGTTCAAGCTCGGTCTCAAGGCCCCGATTGTCCGCTGGCTGGGACGTCTGTACATCCTGGACATGCGCATTGACCAGCAGTACCTGCGCAGCCAGCCGGTAAACTCCGAAGAAGGTGCGCCCATGGGCATCGGCATCTGGTATGAAATGTTCATCAGCGATCCCGTGGCCTTTCTTTTCAAGAACGCGGACCCGCGCGGCTCACTGAGCGCCAACGTGAGCAACTCCACCGTGCGCTGCCTGAGCAACCTGAAACTGGCGGACATGCTGCAAAACCGCCATGCCATGAGCCTGACGGTGCGCACGGAAGTTTCACCGCAATCCCACGAATGGGGATACAAGCTTGGTTCGGTGTACATCCGCAAGGTCCACTTCCGGGACGTGCAGATGATCAGCCAGATCCAGGAGAAGGTTGTCAACCGCCTGCGCCAGGTCACGTCGTCAATCAAGCAGGACGGCGCCAACCAGGTGAGCATCATCACCAGCACGGCCGAGCGCCAGGCGGCCGTTGAATTCGCGAAGGCGGCGGCGATGCGCCCGCGCATCGTCGGCGAGGCGCTTAACCAGGTGGCCGCCGATCCCGACGTGGAATCAGCCATGTTCGAGATTCTGGAGATCCAGAAGATCGTCGAAAGCAAGGCCCGCATCACGCTGATCCCGGAGAACAGCGGAATTCTGCCGGAGTTACTGGCATCCGCCGCTTCGCGCGCCCCGGATCCGCCGGCCCGGCCGCTGCTGCAAAAGGGACCAGGGACCAGTTAGGTCCGGCCCGCGTGACGACACGGCCGTGTGAAATTATTCAGAGTTTTTTCTTTTTACGCTCTTGGTTCGTGGGTGATCGGCGCACACATGCATTGTGAACTCACTGTCTCGCTTTAACTCAAAGTTCCGCAGCCATTGCTCGAAGGACTTACCGGTCGGACTGCTTGAAGACGTGAAGACCCAGGCGCATTGGGAACAACCCCAGCCCGCAGAATGCGGTTCCTCAATCCACACCAGCTTGCGATTCATGGCGGCCCTCTCGCTGCGCCCCATCGCTCTCTGGTCCCATGGCGATTGCTCGCGCAATAGGGGCTACTTTCGCTCTGCCTGTTTCCGCAGAAACCGCCACCCATTTTCGCGACGGCCCTGCATAAGAGGCTGACGAAGTTTACATGGGCTACTGTGGATGGCGTTGTTCGATATCCTACCGACGAGAGAGGATTTTTCTCGCGCGAAGCGTTCTCTTTTTGGGGAACACCGTATAATTTTCCGGGTGTCGCGCGAAATAAGACGGCTTCTGTTTCCGTATCTTTAAAATCCATATATCCGGAAGAAGTGCCGGCTGTGATTCCGGTTTATCTTGAGGTGTGTTTGTGGAAAGCAAAGACTTCCAAGTCGTGCAGTCCGGCGAGCGGTCAAATGCCGAAGGGAAACCAGTCAGCAACCTGATACTGCTATCGAGCTCGGATAGCGACTACAGCTCACTTCGTCCGCATCTGGAATACGTCAGCTTGCCAAACCATCTGGTCCTGCACGAAGGAGGCGGGAAGCTGGACTTTGTGTATTTTCCGAATGGAGGCTTGGTTTCTCTGATCGTCGTAATGAAAGATGGCAGGTCCGCCGAGGCCGGTATCGTTGGCAATGAGGGCTTTACCGGAACACCAGCGGCTGTTGGCTTGAGCAGGAGCCCGCTGCAAGCGGTGGTACAAATCACTGGGGATGGGTTTCGGGTAGCGGTCGCAGCTTTGCAGAACACCTTGGAATCCACTCCACGCCTGCAATTGATGTTGACCCGCTACGCGATAGTCCAGGGAATGCAGGTCGCACAAACCGCCGCATGTAACCGACTACACGATGTTAAGCAGCGCCTGGCGCGGTGGCTGCTCATGACTCAGGATAGAGTGGATTCGGCGTCGCTGCCCATCACCCATGATTTCCTCGCAACGATGCTGGGGACAGACAGGCCCAGCGTGACTTTGGCGGCCGGTGCTTTGCAGAAGAAGAAGCTCATCGAGTACACCCGTGGCGCGGTGAAGATCGTGAACCGCAAGAAACTTGAAGTCTCCGCATGTGAGTGCTACGGGATTACGCAACAGTACAACGGCGAGTTAGGCTTGAAATAGCCTGATTCACGTTCTCCTTGTGGTGAGCAGTGGTCCTGGTTCTGCATTTTTTTGTACGCTGAAGACCCTTCGCAAGCGTTTGCGGGCGTATCTGTTCCGCAATGGCAACGATTGGTTTTCGCCATGCGCCGGGTCGTGTGGAAACGAGATGTGGAGCCCTGTGGATTAAGGGCGCTTCGCGTCGAGGACGGACCTTACCTTCTGCGCCAAGGTGGCCAACTGGAAAGGCTTCTGCAGAAACAAAGTATCGGGCCCAAGTGCTTCCACTTGAACTGCCTGATCGCTGTACCCCGACATCAGGATGACCTTGGCGTTGGGATGCGCCTGTTTCAAACGAACGGCGATTTCTGAACCGTGAATTCCGGGCATAACCAGGTCTGTGAGCAGCACATCAATCGGGGCTTTGTGCTTCAGCATGAGATCAAGGGCCTCAGCGCCATTCCCGCATTCCAGGACGTTGTAGCCGATGGATTCAAGAAACTCCCTCGTGATGGCGCGCAGCCCTTCCTCATCCTCAACCAGTAAGACCGTCTCTGATCCGCGCACTGCTGTCTCCGATTTTACGGCGGATGTGCCAGCAGGCCGCGAAGGTTCCTCGACTCGGGGAAAATAAATCGTGAATGTTGTGCCCTGGCCGCGTTCGGATTGCACAGAAATGCAGCCGCCGACCTGCTTTACGATGCCGAACACCGTGGCCAGACCGAGTCCGGTGCCTTTTCCTGTTTCTTTGGTCGTAAAAAAAGGCTCGAAAATCTGGCCCTTGGTTTCCATGTCCATCCCGATGCCGGTGTCGCTCACAGCCAGCGTCACGTAGCGTCCCGGCGGAAGGCGGGGATCGAGACAGATGTCACCGTTGTCCAGATCGGCGGTGGCGATCTCAATCACCAGCTTGCCGCCATCGGGCATGGCATCGCGGGCATTCACCACAAGATTCATCGCTATCTGCTCGGTGTGGCCAGGGTCAATTCTGATGAACGCCGGACCGGCCGTAGTGACCAGGCTCACGTCCACGTCTTCGCCAATGAGATGGGGAAAGAACTTGCTGAAATCCCGGAGGAGCACATTGAGGTCAAGCACCCTTGGTTCAAAGACCTGCTGGCGGCTGAACGTCAAAAGTTGCCGGGTCACTAGAGACGCTTTGGCACCTGCGGCCATGATCTGGTCTGCGTATTTACGCACCCGGGCAGTGTCAGAAGCGTGCAGCAGAGTAAGCTCGGCGCAACTGTTTACGACCATCAGCAGGTTATTAAAATCGTGTGCGACGCCTCCGGCGAGCCGCCCGACCGCTTCCATTTTCTGAGATTGACGGAGCTGTTGCTCTAGCGAACGCTGCTCCGTTATGTCCTCGGCGACCGCTTCATGGATGATGGTTTCTCCGTGTTCATCCCGAATCACCCGTCCCGCGATCCGCACAGTCACTTGTCCGCCATCTTTGCGCTTCCAATTCAGTTCAATGCCGATGTAGGAATCCTGCTTCGAACTGTCATCGAGAGCTCTCTTGCGCTCGCTGGGGTTCATGTAAACGTCCCGCGAAAGCTTTAACTGCATGACTTCCCCGGCGGAGGCATAGCCCAGCATGGTAACGAGCGCGGGATTGACCGAAAGAAAACGGTCCTCTTTTACGCTGGAGCGGTAAATTCCGACCGGAGCGCGATGCACCAGAGATCGGAACTCCGATTCAGACCGCCGCAAGGCCAGGGCCGCTTCTTTGCGCTGAAGCGCCTGGCGGACAGCATTGGGCAAACGGGTCAGCCTGTCCTTGAGGATGTAGTCGGATATGCCCTGCTTCATACACTCCGCGGCCAGTTCATCGCCGAGCGAACCAGTCACCAGAATAAAGGGAGTGTCCAGGCGCATCGCCTGAAGAAACTGGAATGCCGCCAGGCCTGTCCACCCCGGCAGGCTGTAGTCGGCAAGGACAATATCGTACGTCGCCTTCGCCAATAGCTGCTGGAATTCTTCTTGATTGATCGCGCGATCGGCTGCAACGCTCACTCCATCCATCTGCAGGGTCCGCAGACACAGGTCGAAGTCTGATTCGCTGTCTTCCAGAAAAAGCACGCGCAGAGGCAGCGTTCCCTTTGAGTGAGTAGTCATCAAAATTCCACAGTGTTGTTTGCAAGTGTATCCGATCTTCTCAACCAACTGTAGCGCAACGAACATAGGGGTTTACAGAAATTATGTTGAAACTAGATTGCGCTCAGCGCAGATAAGTTAGAGATATCTAATACTGATGAGGTGCAATACTAGAGTGATCAACTACCATTGGAAAAACTTAACATTCGGCCCTCAGCTATAAAATCTATCCCGCTTTGTTGTTTCGTTCTTGTCAGTCAGGAGTAGATTAGCAAGAAGCAAGATTCTTGATTACCCAGGACGGCCCGCAAGTCTATTTTGTTCGCGACAACGTCGCTGGATTTGATGGCGGATATGTCAACGTCAGTGATAAGCCCCAACGCGCTTAAACGGTCACCAGTACCGGGAAGACGCGGGCTTTCTGCGATAGCGGTCCTGCTGATGCTCGTGATCGCTCCCTTTCTGATTTGGCCAACGCTTGCGACCCGGGCTTTTGATTCCTCGTATCTGCCGCATCTGTATTGTTACCTCGCGAAACCCGGACTCGTTTGGACCCACGTGGTGGCGGACTCGCTGATCGGCCTTTCGTATCTCGCGATTTCCGCAACCCTCGCGTACCTGGTCTATAGCGGACGCCGCGACATACCTTTTCAATGGATGTTTCTGGCATTCGGCCTGTTCATCGTTGCCTGTGGAGGCACGCATTTCGTGGAAGTCCTGACAATCTGGATTCCGGTTTACGTGTTTTCCGCTGCCGTCAAAGTCTTGACCGCCGCTGTGTCCGTGTTGACCGCCGTGCTTCTTCCCTTCACGGTGCCGCGGATACGGGCCCTGGTCCAAGGTACCAGGATCTCCGCGGAAAATACGGCCAGGCTGCGCGTCAATGAAGGCAGATTGCGCGCGATCACTGAAACCGCCACAGATGGGATCATATCTGCTAACTCCCAGGGTCATATCCTTTACTTGAACCAGGCGGCCATGCGCATGTTTGACTACCCCGTCGCCGAAGTGGTAGGTCAGCCGCTCACCGTCCTCATGCCCGAACGATTTCATGCGGCGTACGAAGAGGGTCTAAAACGATTCCTGACGACCCGGGAGGTCCATGTGATTGGAAAGACCGTGGAATTGGTAGGGAAAAGAAAAGACGGAGTTGAGTTTCCCCTGGACCTCTCGATCTCTGCCTGGGAAGCAGACGGAGAGACGTTCTTTACCGGAATCCTTCGCGACAGCACCGAACACAAGAAGGCATCGGAGAGAATCCGGCTGCAGAATGCACTGCTCGAGGTCGCTAACAAGGAATTGGAGAGTTTCAGCTATTCCGTTTCGCACGACCTTCGCTCCCCGCTCCGGGCGATCCATGGCTTCAGCGGGGCTCTTCTGGAGGATTGCGGGGACTCGCTTGATGCGACGGGCAAGAACCATTTGCAACGGATTCTGGCCGCCAGCCAGCGGATGGGGCAACTCATTGACGGTATGCTGCAGCTTGCGCATACCGCGCGCCGCACCATGCTTCGGGAAACGGTTTCCTTCAGCAGCCTGGCGGAAGAAATTGTCTCTCAGCTTCAGAAGTCGGAGCCCGACCGCCATGTGTGGGTCGAGATTGCGCCGAATTTAACGGTGGAAGGAGACCAGGCCCTGCTCCATGCCATGTTGCAGAACCTGCTCGGCAACGCGTGGAAATTTACTTCGAAATGCGTGGATGCACGGATTGAGGTGGGAACTCAGACCCAGGACGGCCTGCCAATCTATTTTGTTCGCGACAACGGCGCCGGATTTGATATGCAATATGCAGGAAAGCTTTTTGGCGCCTTTCAGCGTCTCCACGACGCAAGGGACTATCCCGGAACGGGCATCGGATTGGCAACGGTGCAGAAGATTATTCAGAGACACGGAGGCCGCATCTGGGCGGAAAGCCAGGTTGGCCGCGGGTCTACGTTCTACTTTGCTTTAGACCCGCCTGACAGTGTGACGGCGACGCTGTCAGTTTCGGCGGTGACTGAATCCGTCGCGCTGTACTGAGCGGTTTGCGGGTACCTGGAGAATCGGAGTAAACCTGATATGGCTGACAATCCTACGATCCTGTTAGTGGAAGATAACGAGGACGACGAAGACTTGACGCTGCGTGCGCTGAAGAAAAACAGCATTACGAATCAAGTGGTAGTGACCCGCGACGGCGTCGAAGCCCTGGACTACCTGTTCGGGACCGGAGCCTACGAAGGGCGAAATCTGACCAGCATGCCTGCCCTCATTTTGTTGGATTTGAAGTTGCCGAAAATTGATGGATTAGAAGTCTTGCGCCGGCTGCGTGCGAACGAGCGGACGCGGCTCTTGCCGGTGGTCATCTTAACCTCCTCGCGCGAGGAGCCGGACCTCATCAATAGCTATCACCTGGGCGCAAACAGCTACGTCCGCAAGCCGGTGGATTTTAACGAGTTCGCGGAAGCGGTGCGGCACCTGGGCCTGTACTGGTTGATCGTGAACGAGGCGCCACCCGCCACAAGGGCCTAGCTTCCGCCAGCGGCTTGGTGCAATCGTGCGAGAGCTGATGCCTGCCCTTTATTTGTCCGCGCGGTCCACACATCCGGAGCGGAATGAGCGATCGTCCACGGGGTTGAGGCGCTTGACCGTGCCGGGCCGCATCACCGGATAGTGGTGGATGGTGCAGAGGTAGTCGGCCACGAACCAGAGCGGCTTGTCGGTGGTCATCCAGTTCAAGTGGTCGAAGCGCCGCAGGTCTACCGGACGCGAGAAGGTCCGCAGAGAGCGTTGTTTGCGCAGGTTGAAATAGTTTTCAAAATAGCTCATGGCCAGTTCGCGAAGATTACGATAGACCGGCTCGCGGTAACGGAGTCCTGTGAAGTTGGACTTGGCCACCGCGCCCCAGTGTCCGCGTGTACGATAGATGGCCAGCACGTGGTCGCTGTCACCCTCGCCTTCCAGATCAAACACCAGCGGCGGGTGTCCGTTTACGCGCAGGGCCGCCGCGGCCAGCATCGCGCCCTCAAAGCAGTGAGAAGTGTTCTCCTGGAGCGCGCGGCGCGGGGACCATGCAGTGTCCGCCAGATGGTAGGGCATGGCGTCCAGAAATTTCTGGATGCCATACGGAGTCTTCAAGCTGCGCAGCTTGCGCAACTCTTTGGGAGTAAAGCCGGACTGGTCAACGGTCATCACGAGAACCTTACCACTGATGACGCTGATTGCGCTGATCGGGAACAAGCCGAGGAAGGTTACCGCGGATGCCCCTGACCTAATCTTTGCCCGTCGGCTTGGGTTGGTGTTTGGAAGGGGGGAGTGCCGCGGCAAGTCTGGCTACATAGCGGTTGGCGAGTTTCCAGGAGTCGCCGTCCTTACGCCACAGGTCCACGACGAAGTACTCGCCGCTTACGTCCTTGCCGTTGGATGTCGTCTGCTGAATCCGGTCGAACTTCACCACTGCGGCGTCTCCGAGGTCGGCCACCGACATTTGGCGAATGATGAAGGACTTCAGTTTGTAATTCGGCGTCATCACCTGCGGGACCCAGTCTTCCCCCGCGATGGGATCGGCGTTTGGTGACTCAATCGTAAAGTCGTCGGCCAGCAAACTGCTCAATCCGGCCTGGTCTTTCTTTTGGACGGCTTGCAGAAGTTGCTTCTCCAGCGCCGTAAATACGGTGACCTGACGCGTGGCCGTGCTGATTCTCGGCGTGAGTCCGGGTTGCACCGGTTCCTGTGCCGCAGCCGGTATCGCGGCGGCAAGCAAGGTCAACCACACGTGTAAAAAGAAGCGGCCTTGCATATCACTCCTCCGGAGCCATATCTGATTTGTGAAGCAAAAGAAAGAGCGCCGCGAGGCGCCCCGGGAAAAGCAAAGGCCGCCAGGCGAGGCCGGCCTTTTGCCAGTCTATAAGATCACAGATGCTGGACGCACGCGCCACCGTTGGCGTTTTCCCAGTTCTGCTGGATCATCCAGTCATTGTTGCCAAAGGTCTGGTTGAATTTCGCTCCCGCGGCATCGGCAGCGGAAGTGCACAGAGACCCGGCGGCACAAGCACCGGTTGCGCCAAAGTTGAAGTTGCACTTGTCCGCGTTCTCCTGACCGCTTGAGTCGAACCAGGCGTTCAGGTCCGGATCGGAGATGGCTTCTTCCTGCTCATGGGTCAGTACGTTGATCAGTCCGTCCGAGCCGCCAACACCAGCTGCCGGGCTGTTGGGACCAGTAGTCTGGATTTCGCAACCCGAAGGGCAGCGGTCTGGATTGCCAACGAAAGCCCACTTGATATCAGCGCCGCCCAGCGTCTGGCGAGTGTGAAATCCGCAAAAAGAGCTGCAGAATCCCCGTTCACTGACGTTGGATGAAGTCAGGACCATGTATACCCCGTTGGGGTCCACAGGCAGGCCGTTGCTGAACGATCTGGTGACAATCGCCGAAAGCTTGCTGTTGGACAGTTTGGTCCCCTGAGAGCCGGTGTCGAAAATAGCGCCGCCCAGAGTAACGTTGCCGCTGACATTGCCGGTGGTGTCTCCGTAAGTAGAGTTAATCTTTTCGTAGGGCGTGTTTCCCAGACTGTTGACGTAGTGCTCCACTAAAGTGACGGTGGCCGAAGTATTGGAGCCCGTGCTTGCCCAGTTGCCGTACCAGATCAAATAAATCGGCACTGGGTTGCCTTTCAGGACCGGGCCGCCGTTGTAGTTGATGCCATTGCCCGTGACTACAGCTCCGCCGGTGGGCCGAGCTTCGTCGTCAGTCACTGGAACCGACACGGCGGAGCCGTCGCCGTTGGGGACCAGTTTCTCGCCCGGGTTAGGCTGCGGGTCACGCACTTTTTGCGCCAGCAGGAGATTGACGGCCAAAACAGCGAACAGCAACGTAAGAGCGTACCTGACTTTTCCAGGAGTGGATCTCATTGATGCACCTCAATGCTTTCTTGGTTTTGTTTTTGCCCGATCTGTTGAAACGCGATGAACAGAAAGATGCCAAAGAGTAGAGCCACGGGCAAGGCCAATCACGCGAGTCGCAGCCCTCCCGCACCAAATCCTGCGCAGCTTATCACGCCACGAATCCCCAGGCAACAGAACTCCGCGCCATTTGTGTGCAACTGTTCCCAAATCGGAATACGTAATCCGATGCCTAAAGTGTCTACCGATAATGCTGAATCAGCAGAATCCATCCCGCAAATGCGCCGGTGCATTGTTCTGCGTTCCTAATTCGCATTGAATGATCAAGATCGAAAGGTGGGCGGAGACCGCGGGCAAAGAGAGGTGCCAGCGCCCGGTTCCTGCGTCAAGGCTGGGAGCGCAAAGATTCCCGAAACGGGCTACAAAAACTGGCGTCTTACGCTCCGACCGCCTGTTTGAGGTTGTTTTTGACCGGCACTTTGGTGAACCAGTTATGGCGGTCTTCCATAGTGCCTTTCACGATTCCAAAGAATTCACGCTGTAAGGCCAGAGTGATTGGACCGGTCACAGCGTTGTTGACTTTGATCTTGTCCACGGAGCGGATGGGGGTGATTTCCGATGCGGTACCGCAGAAGAAGACTTCGTCGGCGATATAGAGCATTTCACGCGGGACCATCTGCTCGACTACGGTCACGCCGATATCTTCGGCCAGCGTAATCACGGCGTCGCGTGTGATCCCCGGCAGCACGGAATTGCCCAGAGGCGGAGTCATCAGCTTGCCCTGGCGAACGACAAAAATGTTGGCGCCCGACGCCTCGCTCACGTAGCCGTTCACATCGAGGGCGATGCCCTCCACGTATCCATTGATAATGGATTCCATCTTAATGAGCTGGGAGTTCATGTAGTTGGCGCCCGCTTTGGACATGGCCGGCATGGTGTTGGGAGCGATGCGGGTCCAAGAGGAAACGCAGGCGTCCACGCCCTCGCTGACGTCGCCATGGCCCAGGTACTTGCCCCAGGGATAGTTGACCATGTAGACCTCAATCGGCGAATTGGCGGGATTGACCCCGGCTTCGCCGTATCCGCGCATGACGACGGGACGCAGGTAACACGGCCACAGTCCGTTCGTCGCCACCAGTTCCCCGGCCGCGTCGCAGAGCTGGCTGTGGCTGTAGGGAACTTCCATGCGGTAGATTTTGGCTGAATCGGAAAGCCTGCGCATGTGCTCGTTCAGCCGGAAGATCGCGGGCCCGTCCGCGTGGGCGTAACAGCGGATGCCTTCGAACACCGAGGAACCGTAGTTGACCACGTGGGACATCACATGGATCGTGGCGTCCTTCCACAAGATCAGTTTTCCGTTGTGCCAGATCTTCTCGGTCGCTTGAATGGCCATGCCAGGCTCCTTCGTTCGCGGAATGAACGTCGCGCCGGGACCACGTCACCCTTATTCCGTGGTTCCAACTGCTACTTAGATGCGGATTCCCGCGCGAACGAGCCAATTATAGCTGACAAGGTTTGGGCCAGACCACATACAGATGTAAGCAAAAACCGCGCTACAGATGCGGATCGGTTGCCGGCGCGGCTTTTCCCGAAGGCGGCGGTGCGGCGCTGGCCGCGGCCACGACGGGAGGCTTCTGCAAATACATTTTGGGATTGGCCATGATTACCGGCATGGCGGCAAAAGGTTTGGAATAGTCGTTGCCGGCGTTCCAGAAAAGAAAGCCGTTGCCGCCGTGTCCTCTGGAGGCGCCAACCTGCTTGAGGATGTATTGCGGCGAGTACGTCCGCGTCCTCCAGGCGAAGGCCTGCAACCACGGGCGCAGCGTGACGCCGGAGCCGGTCGTGACCTTCACATACTGGTCCATGGAAGTGCTGATGAAATGCTCAGGCTCGTCGCCGGGATGGGCGTAACCATCCATGCCGAAGAAATGCGAAGGGTAGATCATGGGGGAAAGCACATCGCAATACCTGGCCATCTTGACGATGTCCTGTCCGGTGCGGTTGAGATCCACCTGGCGCTGCCACGCCATCACGCCGAAAACGTCGAGCGAGAGCAGGACTCCCTTGGCGTGCAGACCGCTGTAGGCCTTTTCCAGGAAGCCGGCAATTACGTCGTCGCGATGCACTTTGGGGTCGGCCTGGTAGGCGAACTGTGCGTCTTTCTGGTCGCCCTCGGCGGGGAAGCGGACGTAGTCGAACTGGATTTCATCCACGCCGGACTGGGCAACAAAATTGGCCAGTGCCAGATTGTAGTCCTGCACTTCATGCCGCGAGGGGTCCGACCAGACCAGCTTGCCGTTTTCGCGCCACGGCTGGTGCGTCCTGCGGGACTGGACGGCAAGCGTGCCGTGGTTGCGCGCGATGTTGTCATCGCGGAAAAGCGCCTGGCGGGCGATGGCGTGCATCTCCAGAGAGTGCAGGAAGCGCACGTATTTGGGCAGATTGCTGATGGGATAGTTCTTCAGCTTGCGCGCCAAAGGGTTAGTGAACGGGATATTGATGGTGCCGTCAGTGTCCTTCACGTCAAACACCACAGCGTTGCCGCCGCTGGCGCGCCAGCGACGCACCAGATTGATGCCGCGTGCGCTGGTGGCGCTGGTGCCCGTGAGGTAGATCGCCCGGACCTCGCCGTCTTTGGGAAATGGCCGGCTCTTTTCCACAACCGGCTGGGTTTCGATGCCGGGCACAAGGACCGTGTCTCCTTTGCGGAAAGCCGCCTTTTCGTCATTCGCTTTGCGGATGGCGGCTTCGAGTTCCGGCGCGGTCATGTAAGACGATTCAGTGAGGTACAGACGCGCGATCGTGAGCGCAGAAGTACTCGCCTTGGCCGCATACGCAACCGTACCCGGAGGCAGAGTCTGTTGCGCGGCCGGCTTAGAACTGCTGGCGGCAGAGGCGGTCGGCGCCGCCGGATTGGTTTGCGAGATTAACTGCCCGTGCCGGGCAAACAGGACCATGGTGAAGGCAATCCCTGCAGCTAGCAGGACAAGAAAGGACACAGTACGGAACATATTTTTTGACATCGGATTTCTTTTCCCGGAGTGTGATTGCATCTTAGCATGACGTGAGATGCGCCAATAGAAACGAAGGTGGTTGGCCTTCTTGTAGTAACCAAAGTGCTAAATCCTGCGACGGATACTGCCGACTTGAGAGGCTATTCCTGGGGTGAGCGAGAGGATGGCAGGCCCCGGATTACAGTTATCCCTTCTTCAGTTCCTGCAGCACCTGCCGGGCGACTTCCTTGAGGGTTTCAAAGACACCCGCACCCTGAAAAGCCACAGCCTCAAAGGCTGGTTCGCCCTTCTTGACCAGTTCTCGTTTCAGGTCGGCGACGGGCAGCGCTGTTGGCAGGTCGCGCTTGTTGAGCTGAAGGACGTAGGGGATCTTGCTGAAATCGTATCCGTGCTCTTTCAGGTTCTCTATCAGGTTTTCGTGGGCCTCAAGGTTGGCGTCCAGGCGCTCCTCCTGCGAGTCCGCCACAAAAACCACTCCATCCACGCCGCGCAGTATCAGCTTGCGGCTGGCATCGTAGAACACCTGGCCCGGGACGGTATAAAGGTGGAACCGGGTCTTGAAGCCACGCACAGTCCCCAGATCCAGCGGAAGGAAATCGAAGAAAAGTGTACGGTCCGTCTCCGTGGCCAGAGAGATCATCTTGCTCTTCTGTTTATCGGCCGTCTTGTTGAAAATATACTGCAGATTCGTCGTCTTGCCGCCAAGACCGGCGCCATAATAGACGATCTTGCAGTTAATTTCCCGGGCCGCAAAATTGATAAAGCTCAAAAGTCTGTCCTCACGTTCGGCTCGTGCGCAGGGTCCCGTGTATGGGTTCCGCACGAAGGGGGGGCCCAACGTCCTTTGTTTACACGAAAGGTTTCTTATATCACAACACACTAAAACTGAGGCAACAGCAATCGCTCAAAGTGCCTTGGGCCCGAATGCTTGTACTGCTTTCGAAAGTTACGAAAGTTCCAATCACTGCCGTTGTGGAGGCAGCGGGCAATAATTTGGCCTTGACTGTATCACGAGGTCCGGGCGGTGGACGTTCACAACCAGCTCGTGACAATTGCTGGCCGGCGTTCCCCGGGTGTTAAATCCCAGGGTGTACTGGTTCTTAGCATCCACGGTGAGCCTGGTGTAGGCCTGCTCAATGGCTTCCCGGCTGAAAGCGGAATACATCTGGCCGCCGGTTTCGACCGCGTACCGCGGCAGAAGGTCTCCGTATCCCATGCCCGGAATGCGTATGCGGTTGAGCCGGTCGTAGATGGGGATGGCGGCAGTATCCACGCCAATGCCGTATACCGCGATATTCCTGGCCAGAAGCACTCTGCGGACCTCGTCATAGGACGCCGTGCTGCCGCTTTCACGCCCGTCGCTGATCACGAAAACAATGTTACGCCGCACTTGACCGGAGCGCCGCAGCATCTCGCTGGAGTGCCGGGCCAGATCGTTGGCCGCCCGCAAAACGGCGTCATTGAGAACATGCTGTTCTTTGGCCGGGGTGGAATACGAAGGATTGCTCATGCCAGGGTCCGCCGGATGGCCGTTAATCATGGGGACGTTGTTAATGGTCCCGCCGGCCGCGGCTGGTGCACTGGAGCGCCCCGGACGTTTGATTCTCTGCAGGGTGGAATCGCCGACCAGGGCGGCGCCGGTGAAACTCTCAATTTCCTGCACCGTGCTGCCGTAGCGGTAGAGCGCCACCTCGTCAAATTCGCTGAATGCTCCAATCAGACCTTTGAGGCTCTCGTTGATCTTCTTCATCGTCTCCGGATTCAACTCCGTGTCCACGACCACCGCGACGGTAAGAGGGAACGGCTGGCTACTGAAGTAGCTGAGCTTTTGCGGCTGGCCGTCCTCAAAGACCGCGAAGTCACGCTGGGTAAGGCCTTCCACCAGACGGCCATTTGGGTATTTGACCGTTACAGGAATCTCTACAAAATTAACCTTGACGATGAGCGTCTTAATCGCGTCGGGGCCAGTAGCAACATCCTGGCTTGCCGGTTGGGCGGGTTGCCCTGCACTCGGCGGATTCTGAGGAGTGGTCGCCGTATCGGTGGGCGGCTGGTCAGGGTGGACATTCTTCGGCGCGGGAGGCGTGTCTGCAGGGAATTGCTGCACGGGCACTTTAGGCTTGGGAGCGTCGGGAATGTCCTGCTGCCCGAGGGCCGGAAGGCAAGCCAGGGCCACCGTCCATAACAGCGTTCTTGTACCGGAGCCAAAGCCAAACATGTGTCCCTCCCGTAAAAGCCGGAGCCACCGCAAAATGCCGGGGAAACCCTCTACAATAGATATTAATCGATTTCCAACGGTTGCGGGAGAGCGAAAGGCAGCATCCAACACCATATGCGAATCCCAATTGTCAGCGTAGCCTTGCTCGCGGTGTTTTTGCCGGCCGCCGGCCTCTGCCAGGATCCTAATGCGGCCCCCCAGAACCAGGATACCGCGACGTTCCGCAAGAACGTCAACGTGGTCAGTGTTTTCTTCACGGTAAAGGACCATCACGGGGCCCTGGTTCCAAATCTGACCAAGGATGCATTTGAGGTTTTTGAGGGGGGCAAGCCCCAGACCATCAAGTATTTTTCCATGGAGTCAAACCAGCCGCTGACGCTCGGCCTGCTCATAGACAGCAGCGGCAGTATGCAACGGATGCTCCCCACCGAGAAAGTGGTCGCGGCTGATTTCCTGCGTCAGGTGATCAGCGAGAAGGACCTGGCGTTTGTCATCAGCTTTGACATCAGCGTGGACCTTTTGCAGGACCTTACTTCCGACGGCCG
>Ga0210407_10000785_pt1 | contig 33191 bp, 33 predicted proteins | sample IncBWC27MmetaG_FD_150860 | JGI IMG/M metagenome (GOLD analysis project Ga0210407, IMG submission 150860) | Forest soil microbial communities from Barre Woods Harvard Forest LTER site, Petersham, Massachusetts, United States - Inc-BW-C-27-M | ecosystem: Environmental > Terrestrial > Soil >...
CACCGTATTTTGATAGCGCACGCCAAGTACTCCTTTCTGAGTCTCTTCAACCAGAAAGTTACCACCAAACCTAGGTGGCGCTTGGCGTGCAGCCGCAAGCAGTTGACTCATTCCCCGGACAGCCCTGCGCGAAAGCGGGGAAGACGAATGGGCCTGTTGGGAGGATTTCCTGACAGCGGCTTCCCCGGCGGCGGCGCGCGATGAGCGAACCTTTGTTCGATCGCGTGGCATTGATCGGCATTGGGCTGATCGGCTCCTCGCTGGCGCGGGTCTTGCGCCGCAACAGCCCAGCGACAACCATCGTCGCGTGCGCTCGCCGGGCGGAGACGCTCGCGGCGGTGCGGCGGCTCGACCTCGCCGACGAGACCACCGACGATCCCGCGAGTGCGGCGGAGGGTGCCGATCTCGTGGTGATCGCCACGCCGCTCTCGGCCTATGCCGAGATCGGACGACGGATCGCCCCGGCATTGCGGCGCGGTGCGATCCTGACCGATGTAGGCTCGGTCAAGCAGGCGGTGATCCGCGATCTGCAGCCATCGCTGCCGGAAGGCGTGCACTTGGTCCCCGGCCATCCGGTCGCGGGGACCGAGCATTCCGGGCCCGAAGCGGGCTTTGCGGAATTGTTTCGCGGGCGCTGGTGCATCCTGACCCCGCCGCCCGAGACGGCACCCGAGGCGGTGGCCGACGTCACGCGGATGTGGGAGCAGGCCGGCATGCGGGTCGTGACGATGAGTGCGGACCATCATGACCGGGTGCTGGCGGTGACCTCGCACCTGCCGCATCTGATCGCCTACACGATCGTCGGCACCGCGACCGACCTCGAGGACAGCCTCAAATCCGAGGTCATCGAGTTCTCGGCCAGCGGTTTTCGCGACTTCACCCGGATCGCCGCTTCGGATCCGGTGATGTGGCGCGACGTCTTTCTCAACAACCGGGAAGCGGTGCTCGAGATCCTGCAGCGCTTTACCGAGGACCTGACCGCCCTGCAGCGCGCGATCCGCTGGGGCGAGGGCGACAAACTGCAGGATCTCTTCACCCGCACCCGCGCCATCCGGCGCTCGATCATCGAGGCGAAACAAGCCTAGCGGCATCGGCCGCATTCCCCTGCCGTCAGGGAGAAGACGCCTTTAGCCGCAAAAAAGCCCCCTCTCGACGCCAAAACCTTCCGTGAGATCAACGGCTTGGGTACGATTTGCCCGAGCCGGCCGACAGCGGAATTTTCGGAGGCCGGCAGGGGATTGGCAGCGGAATTCAACACCCGGCCGCTTGCTTGTGTATCTATCATAAAAAGCCCATTTAATAATTGACATTACAGCACTAATAGCCTATATAGGTACAGGCTTGGCCGGCGCAAGGGGCGGCTGCATCGGCGTCCGAGCTGGTGAACCAGAGATGTGCCCGCGTTCCCGCCGGGATGACCGAACAGCAAGGCTTGCTGATCTGATGCAGACAGCCACGAAGCGGTGCCCTCCAGGCGCCTCAGCTTGGAGGATGGTGCGGAGCAACCGGAAGAGAACGCTCTGCCCGCGACCAGGAGAGTCACCGGCCGTCCGCCGGCTACCCCCCCGGGAAGAACGAACCGTTCCGCTCGTGGCCGATTTCGGCAAACTCGCTGGACGACGTCGTCAGCGGATCCGACACGAACGTGTAGTCACCCACTGTCGCGGTCCATTCCATCTGCGCCTTGTTGCGGATGAATTCGCCTGCGAAGCCGCCGTATACGGGGTCGGTGTTGCGAATATTAACCCTTTGCTGCACGCCGCTCCAGACTACCGTGGCCGACACCGATCCTGTCGGCAGAGGCGACGGTACCGGGCCGAACAACGCATTGCCAAGAGTGCCGTAATCGAAGACCGGCACGTCGAACGCCTTGAGGGACGCGCTCCCTTTTCCTAACTGGACCTCGACGCTGTCGTCGGGCAGCTCGATTGTCCAAAATAGGCCGACAGGTGGAAAGGTACTCGGGTTGAAGTCATGGATCTGATCGCCTCCCACGGAGGACTGATAGACGTCCACTCAGACCAGCGCGAATGTACCTTGATGGACACGGCCGTCCGTACCCCGGAAATCCCCCTGCATGAACCGCATATCCGAGGCCAAGAAAGGCAGCCGCAGTACCTCTCCGGTTTTTGTGTTGGTTTGCGTCACCATCCCGTCGAGGTACGCGAGCCCGACAAAGCCGTTGAGGTTGGTAATGGTAATTGGTTCCGCATCGATTGGATCGACCGAGGCCGGGGCAAACACGTGATACGCCCCGCCGAGAACGGGCGAACCACCGGGGATGTGAACGGGCGCGAATGACATTTTCGGTGCCGCCAGTCCCGGCCTGAGCAACCCGGCGCCGAGCGCACCACCAAGCACCGCCGTCCCGGCAGCGATACCGACGAACCGACGCCGCGTCATCGCGGGGTGAGATCTGCCCACACCCGCAGCCTTCCGGGCGGCAAGTGCACGAATGTTCATCGTCTCCTCCTAACCGGTCTTCGTGCTGTAAACCTGCCTTTGGGAATCAGCGGCGTCTGCAAAGCCGATCCAAAAATTTGCAAAAAATTGCAAAACCCCAGGGAAAGGCTAACTCGAAATTTTTACCCTCCGAGACTGCTCACTCGTTTGGTCGCGGCACGGAAGGCGAAAATACGGCGGAGGCTGCCGGCGCCGGTGTCGTACGGCTCGGCGGCTTCTGTCTCGAGCGGCGCCGCCGCTGTCTGCTGCGTGATGACTCGGATGACGCGGCAAGCCTTCGCGGCCTCACCCGATCTCCGTTGATGTGATTGTGTAGGAAAAGGCCTCCGGATCGAGAGAATCCTTATAGCCGTGCGTGGTCTCTGCATAAGGGTACATCAGGAAGCCGATCGGCCCATGTTGTTGTCCCGGCAGCGTGAAGTCGCGAGCATAGTTGAATCCGACCCAGTTCATTTCCCAGTTACCGAATAGCCGCTCGTGCAGCGTCCTCACCTTGTCGCTGTCAACCGGAACGTTCTCCTCCAGTACGACCTTGCGGATATCGGCGGCGTCGACTGGAAACCAGCCCTTGGTATCGATGTACACTTCGGCACGGCAATGCTGCGCCTTGGTGATATCGCCAGATTTCCCGAGCGATCTCGTCAATTTCGAGTCCGCCACTCTGACGCCGAAGAAGTCTCGCGCCGGCAGCCCCGCCGCACGCGCCAAGCCCACAAAAAGCGAATTAATATCGGCGCATTTGCCGCCCAAATCACCGGATTCCAGCATGAACACGATGTTCCCAAGACCGCAGCCGCGTGTCTCCGCGCGGCGGAACGTGTTGTCAACTATCCAATCATAGATCGCCCGAGCCTTGTCCAGCGGAGCGGTGCGGGTGCCAACGATCTCGCGCGCCTTCGCCAAGACGATGCCGTCGTTCGGGGAGCTTGCAGTCGGCTTAAGATATTCGGCCAATTCGTCGTGCGAGGCATCAGGGTAAAAACCCGATCGGTCGCGGGTTGCCACCTGGGCAGCGATTACGATCTCGCGCGCTATCTTCGGGTCCGTCCAAGTGGCCGAGACGATCGGTGCTCGCGAAGTCGCTTCCCACAGGACATGAGTAGCGACGGGCGAACGCCAACTGAGATCGAGAACCCGCTGGTAGTCGAGCGCATCCTGGGGTACAGGCACCCATAACCGCACATCAGTGTCCGACGCCGAATCTTTGATGTTGATGCGATAGGTGATCTCAAACTGGCGCCAGCCCGTCTCCGCAGTATGCGCTCCTCGCCCACCCGTGCCGATGATCCCGGCCGCCGCCACGCTCTTGATGAAGTCACGTCGTTGCATCGAGCTGTCTCCCTCGTGCTGATTGCGCCTCAACGAGCACTCAGCTTGGTAGGTACGATCTTGTTTCCTTTCATCGCTGCGGAAACCTCCCATTACAATCCTGTTGTTTCGCGTTGCCGAGCCAAAACGTTGCAAAAGATTCCAAAACTCTAAGCAAAGGCCTCCTCATTCCGAATTCGCTCGCCCCCACGGAACGCGTCGATCGGTCTTCCGTGGCGTCGACCGGTTCGATGAGCGGGGATGGGAACGGGAGTGTTGCCGTATGGCCTAAGCTACCGTGCCCATCCTCGACTCTAAATCCGTCGTTGGGTTCGCGCAGGGAGGCGGAAGCATGGGGGAGCATGCCGGCGCCGATGTCGTACGCTTCAGCGGCTTCCGCTTCGATCGGCGCCGCGGGTGTCTGCTGCGTGAAGGTGAAGACGGCGCCCTTACTCCGGTCGCTATCGGCTCGCGCGCCCTCGATATTCTGGGCCTGTTGATCGACCGCCAAGAGGGTCTCGTCTCGAAGGACGAGATCCTGAACGCCGTTTGGCCGGGGGTGGTCGAGGGCGCCAATGTCACGGTGCAAATCTCGGCGCTTCGCCGTGTCCTCGACGGGGGCCGGCCCGAGGGAAGTTTGATCCAAACCGTCTCGGGGCGCGGCTATCGCTTTGTCGCGCCGGTGATCTGGCCCGAGGTGGAGCCACATCTCGGAACCCCTCCCGCCCTAGGCGAGAAGCAACCCGCCGGGGATGAACCCGCACCGCCGCGATTGCCGCCCCGATGGCGCGCCGCCGGCGTTACAATCTCGGCGGCCATCGGGACAATGCTCGGCCTCGCGGTCGGCGCGTGGTGGTTTTGGCCGACGCTCCGCCCCTCGCCGTCACCTCAGGTCGCAGCTGCGTTAGTCTTGCAGCCTGTCGTCGCGCCGCGACTGTCGATTGTCGTGCTGCCCTTCGTCAATCTCAGCAATGACCCCGACCAGCAATATTTTGCCGACGGGATTACCGACGATCTGACGACCGATCTGTCGCGGATTACGGACATGTTGGTTATCGCGCGCAATACAGCGTTCACTTATCGGAACAAGCTATTCGCGGCAAAACAGATCGGCCGCGAGCTCGGCGTCCGCTATATGTTGGAAGGCAGTGTCCAGCGGTCGGGCAGCCACGTCCACATCAATTCCCAGCTAATCGATGCCGAGACCGAGGCACATTTGTGGGCCGAGCGGTTCGATCGGGATGTGGAGGATTTATTCGCCCTTCAAAACGAGGTCACGAGCCGGATCGCAATCGCGCTCAAAACAGAGCTGATGGCCGCAGAGGCGGCTCGGCCGACCAAGCATCCGGACGCTCTGGATTACATGCTCCGGGCGCGCGCGATCTTGCTGCAACCGCGGACGCGCGACAACTTCGCAGCGGCGATAAGCCTCTTCGAGCGTGCGCTGGCGTTTGATCCCAGTTCCGTTGAAGCCCAAAGCTGGCTGGCGAAGGCCCTTGTAGACCAGGTTATCAATGATATGACCGCCTCGCGGGCAACCGACATGGCACGCGCGGAGAAGCTGGTTTCGGAAGCGCTGGCCGCATCGCCCCGGAGCGCTCTGGCGCATTTCGCCAAGGGGCAGCTGCTGCGCGCGCAGCGCCGACCCGAGGAGGCCATTCCCGAATACGAGACGGTGATTGCGCTCGACCGCAATTGGCTTTCGGCGTACGCGAATGTCAGCTGGTGCAAACTCCTGATCGGATCGAGCGACGAAGTAATTCCGCTCGTCGAGAAACTCCTCCAGCTCAGCCCTCGCGATCGCGATGTCAGCGTTTGGAATTACTGGATCGGGCGCGTACACCTGCTGAAATCGCGCACCGAGGAGGCGATCCTCTGGTTCGAAAAGGCGCGCAGAACCAATCCGGCTCTCGCCTTCGTCCACGCCTATCTCGCCTCCGCCTACGCCCTCAATGGCGACGCCGAGCGCGCCGCGGCCGAGCTCGCTCAAGCGCGCCGACTGAGCGCGGACGGGCGTTATTCCAGCATTACGTGCCTGAAGGCCACTCAATATTTTGGGGTGCCGAAGGTCCGTGACTTGTTCGAGGCCACTTATTTCGCCGGGCTGCGCCGGGCCGGGATGCCGGAAACGTAAGCGGCGCACAGCCGGCCGCTCTCAGGAGGAGAGGAAGCGAATGATCGATTTTCGCAGCGACAATACCGGCCGGGCGGCACCCGAGATCCTCGAGGCGCTGATCCGGGCCAACCACGGCACTGCGCTCGGGTATGGCGGCGACGACTACACGGCCACGCTGCAACAGCGCTTCTCCGAGCTGTTCGAGATCGCGGTCAGGGTCTTCCCGGTCGCCACCGGGACTGCCGCGAACGCTCTGGCGCTGGCCTCGCTCGGCCCGTCCTGGGGCAATGTCTATTGCAGCGAGGTCGCGCACATCAATACCGCGGAGGCCAATGCCACCGGGTTCTTTGGCGGCGGCCTCAAGCTCGTCCCGGTGGCCGGCGATCACGGCAAGATCGGCGCCGCTGCGCTCGCCGAGACTCTGGCGGGGATCTCGCCGGGGCAGATCCATCGCGGCCGGCCCGCAGCGGTCAGTCTGACCCAGGCGACCGATCTTGGTGCCGTCTATTCGCTGGACGAGATCCGTGGCGTTGCCGAGGTGGCGAAGGCGCGCGGTCTCAAGCTCCACATCGACGGGGCGCGCTTTGCCAATGCGACCGCACGGCTCGGCTGCAGCCCGGCCGAGCCGACCTGGCGCGCCGGCATCGACATCATGTCGTTCGGAGCGACCAAGAACGGCGGCGCGCTGTGCGATGCGATCGTCGTCTTTGCCCCCGAGATTGCCGATATCGTTGCGGTGCAACTGCGCCGCGCCGGCCAGGTCTGGTCGAAGATGCGCTTTGCCTCGGCGCAGCTGATCGCCTATGTCGAGAACGGCCTTTGGCTCGACATGGCGCGCGCCTCGAATGCGATTGCAGCACGCATTGCCGCGGGACTGCGCGGGCTCCCCGGTGCCCACCTCTTGGCGCCGGTCGAGGCCAACGAGATTTTTCTCGAACTGCCGAGCACGACGATGGACGCGCTCGAAACCGACGGCTTCCAGTTCTACCGGCGCAGCCGGAGCCTCGCCCGTTTCGTCTGCCGCTTCGACACGACCGAGGCGGAAGCCGACGCGCTCGTCGCGGCGCTGCGCCGGCACCTTGCTCTGACGGCGCCTCCGCGCGCAGCCGAATAGCGAGATCGGCGCCGCCCTAGTGGCCCCGACGGCACAGAATACCCGCGACATTTTCGGAGGGCTGCTTTACCTTGAGCATAAGGCTCTGCACAGGAGCCAAGCTTAACAGGGGAGGGCGCGGCGATGGCGGCGGTTGAACGTGAAACCGTAAACACCATCCCGTGGTGGAAAGAGCCCACCAAGGACCAATGGTATGCCTACTTCGCAGCCTGGGGCGGGTGGACCCTCGACGCCTTCGACTTCACCGCGTTCTTGCTGATCATCGCGCCGATCGCCAAGGAATTCGACGTGCCGGTGCCCGAGGTGGCCGCGGTATTGACGATCACCCTGTGGATGCGGCTGCTCGGCGCCACCGCCAATGGCTGGCTCGCCGACCGGATCGGCCGCAAAACGCCGCTGATGATCTCGATTGCCTGGTACTCGGTCTGCAATTTCTTGGCCGGGCTGGCGCCGAGCTTCTTTTTGCTGTTTCTGTTCCGGGCTCTTCTCGGCATCGGCATGGGTGCCGAATGGCCGGCCGGCGCCGCGCTGGCGATGGAGACTTGGCCGGTGCGCTCGCGCGGCTTCATGGGTGCGGTGATGCAGGGCTCGTGGGGGATCGGCTTCCTGTTGTCGAGCGGGATCTACGGTCTGTTCTACAACTACATCGGCTGGCGGGGCCTGCTGATGATCGGCATCTTGCCCGCCCTCCTGATCATCTGGATTCGGATATACGTCAAAGAACCCGAGATCTGGGTCGAGAATCAGCGCCAGCAGAAATTGCAGGGCCGCGAGGTGCGGACGCCGCTGTTCTCGATCTTCAAGCTGGACATGCTTGGAAACACGCTGACGACCTGCCTGATGATGGCGAGCGCGTTTGTCATCTATTATGCGAACTACGCGCTGTTCGCGACCCATTTGCAGCTCGATCTCAAGCTGAGCCCGGCATTGGTCGCCCTGCCGATAGCACTTGCCAACACCTGCTTCTTCCTCTCTTCGCTGTTCTGGGGCTGGCTGGGGGAACGCATCGGCCGGCGCGGGGCGATCCTGATCCCGGCGGCCCTCGGGGTTCCGACGGCGTTCCTTTATCTGATGACCGACGACTATACGTTGATCGTCATCGGATTTGCGTTGCAGGGGATGTTTGCTTGCGGCGGCATGCACGTTCAGTACCCGGCCTATCTCTCCGAGCGGTTTCCGACCGAAGTGCGGGCGACGGCGGTCGCCTTTTGCTTCCACCAGGGGGCGATCTGGGGCGGGTTGATCTCGCCGTTGCTCCTTTTATACGCAACCACCCACCAGATCGGTCTGTCGGGCCCAATTCTCATCACCACTGTGGTGGGCTTGGCCATCTTCCTTGTCGCTGTGCTGTTGAGCCCGGAGACAAGAGGGAAGGTCTTGGTGGCCGACCTGACTGTCGCCTGAAACGCCTTTTTGGGGCCGCTCGACGTCGCGGAGGCCGAACCACGGTTGAAAAACACCCGCGACACTCCCGCATTCCTACTTTACATTGCCGGCAGGACTCTAACTGGAGGAGCCGTCCGGAACGGGAGGGAGAACATGGCGGCGGTCGAGACCGTAAGAAGCATTCCCTGGTGGAAGGAGCCGACCAAGGACCAGTGGTATGCCTGGTGGGCGGCTTGGCTGGGCTGGACGCTGGACGCCTTCGATTTCACCGTCTTTCTGCTGATCATCAAACCGATCGCGGACGAGTTCCATGTACCGACGACCGAGGTTGCTATCGTCTTTACGCTAACTCTGTGGATGCGGCTCGTCGGAGCGGTCGCCTCGGGATGGCTCGCCGATCGGGTCGGACGCAAGCTGCCGCTGATGATCTCGATCTTCTGGTATTCGATCTGTAACTTCATCGCCGGGTTTTCGCCGACCTTCATGTTCCTGCTGGTGTTCCGCACATTGCTCGGGATCGGCATGGGTGCGGAATGGCCGGCCGGCGCGGCGCTGGCGATGGAGAGCTGGCCGATCCGTTCCCGCGGCTTCATGAGCGGGGTCTTGCAAGGCTCGTGGAGCATCGGGTTTCTGCTGTCCAGCGTGATTTACGGACTGTTTTTCGATGTTATCGGCTGGCGCGGCATGCTGTGGATCGGCGTGCTGCCGGCGCTCTCGATCGTTTACATCCGCTATTTCGTCAAAGAACCCGAAGTGTGGGTCGAGAACCGCCGGCTGCAGCGCAGCCAGAAGCGCGAGGTCCGTGCCCCGCTGGTCAAGATTTTCCAACGGGCGATGCTCGGCAACACTTTATTGGCGTGCTGGTGGATGGCGAGCAACTTCGTCCTCTACTACTCGATTTGGGCATTGTTCGCGACACATCTGCAGCAGGATCTGAAACTGACCACGATGGGGACAGCGGTCCCGTTCATGGTCGCCAACATCCTGAGCTTCCTCGGCATGTCCTGGTGGGGATACCTGGCGGACATCATCGGGCGCCGCTGGGCGATGATCATCCCGGGCGCGATCGCGATTTTCGTGGCCCCGCTTTACCTCTTCACCAGCGATCCCTTCTGGATCACGGTCGGCTTCGGCCTACAAGGCGCGTTCGGCGGCGCGCTCTATAGCCAGCTGCCGAGCTACCTCTCCGAGCGGTTCCCGACCGAGGTGAGAGCCACAGCGAGCGCGTTCTGTTACCATCAGGGGGCGATCCTGGGCGGGCTCGTGGCGCCCGTGCTGGCCTTCTTTGCGATAAATTTCGATCTGGGTTACGCCATCCCGATGCTGGTCGGAACGGTGGTGGCGGCCGTCAGTGTCGTAATCTCGCTGCTGCTCAGCCCGGAGACGAAGGGCACGGTTCTTGTCGCCGAGCTCCAGGTGGCCTGATCCCGGCCCACAAGATTGCTTCGCTGCGCTTGCAATGACGATCGAGGTTGTCATTGCAAGAAGCGCAGCGAGCTCGTTATGTTGCGGCGATCGCGACGTTCAAATTGGCTAATTCACATGACTAAATTCGTTGCCAATTGGGTGTCGAGAATGGATCGTGGCCGACGCTTCAACCTTTAGGGGAGCCTTTGCTACAGATTCGCTGCAGATGGCAAGACAGGCCACGACTAGCACAATCATTAGTTTCTGAAGACGTTAGCTCGAGCGCGAGCGGGCGTACGCCGACCAGATATGGTTGCTGCGCCCGTGGGCTCAGTCTCGCCCCGTCGACGAGGATTTCAAACTGATGCACAATGGGCGGCGCCGAGACGAGGAGGGAGCATGAAGGCTGATTTTGTGATCATCGGCGCGGGGTCGGCGGGATGCGTTCTGGCCAACCGGCTAACCGAGGATCCGACCGTCAAGGTCCTGCTGATCGAGGCCGGCGGGCGCGATTGGAGCCCCTACATCCACGTCCCGGCCGGGTTTATGAAGATGCTCGATCACCCGACCCTGACCTGGGGTTATCACGCCGAGCCCGATCCCGGCACCGCCGGACGCGCGATCCTCTACCCGCGCGGCCGGGTGCTCGGCGGCTCCAGCTCGATTAACGGGCTGATCTATATCCGCGGCCAACCCGAGGATTTCGATCACTGGGCCCAGCTCGGCAATCGCGGCTGGGGCTGGGACGAGGTGCTGCCCTTCTTCAAGAAGGCCGAGAACTGGGAGGGCGGCGAGAGCGAGGTGCGCGGCCGGAGCGGTCCGCTCTTTACCTCGAAGATGGACCGGCCGCCGCTCTGCGCGGCGGTGATCGAGGCCGGCAAGGAAATCGGCCTCGAATACCGCGAGGATGTCAACGACCTGCCGCCCGGCGCCGGCGACAGCATCGGCTGGTGCCAGCAGACCCGCGGTGGCCGACGGCGGGCCAGCACCGCACGTACCTATCTGCGGCCGGCGCTGAAGCGGCCCAACCTCCAAGTCGTCGTCAAGGCGCTGGTCAACCGCATCGTCTTCGACGGCCGCCGCGCCGTCGCGGTCGAGTACGAACGCTGCGGGGCGGTCGAGCGGGCGGACGCCGAGCGCGAAGTAATCCTTTCCGCCGGTGCGGTAAATTCGCCGCATATCCTGCAGCTGTCGGGGATCGGCGCGCCCGAGCACCTGAGCCGCGTCGGCATCCCGGTCCATCACGCAGTGCCGGGCGTCGGACAAAACCTGCAAGACCACTACATCGCCCGGATCAGCTACCCCGTCACCGGCATGCCGACCGTCAATGAGCGTTCGCGCGGCGTGGCACTCTGCGGCGAGATCGTGCGCTATCTCGTCACCGGGAAGGGCATGCTGACCTACAGCGCCTCATTGGCCGCGGCTTCGGTCAAAGTGCTGGAGGAATCGGCGACGTCCGACGTGCAGTGCAGCATTGCGCCCGGCAGCTTCAAGGACGGCCAGATCGGCCAGCTCGACGATTTTCCGGGCATCACCGCCGGCGCCTGGCAGATGCGGCCGCTGTCACGCGGCTACGTCGAGGCCAGATCCGATGACCCCAGAGAGGCGCCGGCGATCAATCCCCGCTATCTGAGCGAGCACACCGATCGCCGAGCCATCGTCGGCGGGCTCAGATTCGTCCGCCGGCTCTTCGCCGCCCCCGCGCTCGCGAAATATGTCGGCGCAGAAATCCTCCCCGGCCTTCAAATCGAGAGCGACGAGGAACTCTTGGATTATGCGCGGCAGAAGGGTTCGACCGTCTATCACGCGACCTGCACCTGCAAGATGGGCAGCGACCAGATGGCCGTGGTCGACGATCAGCTGCGCGTTCACGGCCTCGAGAGGCTGCGGGTGATCGACGCCTCAGTGATGCCGACGGTGACCTCGACCAACACCAATGCGCCGACAATCATGATCGCCGAGAAGGGCGCCGATTTGATCCGCCACGCCGCGCGGGCGACCGAGCCCGGGATCAGCGCCAAGGCCGCCTGATACCCTCATCCGGCTTGATGTTCGAGAAGGTCCTGATTGCCAATCGCGGGGAGATCGCGCTCAGGATCCACCGCGCCTGCCGCGACATGGGAATCAGGACGGTGGCCGTTCACTCGACCGCCGACGCCAACGCAATGCATGTGCGGCTCGCCGACGAGTCGGTCTGCATCGGACCGCCGCCGGCGCGCGAGAGTTATTTGAACACGGCGGCAATCCTCTCCGCGGCCACGATCACCGGCGCTGAGGCGATCCATCCCGGGCTCGGCTTTCTGGCGGAAAACGCGGATTTTGCCGCTACCGTCGAGGAGCACGGGTTCACCTTTATCGGCCCCTCGGCCGAGCACATCCGGCTGATGGGCAACAAGGTGGCGGCGAAGGAGACCGCCAGCCGGCTCGGGATCGCGACGGTGCCGGGCTCGGCGGGTGCGGTGCGGGACCTCGGAGCGGCCGAGGCCGCGGCCCGCGCGATCGGCTATCCGGTCTTAATCAAAGCCTCTGCCGGCGGCGGCGGCCGCGGCATGAAGGTGGTACGCGATCGGGGCGAACTCGCCCGCATGCTGCCGATCGCGCAAAACGAGGCGGCGGCGTTTTTCGGTAGCGGCGACGTCTATCTCGAACGCCACCTCGAGAGGCCGCGGCACATCGAGATCCAGATCCTCGGCGACGGTCAAGGCGGGATCGTTCATCTGGGCGAGCGCGACTGCTCGGTGCAGCGCTCGCATCAGAAGGTGCTGGAAGAGTCGCCGTCGCCGGCACTCAACGCCGCTGAGCGCCACCGGCTCGGCGCGCTCGCCGTCGCGGCATTAAGTGAGCTCGGCTATAAGAGCCTCGGCACTCTGGAATTTCTTTATCAGGATGGCGACTTCTTCTTCATCGAGATGAATACGCGCCTGCAGGTCGAGCACCCGATCACCGAGATGGTCAGCGGCCTCGACCTTGTCCGCGAGCAGCTGCGCATCGCCGCCGGCGCTGCGCTCGGCTATCGGCAGAACGACATCAAGCTGCACGGCCACGCGATCGAATGCCGCATCAATGCCGAGAACCCCGCCACCTTTGCGCCGTCGCCCGGCCGGGTCACCGATTATCATGCGCCGGGCGGGCTCGGAGTGCGCGTCGACAGCGCGCTCTACCATGGCTACGAGGTGCCGCCCTACTACGACAGCCTGATCGCCAAGCTCGTCATTTACGGCAACAGTCGCAACGAATGCCTGATGCGATTGCGCCGCGCGCTCGAGGAATACGTGATCGACGGGATCGAGACCACGATCCCACTGCATCAGCGCCTTGCCGCCGCTGCCGAGTTTATCGACGGCGATTATGACGTCCACTGGCTCGAGCGTTTTGTCGCTCGTGCGGGCTGAGCTTGCTTCGGCTGAGTCCCGATATTCTCCTTGCCGCCTATGCCGCCGGGATCTTCCCGATGGCCGAATCGGCCGAGGACCCCGAGCTCTTCTGGGTCGACCCGCGCCGCCGCGGCATCCTTCCGCTCGACGCCTTCCATGTGGCGCGCCGACTGCGCCGGGTGGTGCGGCAGCGCACCTTCGAGGTCCGCTGCGACAGCGCCTTCACGGAGGTCATCCTCGGCTGCTCCGAAGCGAGCGAGAAGCGGCCGAACACCTGGATCAATGACGAGATCGTCCGCCTCTACACGACACTCTTCGCCCGCGGTGCAGCGCACAGCGTGGAGTGCTGGCGCGGCGGTGTGCTGGTGGGTGGCTTGTACGGCGTCTCGATCGGGGCGGTTTTTTTCGGCGAGAGCATGTTCAGCCGCGAGCGCGAGGCGAGCAAGGTCGCCCTCGTTCATCTGGTCGCCCGGTTGCGTCTCGGCGGCTACCGCCTGCTCGACACCCAGTTCCTGACGCCGCATCTCGCCAGCTTCGGGGGCGTCGAAATCACCCGCGGCCGCTATCATCGGCTGCTCGCCGAGGCGCTCACTCATCGGGCGGTCTTCCCCTCCGACTTGCCCGCCGGCGCCTCGGCCGACCCGCTCGCCTTCCTGCAATCGAGCAAATTTACGTCATAGACCGGGTGCTCGAGCGCCGACAACGCCGGGCTCGATGCGAACATCCAACCGCTGAACAGCCGCACCCTGGCCTCGCCCGGGCGCAGCTCGTCGATCTCGAGGAATGCGGCACTCTCCGGGGTCTCCTCGGGTGGGTTCTTTTCGCAGTCGCGGACTCGAATCGACAAGGTGCCGAATCGCACCACATTGCCGACCGGCGCCTCGAACTTGGAAACGCGCGCGGTGATCTTGTCGAGCCCTTGAAGGAGCGCCAACGGCTCGGAGATCGTCTCCGCCCCTGCCCAGCTTGGCGCCGCAATCGCCAATGCCAGCGCGAAGGATCGTAATGGACCGAGCGGGGCGGTCACTTCCGATAGGGGTTGACGATCGCGGCGACGATCCCGGCGAGCACCTCGCGCACCTGCCGCTCGTCGCAGCCCATCAGCACCGCGTCCTCGAACGCCTCCTGGGCGAGCTCGCGCAGCTCGGCGAGGTTCTCGTTCAGCACCTTGATCTTCTCGACGCAAGAAACGGGCTCGCCCTCGGGCGTGCGCCAGATCGGAAATTCTGAGGACATCCTTAACCCGCCATCGCTATTTGGGGGGCGCTTCGCCCTCGCCCGGCTTCTTCTGCGCACCGGGCTGCGAGAAGATCATCTGACCGATCAGATTTTCGAGGCTGACCGGCGACTGGGTGAATTTGATCCGGCCGCCGGGCGGTATCATTTGTTCCGAGCCGCCGGGCACCAGCGCCATGAATCGGTCGCCGAGCAGGCCGGCGGAGATGATCTCGGCTAGCGTGTCGTCGGGCAGCTGGTAGGCCGGATCGATGCTCATACGCACGGTGGCGAGGAAGGTTTTGGGATCGAGCGTCTCCGACACGATCGAGCCGACCTTGACGCCGGCGATGCGCACGTCGCTGCCGTCGCGGATGCCGGCGACGCTGTCGAATTGCGCGGTCACCTGGTAGCCCTGCACCGCCCTCACCTGGCTCGTGGAATAGGCGAAGAATAAAAACCATCCGGCGACGACCAGCACGACCGCGCCCATCACCGTCTCGATCATGTTCCCGGTCATCCGCCCCTCCACACCTATTCGGGAGTCCACGGCTCGTAGTCTCCGGTCGCGCGAGCGCGCTGCCCACCGCGCAGGACCGAGCCCGGCGGATGATAGGCGAAGGGTGTCCCGGTCATGTTCGGCTGGTGCTCCTTCTCCCAGGGATAGCGGACGCGGTCTGCGCGCGGTAGCTCGTCGATCGTGTGATGCAGCCAGGCGTGCCATTCCGCGGGCACCTTGGATCCTTCTGGCTCGCCCCGATAGATGACCCAGCGCTTTTCGCGGCTGGCGCGCCCGCCGCCGCGCCGCAGCGGCTTCGTCCCCTTCTCGCGATAGTAGCGGTTGCCGAAACCGTCGGTGCCGACCAGCTCGCCGCGGAACCAGGTCAACAATCGCGTGCCGATCGTCATTGGTCCATCCGTACCTCGTGCCGCTCCCTGAAGCGCGGAGTATATGGCATCGCCGGCACAGGGTGGTAAAGGGGTTGCGTCCTCCCTCGGCGCCTTGCCGCGCACTCGTCCTCCATATCTAGTGGACGAATGGCACATTTGACCCTATATTAGGTTGTCCTATTGGTTGACGCGCCCCGGGGGAAACGAGGCGCCGTCACCGGCACCTGCAGCGTCGGGGAAAGAATGCATATCACGCGTCGGTTTACCACGGTCGATCAGGATCCTTACGCGGCGGTGCCGTTTCGGACCGCGACCAGCGAGATTCGCAATCCCGACGGCTCGCTCGTGTTTCAGGCCGAGGGAATCGAGGTTCCCGCGGAGTGGAGCCAGGTCGCTTGCGACATCCTCGCCCAGAAGTACTTCCGCAAGGCGGGTGTACCGGCGTGCCTGGCGCCGGTCGTCGAGGAGGGTGTGCCGTCCTGGCTGTGGCGCCACACTGCCGACCGGGGGGCGCTGGCCAGTCTGCCCGAGGCTGCCCGTTACGGCGGCGAAACCGATGCCCGACACGTCTTCGACCGCATGGCCGGAACCTGGACCTATTGGGGGTGGAAGGGCGGCTATTTCGATGCGGAGGAGGACGCCCACGCGTTCTTTGACGAGGTCCGGGTGATGTTGGCGCGGCAGATCGGCGCCCCCAACTCGCCGCAATGGTTCAACACCGGGCTCCACTGGGCCTATGGCATCGACGGCCCGGCGCAGGGTCATTACTACGTCGATCACCGGACGGGCGAGCTCTGCCGCTCCGAGAGCGCCTACGAGCACCCCCAGCCGCACGCCTGCTTCATACAGTCGGTCGCCGACGATCTCGTCAACGAAGGCGGGATCATGGATCTCTGGGTGCGCGAGGCGCGGATCTTCAAATACGGCTCGGGCTCGGGATCGAATTTCTCGAAATTGCGCGGCGATGGCGAGAGGCTCTCGGGCGGCGGGCGCTCTTCGGGGCTGATGAGCTTCCTCAGAATCGGCGACCGCGCCGCAGGTGCCATCAAATCCGGCGGCACCACGAGGCGCGCCGCCAAGATGGTGATCGTCGACATCGACCACCCCGACATCGAAGCGTTTATCGACTGGAAGGTGGTCGAGGAGCAGAAGGTCGCCGCGCTCGTCGCCGGCTCCAAGCTCGCTGCCCGGCATTTGAACCTGATCATGGCGGCCTGCGGTGAGGGCACCGATCCGGCGGAAAACTCGGCGCTGAAGCACGAGATCCGCGCCGCCCGTCGGGCGATGATCCCGGAAAACTATATCCAGCGGGTCATCCAGTTCGCCCGCCAAGGGTATACCGCGATTGATTTCCACAGCTATGACACGGATTGGGATTCCGAGGCCTATCTGACGGTCGCCGGGCAGAACTCGAACAACTCAGTCAGGGTCTCGAACGACTTCCTCGAATGCGTCGGCGCTGACGGCCCGTGGAACCTGGTTCGCCGCACCGACGGCAGGATCGCCAAGGCAATGCCGGCGCGTGAGCTGTGGGACCGTATCGGCCATGCCGCCTGGGCCTCGGCCGATCCCGGGCTGCAGTTCGACACGACGATCAACGAGTGGCACACCTGCCCCGAAAGCGGCCGGATCAACGCGTCCAACCCGTGCTCGGAATACAATTTTCTCGACGACACCGCCTGCAACCTGGCGTCCTTGAACCTGATGGCGTTCCGGGGAGCGGAGGGCGGCCTCGACGTAGCCGGTTTCGAGCACGCCGCGCGGCTGTGGACCATCGTGCTCGAAATCTCGGTGTTGATGGCACAGTTCCCGTCGAAGGAGATTGCGCGCCGCTCCTACGACTTTCGCACTCTCGGACTTGGATACGCCAATCTCGGCGGATTGTTGATGTCGATGGGCATCCCCTATGACAGCGCCCCCGGCCGTGCAATCGGCGGTGCTGTTACGGCGCTGATGACCGGGTCGAGTTACGCCACCTCGGCGGAGATGGCGGGCGAGCTCGGCGCCTTCCCCGGTCATGCCGAGAACCGCGAGGCGATGGTGCGGGTGATCCGCAACCATCGCCGCGCGGCCCATGGCGGACGCAAATCCTCCCTCTCGGCCCCTGGGGGGGGAGAGGGTCGGGGTGAGGTGGGGGATTCCAGAACGCCTGCAAGCCCCCACCTCACCCTCCCTCTCCCCCCGGAAGCGGGCGGAGAGGGTGAGGCGTATGAAGGGCTGTCGATCCTGCCCGTTCCGCTCGATGCGGCGAGCTGCCCGGATCCCGAGCTGGTCGCCGCAGCGCGGCGCAGTTGGGACCAGGCATTGGCGCTCGGCGAGAAGCACGGCTTCCGCAATGCCCAGGCGACGGTGCTGGCGCCGACCGGCACGATCGGTCTGGTCATGGATTGCGACACGACCGGGGTCGAGCCCGATTTCGCGCTGGTCAAATTCAAAAAGCTCGCCGGCGGCGGCTATTTCAAAATCATCAACCGGGCGGTGCCGCAGGCGCTGGCCACGCTCGGGTACGGCACCGCCGAGATCGAGGCGATCGAGCGCTATGCGCTCGGCCACGGCACCCTCAAAGATGCGCCCGGCATCAATCACCAGAGCCTTCGTGCCAGGGGGTTCGACGAAGCCGCCCTCGCCGCCGTCGAGGCGGCGCTCGCCTCGGCTTTCGACATCAAGTTTACCTTCAATAAATGGACGTTGGGCGAAGATTTCTGCGTCGAAAGGCTGGGTATTGCGCCGGGCGCGCTGGACGATCCCGGCTTCGAGCTGTTGGCGGCGCTCGGCTTCGCCCGAGCCGAGATCGACGCCGCCAACAGCTTCTGCTGCGGTGCCATGACCTTGGAGGGCGCACCTCACCTCAAACCTGAGCACCTGGCGGTCTTCGATTGCGCGAGCCCCTGCGGCCGCACCGGCAAGCGGGCTCTGTCGGTCGACAGCCACATCCGGATGATGGCGGCGGTGCAGCCCTTCATCTCCGGGGCGATCTCGAAGACGATCAACATGCCCAATGGGGCGACGGTCGAGGACTGCAAGGACGCCTACATGCTGTCCTGGCGCCTGGGCCTCAAGGCGACCGCCCTCTACCGCGACGGCTCCAAGCTGTCGCAGCCCTTGGTCTCGAACCTGCTGGGCGACGATGAGGAGGCCGAGGAGCAGGCCGCCGAGCTCCTCGCGCAGTCACCCGCACAGCGTGCCCCGCTGGTCGCCGAGCGGATCGTCGAACGCCTCGTCGAGCGGGTGGTCGAACGCGTCGTCCAGCGCGGCGAGCGCCGGCGGCTGCCCAACCGGCGCAAGGGCTACACGCAGAAGGCCACGGTTGGCGGCCACAAGGTCTATCTCAGAACCGGCGAGCACGAGGACGGCAGGCTGGCCGAGGTCTTCATCGACATGCACAAGGAGGGCTCGGCCTTCCGCTCGCTGATGCACAATTTCGCGATCGCGATCTCGATGGGCCTGCAATACGGGGTACCACTCGAGGAGTTCGTCGAATCCTTCACCTTCACCCGGTTCGAGCCGTCGGGCATCGTCGAAGGCAACGACGCGATCAAGATGGCGACCTCGATCCTCGACTACATCTTCCGCGAATTGGCGATCTCCTATCTCGACCGCGGCGACTTGGCCCACGTCCAGCCCGGCGATCTGTTGCCCGACGCGGTCGGCAAGGGCGAGGCCGAATCGACCCTTGGCGAGGCCGCCGGCGACACGCCGCCCGAGGTCGCGCGCAGCACCTCGAGCGGCTATGTGCGCAGCAAGCTGACGGTAGTGCACGGCGGCGCCGGCCGAGCGTCGGCGGCCGAGTTCGACGGCGCCCTCGCCGTCTCAGCGTCGTTGGTGGAAGACTACGAGCATGATCTCCGCCTCGAGCGCATCCGCGCCGCCCGCATCAAGGGCTACGAAGGCGACAGCTGCGAGGAATGCGGCAACTTCACGCTGATCCGCAACGGCACCTGCCTCAAATGCGACACCTGCGGCGCGACGTCGGGGTGCTCGTGATCCAAGCTAAAATCGAAAGGAGATTCAATAGGCGTAGGGCGGATCTTGATCCGCCGTAATTAAATGGCGGGTCGAGACCCGCCCTACACGCGTGGTCGACTTGCGGCAAGGGCCAGCGAAGCCGGCGCGCAAGCTCGGCACGGCCAAGGCCTTGTTCGCGCGCCATCGGCGATCGGGGGTCAAAGTTGCCGGATAAGCACGCATCCAGACCTCACTCCAGGCCGAGCTGCTTTTTGATGGCCGCAAGGGTCCCTCGTTTCGTTCTGGCTTAAACAGCTGGTACAAGCTTGACCAAGGTAGCCTCCGTAAATTATGAATTAGCATCCACAAAATTAGCACAATATAAGAAAGGCTGACCGCGGCGCCTAATGGGGCCGCCGACGCGAGGAAGCCAAATATGGTTAATCTGGTATGGGTGAAACCGCCGGAGCAGGTGCGCGGACGGCCTTTGCCGAAGGGGCGGTCCGGCGCATTCGCATCTTACAACCTGAGGAGGAGTTCCCGCTGCAGATTTGCTGTAGGTGCAGCAGACCGTAATATATCGGACAACCACAAGTCGCAGGATCGGCAAGCCCCCGCGGACGAATGCGCCTGAACCGCCGGTAAATTTCAGTGGCCGAACTGGCCGTAATCGGCGTCAGTACTGCTGACCAGATTGAAATCGACGCTGCGGCCGCCGCATTGCGTGGGGCGAAGTTGCGCCAGTCCCCAATTTCTCGTCTGGTAATAGGCGTGGTAATCGGGCCACGCGGTCGGAGCGGCGAGCCAGCAGGTTTCAGCGAGACCGCTCGTCAGCAAGGCGTTGCACACCAGCCCACTGCCATAGACGCCGATGCGGTAGCCGGTACGCGCCAGTCTGGCGTAGACCTCGCTGAAATAGCCCATGATATTGGTCAGCTCTTTCCATGGGCCGTCCACGCCGAAATATATCGTGCTGCCTCGCGGTTGCGAGTTCTCCTTGGCGAGCTCGATCGATCGTTCGGCGTCCTGGCTTCCCCGCCACACGGAGAACGAGGCGAATTGGTCGTTGTGGTGCTGAAAAACGACCGCGGTCTTAAAGCCGTTCATCACGATGAGATCGCGCTCGCTGCGTCTCAGGGTCTTCCCGGGCAGGGTTTCATCCTCGTGGTCGTAGTAACGGATGATCGTCTTGATGCCGATCGCTCGCATATTGTCCAGGAAGCTCTGGCTCACCGGGGCGGATAAATCGACCGCCTCGATCCGCGGATCGCGAGCGCAATAATCCCGCGCAGACGCCCCTGACGCCCACAGGACCAAGCTCGCAAGCAATATGCAGACGAATTCAGCCGATCTCGCGGCCGAGCATGTGGCGGTTCGCACTAAAAGGTCCCCCCGAATGTGCTTGCGACCGCTTAACGCAGACGGTCGCCCGAATCAATAGGGTGTCAAAATTATCGCCCTCTTGACTTCCGAGCCTCGGCCGTCTCCGCAGACGCAATTTCGTTGATTGACAAATTCTCACAAATATGCGATTGAAGCAACGCCCTGGTTGCACTTAACACTTATGCGTCCGCACTACCCGTTAGCGGGCGACCGAGGAGCTTTGCACCTTGCCGATCAGTACAGGCGTATTTTCTGTATCGACTGTCGTTCCGCTGTTGCTTCGCTGTTTTCTCGCTGTTTTTTCAATCGTGAGGCGCGCGCACACTAGGTTTTCTGCGGCGATGATGGGTCGCTCGCTGATAATTTCCTGCAGAAACAGCAAAAACAGCGGGAAGCGGCTGATTGAGGCGTCAAGCGTTCAGTCCGCGCCACGGCGATCAGCGCTCGCGCGCCGACATTACCCGTTTCATGAAGCCGTCCATTGCCGCCGGGTCGGTCCAGCGCAGCACCGCGACGATGCCGCTCTCGGGGTCGATCCAGGTCAGGTTGCCGCCGGCGCCGCGAGCGAAGTAGCTCCCGGCGGAGGCACTCGGATAGAGTCCACGCCCGGTATTCAGCCACCACAAATAACCGTATTGGGGATGGAGCGGACAGGGCTCGAGCATTCGTTCGATCCACGTTTCCGAGAGAATGCGCCGGCTCCCCCACGCCCCGCGAGCGAGCAGCATCAGACCGATCCGCGCCTGGTCGCGGGCAGAGATGAAGACGCCGCCTCCCCAATGGCCGCCGCCGGAGACGGACTGCACCCGCCTTCCGTCGATCTCGACCCAGGAGTTGCGGTAGCCCGCCCACTGCCAATCCGCGGAGGCGCCGATCGGGTCCATGACCAGCTCGCGGAACACCTCGGGCAGCGGGCGGCGCCAAACCCGCAGCAGAGCAAGGCTCAGGCGATTGACCCGGACGTCGTTGTATTCCCAGAACCCGCCCGGCCGACGGAGGTCGCGGTGAGTCCCCTTTGGTGCTGCACTCGGTCGGCCGGCCGAGGATCGGTTGCGGTCGACGAGATCGGGCTTGTCCCACAGCACGCCCTCCCATTCCGAGGTCTGCTGCAGAAGGTGATGCCAAGTGATCGCGTTGTTGTGTGGCGCCTCGAAACCGCCATCCTCGACCGTGCGGCGGACCTCCTCATGCGGATCGCGGATCAATCCGCGATCCCAGGCGAGACCAGCGAGAATCGCAAGATAGCTCTTGGCGACGCTGAACGTCATGTCGGCCCGTGTCGTCTCGCCCCATTCGGCGACGATCCGGCCGCTGCGCAGCACGAGACCGCTCGGCCCGCCGCGCGGACGCACCGGCCCGAGGGTCTCGTTCCACGGCGGGCATTCCTGGAAGTCGCTTTCGACCATCAGGGCGAGGTCGCGCGACCACGGCGTTTCGCATTCCACGGCGTGCCGTGCGGCGGCGGCGAGAGCCTCGGGATCGAGCCCAACCTCGGCGGGTATCGCCGTCGTCCACGGTGCCGGTTGCGCCGGCGGGAAATAGGTCATCGATGATTCACTCCCGGGGGTCGGACTTGACATTCCGACGTTCTATACGACCTCGTGTCTAGCCGATGCAGGCGGCGGGGAGACCTGCTAGAATAAAGATCCTTCAGCCTTCCGGGGTCATTGCTATGGGTTCGTTCAGCTTGATGCACTGGATCGTGGTCTTGGCCATTATCCTGATCCTTTTCGGCGCCGGAAAGCTGCCGCGGGTGATGGGCGATTTCGCCAAGGGCATCAAGGCCTTCAAGGCGGGGATGAAAGAAGAGGACGAGGCCGAACCGGCGCCGCCGGCGCAAGTGTCGCCGCCGGCCGCCGCGACAGGCTCGGCGGCCCCTGGCGGCGTGGCGGCGAGTTCGCCGGCTGCCGTAGGTGCGGCCGACCGCCCGCGCGAGCACGTATAACCGTCTGCCGCCGGATCGCCGGCCGGTAAAGATTCGTCAAAATTCGTAGGCGTCGATGATCATCGGCTCGTTGCGAGCAGCAGAGATCCATTCCTGCATCGCCGGAAACGCCATGATCTTGTCGCAATAGGCCTGGGCGTCGCGGTCGAGATCGATCTTGTAGGTGCGAAAGCGCGTCACCACCGGAGCATAAGTGGCGTCGGCGATGGTGAAATGTCCGAACAGGAAATCGCCTTTGCCTTCGCCGAAGCGTTTGCGGCAATCGCGCCAGACCGCGGTGATCCGGTTGATCTCGGCCTGAGCGTCCGGGGTGACGCCGCGGTTCGGGAAGCTCGATCGGATATTCATCGGCAGATGGGCGCGCAACGCCTGAAACCCCGAATGGAGCTCGGCGCAAACCGAACGAGCGACGGCGCGCGCGTCGGGGTCACGCGGCCAGAGCTGGAAGGTCGAGAAGGATTCGGCAAGGTATTCGCAGATCGCCAGGCTGTCCCAGACAACTAGCTCGCCGTGGCGCAGCGCCGGGACCGTTCCCGACGGCGAATATTTCATGATCGTCGCCTTGCTCGACGCCTCGTAGAGCGGGATGACGACTTCGTCGAACGGGACCCCGGTTTGCTTCAGCACGAGCCACGGCCGAAGCGACCAGGACGAATAATTCTTGTTGCCGAGATAGATCGTGAAGTCGGCCATGCGGCGTCCTGTCTGCCGTTAGGGGAGGGTTAATGTGGCGACAATCGGGCAGCTGCGCAACCGCCCCGCGGCGCCCGAACCCCAGCCGGTTGCACGGTCCCTCTTTGCAAGTCTAAAGGGCGCCGGCATTCTGTGGCGCAGCAACGGGATAGCAAGGGTACGGAAATGGCCTTTTCGCTGATCGACGATAGCGCCGGCGCGATCTCGATGGTGGGGTTGACCAAGGATCGCCTGCCGGCCTGGCTCGCCGAGGCGCCGGAGCGCGAGCGCAACTGGCTGACGGCGACAGGCTTTGGCGCCACGGCGGGGAAGCTCGCTCTGGTGCCGGGTGAAAACGGCCGGCTCGCCCGGGCGGTGGTCGGTTTCGCCGCAAATGGCGAGAGCGGTGCGGGGATGTGGGCGCTGGCCGGCCTGCCCGACACCCTCCCCGAGGGAAGCTACCGCCTGGAGACCGTGCCCGAGGGCACCGATCCCACCCATCTCGCGCTCGGCTGGGCGCTCGCGACCTATGCCTTTACACGGTATCGCGCAAAGAAGGCGACCGCGACGGCATTGGTGTGGCCCGAGGGAGCCAATCGCGCCCTCGTCAAGCGGCTTGCAGGCGCGGTGTTTCTCGCCCGCGACCTCGCCAACACCCCCGCCGGGGATCTCGGGCCCGCCGAACTCGCGGCCGAGGCCGTGCGCGTCGCCAAAGCCGCCGGCGCCCGGCACCGGGTCACCGTCGGCGACGAGCTCCTCGCCGAGAATTACCCGACGATCCATGCCGTCGGCCGCGCTGCAGCCCAGGCGCCACGCCTTGTCGACATTGTCTGGGGCGAGGCGAGCGCGCCCAAGGTGACGCTCGTCGGCAAGGGAGTGTGCTTCGACACCGGCGGGCTCGACCTCAAGACCGCTTCCGGTATGCGGCTGATGAAGAAGGACATGGCGGGGGCGGCGATAATCCTCGGCCTAGCCCAGGCGATCATGGACGCGGGTCTGCCGGTCCGCTTGCGGGTGCTGCTGCCGCTCGTCGAAAACGCCGTTTCCGGCAATGCCGTCCATCCGATGGACATCGTCCGCACCCGCAAGGGGCTGACCGTGGAGATCGGCAACACCGATGCCGAAGGCCGGCTGATCCTGTGCGACGCGCTGGCCGAGGCGTCGACCGAAAAGCCCGACCTGCTCGTCGACATGGCGACATTGACGGGGGCGGCCCGGGTGGCACTCGGCCCCGAGCTGGCCGCACTCTTCTGCAACGACGACGGGCTCGCCGAGGCGTTGCTGGAGGCCGCTGCGGCCGAGGACGACCCGATGTGGCGGATGCCGTTGTGGCGGCCCTACCGCAAGATGATCGACAGCAAGATCGCCGATCTCAACAACGTCTCGGAATCACCGCATGCCGGGGCGGTGACCGCCGCACTCTACCTGCAGGAGTTTGTCGAGCCCGACATCCCATGGGCGCATCTCGACGTGATGGCGTGGAACCCGCAGAGCCGGCCCGGCCGCCCCGAAGGTGCCGAGGCCACGGCATTGCGCGCCCTCTATGCCCATATCGCGCAAAGGTACGGATAGCCGGTCGTAGATTTGGCTTGGCCTCACCTCAGTAGCGCGTAATCGCAAGAGGGCGAGGTTAAAGCAGCATCGTCTTTACGCCCAGCGCCGAACCGGCATCGCTCAGCCGCCGGTCGAGGGTGCAAAGCGTCGCACCATGATCGGCGCAGATGGCGAGATGCAGGGCGTCTCCCGCGCGCAAGCCCAGCTCATATTGGTCAACGAAACGAGCCGCCGTGCGGAATTGCAACCGCGACACCACGACGATTGTAAGACTGTCCGTGCCGAGCCGAGCAAATAGCGCCAACGCATCGGCCCGGTGAGCGGCTCTGATCAGCCCGGTGCGCAGCTTGATCGAGAGAGCCGAAGAAAACTCGGTCGCCACCCAATCGCTAATCGCGAGTTCGTCTACATCTTGCTGGCCGAGCCAGCTTTGCATTCGCTGGGTTTCGGTCTCGTTGGTCAACGTCGCAACGAGCAGCGAAGTATCGAGGTAGAGCATCAATACCGGTCTTCGTCGCGCATCCGGCGGATGAAGTCACGTGCGGTCTCCGTTTGGACCGGCATCGCATCGGTCATCGCCTGCAGCTGCGCCACATCGATGCGCTTGCGCGGAGTAGTAACCGCGGTGATCTGCGCGACGGCCTTGCCGCGTCGCGTGATGCACACCGCCTCGCCGGCAGCGGCGCGTTCGACCAGCTCGCTCAAATGCGCCTTCGCGTTGGCGAGACTAACTGTTATCATCCGCTGCTCCTGACCAATTATTTAGTCACTTATACCACGAACATTCAACGGCATGCGCGGGCTGCTCGGCATCGGCGTCATCCTGTTCCTGGCCTGGGGGCTGAGCGAGGACCGGGCTCGCATACCATGGCGGGTGGTTGCGGTGGGGGTGTTGCTGCAATTCGGTCTCGCTTTCCTGTTCCTGACATTCCCGCCCGCCGGGGCGGCGTTCCTACTGCTGAACCGCGCCGTCGAGGGGTTGCAGAGCGCCACCGAGGCCGGCACCGGCTTCGTCTTCGGCTATCTCGGCGGCGGCCAGTTGCCGTTTGCCGAGACACGGCCCGGCGCCAGCTTCATCTTCGCCTTTCGCGCATTGCCATTGGTGCTGGTGATCAGCGCGCTCGCCACCCTGCTCTTCCACTGGGGCGTCCTGCAGCGCATCGTGCAAGCGTTCGCCTGGGTGTTGCGGCGCTCGGTCGGGGTCGGCGGCCCGCTCGGCCTCGGTGCCGCAGTGCACATCTTTGTCGGCCATATCGAGGCGCCGCTCTTGATCCGCCCCTATCTGATGCGGCTCGCGCGCGGCGAGCTCTTTGCGCTGATGAGCTGCGGCATGGCCGGGATTGCCGGCACGGTCATGGTGCTCTATGCCTCGCTGGTCGGTGCCGTCATTCCCAATGCGCTCGGCAATATCCTGATCGCGGCGGTGATCAGCACCCCTGCTGCCCTCGCGATCGCCGCACTGATGGTGCCGTTCCGCCCGGACCCTTCGGCATCGGTGCAGCTCGCCGTCGACGACCCGCCGGTGAGTGCGATGGACGCGATCGCCAAGGGCACGCGCGACGGCATCGTCTTCCTGCTCAACATCGTCGCGATGCTGATCGTGACGATCGCGCTGGTCAGCCTCGTCAATGCCGCCCTCGGACTGTTGCCGGATTTCGCCGGGGCGCCAGCGACATTGCAGCGCCTCTTCGCTTACGCCTTCCGGCCGATCATGTGGCTGATCGGCATCCCCGGCCCGGAGATTGCGGCCGCGGCGGCGCTGATGGGCACCAAGACCGTGCTCAACGAATTCATCGCCTATGTCGACCTCGCACATCTGCCGCCCGATGCGCTCGACACCCGCTCGCGCCTGATCATGACCTACGCACTCTGCGGCTTCGCCAATTTCGGCAGCCTCGGCATCCTGATCGGTGGCATGGGGGCCATGGTGCCGGAGCGACGGGCCGAAATCGTCGGGCTCGGCCTGCGCTCGATCCTCTCCGGGACACTCGCCACCTGCATGAGCGGCGCCGTCGTCGGGATACTGTGAAACGTGTCATACTGCCTCGATATCGGCGGCCCATAAGGAGGCGATTATGCTGAACCCGACGAGCCTTCTGGCGGATGCATTGGGTCGGAACCTGGCCGAGACCTACCGCAGGATCTATGGCGACCAAGAACCGCACCTTCCCGCTGGTCTGGACGAAGCCGCCCGGCTTATCATCGAGCGCATCGCCAGCAGCGACGCGCTCTATCACGATTGCCAACACACGGCCCTTGTCACGCTTTGCGTTCAAGACATCCTGCGCGGCCGGCGCATCGATCGGATCGTCACACCGAGCGATTGGGCCCACACCATTCTGGCCGCGCTGACCCACGACATCGGATACATACGCGGGATCTGCCCCGGCGACACAGCCGACTATTTCGTGATCGATACTGCCGGCAATACTGTGACCCCGCCGCGCGGCGCCTCAGATGCCTTTCTGACGCCCTATCACGTCGAACGGGGGAAGATTCTGGTCCGGGAGCGTTTCGCGCCCGTTCCGTACATCGACGAGGAGCGCATCGCCGCAGCCATCGAGCTCACGCGCTTCCCGGTGCCGGACGACGAAGACCACGCCGCTACCGACACGGAAGCGGCCTTGGTCAGAGCCGGCGACCTCATTGGTCAGTTGGGCGATCCGCTCTACCTGCGCAAGCTGAACGCGCTTTATTATGAATTCGTCGAAAACGGCGTTCACGAGAGGCTCGGCTACACTAGTCCTGCCGATATGGTCGACCACTATCCGCAATTCTATTGGAGCAAGATCGAGCGCTATCTCGGCGACGCTCTGCGTTATCTCGAGATGACCATGGAGGGTAAGCAATGGACCGCGACCCTCTATAGCCACATCTTCGCGGTCGAGCATAATCGCCGGCGCATGGGTCCGCAGGCGGGGCCTCGGCAGCAGTAGGGGTAAGGGCCGGGGCTAGTCGCCGGGCAGCCATTTCTCCCCGGATCGCAGGAGCGGCGCCACCTCGACCGGAAACTCGTTGTCGACGGAATATTCATAGCAGCGGATGCGGTCGGCCTCGGGATAGGCCGCCATGATCGCGGCCAGCGCCTCCGCCAGTGTCTCGAAGTCGCCGGTGTATTGCAGCCGACTGTTCCATACCCCGCGCCACGCCCGGCTCAACCGCCCGACCGTGGCCTCGTTGGTCTCGGGCATGCGGTCGATATAGGCGGTGATCTCGATGCCGACCGGCGCGGCGTCACGGGTCTCGTCGCGGGTAATCTCGACCCGAAAGGTTTGATATGCCATCGCCGGAGTTTGTGCCTTCTCGGCTTCGCTGCGGTACACATTGAACGCAAGATCCTGGTCCAGCAAGAGACGACGAGAGGACACCATGAGTAAGGCCAGTCTCCTCTGGGGGTTTGCGCTCGGCCTTATCGGCCCTAAAATAGCGAGCTCCCGAGCTGGTAAGTATTTGCTCCACGAGTTGAGCAATCATAAATCCTTCCAGCCCCTCTATAACATCATGGCCGATCGCACCCCGGCCTCCCTCCACCTGCTACAGCAAGGGGGGTTTGCTCCCGAGATCGTGGTCGATATTGGTGCTCATAGTGGGGAATGGACCAAAATGGCGCTACCGTTATTCCCCGAGGCGCGCTTCATCATGATCGAAGCACAGCCCGATAAAGAGGCCTTGATTAAGCAGGCATGTAGCTTAGATCCCTCAAGAATCGACTACGAAATCAGCCTCCTTGGTGCCGAGAACAAAGAAAAGGTTGATTTTTTTCTTCTCGATCTAGATTCTTCGATCTATATCGAAAACACCTCATTTCCTCGAGAGTGTGTCTCCCTGCCCATGCTGACGCTTGACGCTGTCCTGGCGCGGCACGCTGCGCTCGGCACGAGCTTCTTGAAGCTCGACGTACAGGGCGCCGAGCTCGATGTCCTCGCCGGCGCGCAGCGGACGTTAAAGCATACCGACGTCATCCTCCTCGAAGCATCGCTTGTTGAATTCAATCGCGGTGCGCCGCTCATCGCCGACGTGATCGCTCGCCTGCGCGAGCTCGACTTCTTACTTTACGACATCTGCGACTTGAAGCGGATCGGCCCGGTCTTAGCGCAAACCGACATGATTTTTGTCCGCAGAGGATTGATGCTCGATACCCAAGCTCAAAATATCATCCGCAATTGGGGCGCGCCCTCATAATCATTCTCATGGTCGAGCGTGCAGAGCGTCGCGCCCAAGTCGGCACAGACGGCGCTAGAGCACCGGTCCGGGGCTGCCGAGGGCATTTTCGATCAGGCCCTTTGTGATGATGTCGTAAGCGTCGTCCAACGAATCCGTGCGATGGAAGATGTCGAGGTCGCCCGGGCTGATCGTGCCGTATTTGACCAGCGCCTCGAAATTGATCACCTCGTCCCAGTACTTGGTGCCGAAGAGGACGATCGGCATGCGTTTGCGCGTCTTGCGCGTCTGCACTAGCGTCAGGATTTCGAACAGCTCGTCGAGCGTGCCATAGCCGCCCGGGAACAGCACGACCGCTTTCGCCAAGTAGACAAACCAGAACTTGCGCATGAAGAAGTAGTGAAAGTAAAAATGGAGGCCGCGGCTGATATAAGGGTTGTCAAATTCCTCGTCTGGGATCGAGATCGTCAGCCCGACACTGAGCCCCTCCGCTTCGCAAGCGCCGCGATTGGCCGCCTCCATGATACCGGGACCGCCACCGGTGCAGACGACGAAGCGCCGCTCCTCGCGCCCGAGCTTCTTCGACCAGGCCGTCAAGCGCTGGGCGAGCTCTCGCGCGGCCTCGTAATAGATTGAGAGCCGCAGTGCCATTTGCGCCGCCTCGATGCCCTCCCCTGCCCGCTCCGCCTCGGCCAGCGCCGCCCTCGCCGCCTCCTTCGAGCGCAGCCGCGCCGAGCCCATAAAGACGATGGTGTCCTGGACGCTATGGCGCTGGAAGCGATAGAGCGGCTCCAAATACTCCGCGAGGATGCGCAGAGCGCGCGCATCCTTGCTCCGCAGGAAGCGGGTGTCCTCATAGGCCTTGGGTTGGCGATGAGCGCGCCCGCCGGTCTTGTCCAATCTGCACCTCGGTTTTATCCGGTTCTCGTCCTCCATGGTGAATAAAGGTTGAACCTGGCCACCGACAACCCGGCGGGTTGTCGACGCCGCCCCGGCAGTCGGCTACCGCAACAAAAATTGAGCTGGTCATTGCGAGGAGCCCATCGGGCAACGAGGCAATCTCTTGTTCGGTCGGTGCATTGTCCACGAGATTGATTCGCTGCGCTCGCAATGACGAGCCCTCTGGTCTCAGCAACCTCGCATTTACCGACTAGAGCAAGAGATCAGATGCCACCCGCCACACCACGCCACACCTGCGACGGTTGATCGAACGGCCCTCGCCTTGATCCGGTTGCCTTACTCGGAAGTTTCCGGTAAGATTTCCGGAAATAACCCTGGGAGTGCAATCATGAGAAACACCGGCAATGCAGCGGTCACCGTTCACCGCGAGCGCCGGAAACGCCAGGGCTTCGTCCGCCTCGAGGTTCAGGTGCGGCGGGAGGATGCGTCCTTGCTGCGCAGTATTGCCGGTGCGCTCGCGGACCCGGCACGGGCCGCTGAAGCCCGCGCGCTGCTTCGCGAGCGCTTCGCATCGCGCAAAGCCAAGAGCCTAAAGGCATTGCTGGCCGATGCGCCGCTCGATGGGATCGATCTCGATCGCAGCGACGATCCGGGCAGGGAAGTCGAGTTATGAATTATCTTATCGACACGAACATCATTTCTGAAATACGCAAGAAACGCAGCAGTGATCGCTCCGTTGCGGCGTGGTACGCGTCCATCAAAGACGACGAGATGTATTTGAGCGTGCTCGTCGCCGGTGAGATCCGCAAAGGGATCGAGCTGGCGCGACGGCATGATCCGGCGAAGGCCGGGGCTCTTGAACGATGGCTGAAACAGGTCGATGTCGCTTTTGCCGATCGCATGCTGCCGATCGACCGCGCGATCACCGATGAATGGGGCTCGATGAGTGCGAAACGCCCGATCCCAGTGATCGATGGACTGCTTGCCGCAACTGCCAAGGTTCACGGGCTGATCTTGGTCACGCGCAATGACGCACACGTAACTGAACTCGGCGCACAGGTTCTGAACCCCTTCAAAACCGGCGCGAGCCCCTCCACGACATGAGGCCGTGCGGGATTGGTTCTCTCTGCGTTTTCGCGGATGAGATGGCTCGGGGCAGATCAGGGCGCGCGTACCTTTACCTGACTTAGAGCATTGGCCACCGCTGCGAAGCGATGGTCGAAGCTGACGAAGGCTTCGCAGCCTGCCGCCTTCGCCAGATGCAGCGCATCGGCAAAATCCAACCCGCTCCGCATCCAATCCAATGCCTCGGCAGCCAAGGCAGGGTCCTCCAAGTTGACGCGCGGAAGTCCCGCAAAGGCGGTCAGAGCAGCAATGATTTCTTCGCGGCTGAACCGATAGCCACCGCGCAGCACCCACTCGGTTTCGAGCAGAACCGTCGTGCAGACGTAGACATCCTCGCCGTCGATCAGCACGCTCGCCTTCGCGAACTGCTCCGGGTGGTCGGCGGTCAGATAGCGGACGATGACATTAGTATCGAGCGCGAGCACGGCGCCGTTTGACTTCAGCAGTTATCGCCGCGTCCATCTCTTCCAGCGTTTTCGGCGGCCCGCGGTAAGCGAGCATTCCGACGACATCCTCCGGCCGCGTTGGGGCAAAAACCGGCGCCGCCTTCAGCAGCACGCCGTCGGGAGTGTCCTCGACTACGAGGCGCGTGCCGGGCGCCCAATGCCGCCGCTGCCGTATCGCCTTCGGCAGGATGACCTGTCCCTTAGTCGACACGGTGGTCGTCAGTACTTCAACGGCTGCCATTAGCGGGCTCTGATGCGGATGGTAAGACTAAGGTAAGATGGCTATAGCCGTACCAACGCGCAAGCCCGTTGTGGCAATAGGGAAGCGATGACCATTCAGCGGTAGGATGGGTTGAGCATGACGAAACCCATCACTTCTTCGGCGTGGCTAGGGCAGTCTGGCAAACTATCGGCGCAACTTCTTAGCCGGCGGCAGCTACTTCTTTATGGTCAACCTGGCCGACCGCCGGCTCGGCTTGTCGACCGAGCATATCACTCTGCTGCGGGCGGCGTTTCGTCAGGTGCGCGCACGGCATCCTTTTATGATCGAAGCCGCCGTGATCCTGCCGGATCACCTGCACACGATCTGGACCCTGCCCGAACACGAGCCCGATTTCGCGTTGCGGTGGCGCCTGATCAAGAGCGCTTTTTCACGAGATTTACCCGGAGGTGAACGAATCTCCGCCAGCCGCGCCGCCAAAGGCGAGCGCGGGATTCTGTCGAGGCGCGCTTTCGCCAAAGGCAAATGTACCGGTCGCGCGAATTAGGATAGTCTCCGGTGTTGCCGCTTGGCGAGATGCAACACTGACCGCATGTCTGGACAATGCGAAGCCGCCGATGTCGACGAGCATTCCCACCGCGAAGAACGATTGTCCTGCGAGGTCGGCTGGGATGGGTCGCGACGGCGATCGTAAGCCTCGCCCTTATCGCCGAAAGCCATCTCGGTCATGCCGCGGACGCGTTGTCGATTGCCGACTTCGTTGGGCATTTCCGCGGCGAGGCGCAGGTTCAGGCCGGCGATCGCTTCTTCGTCCAGCAGGTGCGCGACGCCGAGGTCGAACTCCGCTCTGACGACAACGGCTTCCGGCTCAGCTGGACCACGGTCATCCATTCCGGCGAAGGCGATAAAACGACGGTGCGCCGCCGCAACGCCGAGATGCGGTTCGTCGCCGGCCCGACGCCCAACCAGTTCCGCAGTTCCGAGCCGCTCGAGCCCTTCACCGAGAGACCCACCGCATGGGCGTATATCGATCGCAACACGCTCGTTGTCCACGTGCTGAGTATCCTGGCCGACGGCAATTATGAGCTGCAGACCTACCAACGCTCGCTTTCGGGAGACGTGATGACGTTGCATTTCTCCCGGGTCTTTCCGGGGCGGCCGGAATTGGTCGTCTCCGGCCGGCTTCTTCGGCAGCATGAGTGATCACGCTCCACGCTGTGATACGGCTCACATTCGCGCGAACCGAAGCGGCTCAACCTGGGCATGTGTGTCGATAGGTAAAAACCTTAAGAACTGGCGAGAAGAGGGGAATCGATGTTTACGATATTTCTGCTAATCGTGCTGCAGCTGGTCGGCGAAGGCATCGTCCAAGTGAGTGGTCTTCCGGTGCCGGGCGCGATCATCGGTCTCGTTCTGCTGTACGTGATCTTGGTGCTGCGCGGCGAAATTCCCGACGAGATGTCCCGAACGTCCGGCTTTCTGTTGCAGAATCTGGGCGTGCTGTTCGTGCCCGCCGGTGTCGGGGTCATTGCCTACTTGCCGATGATTGCCACCCAATGGTGGGGC
>Ga0210407_10000790_pt1 | contig 33107 bp, 36 predicted proteins | sample IncBWC27MmetaG_FD_150860 | JGI IMG/M metagenome (GOLD analysis project Ga0210407, IMG submission 150860) | Forest soil microbial communities from Barre Woods Harvard Forest LTER site, Petersham, Massachusetts, United States - Inc-BW-C-27-M | ecosystem: Environmental > Terrestrial > Soil >...
AGCTTATGGTTTATGGACGGACACTAGCTAGGTATTCTCGGGGCGGCCCGTCGATAATCCGGCATCTGAAGGCACCGACGAGGAAATGGCGGCTCAGCAGCTCGTGTCCCGGCCACAGAGCTTGTTGCACGGATCAGCAGGCGGCGCAGTTCAGCCCCCGCTCGGACCCTCATGTGAGGCGAACGTAGTCCGGCGGCCCAAGCTCCAGGATGGGTCAAGGAAATAGATCGGCAGGGCATCGTTCAGGACGCCGTCGGTCCGCGATGGGGTCATCGCCCGCCCATCGGCACCGCAATTCGCATCCACCCACGCCGTGCGTATTTTCCGGGCCGGGTTACGCGAGAGGATGCTCCAATCGTTCGCCCAATGCCCGCAGCATTTACGCACCGTCGCCACGCCAAGCAGAGCCATGCAGCCAGGCCAAAGTCGTGGGCCGGGTCGCCGCCAACCGCTCAATCATCGCGGCAGCATTCCAGTGTGTGCTTCAGCATCGAGGGTAGACCCATCCGAGGGTGCGTCAACGGCCTGATTTTGCGATGCGGATTCGATGGGGTCCTGATCGGCGCCGATGGGGACCCCACCAGGATGATCATTTTCGCAGACTCATCAGCCTGTTAGATCAAATTTGGAAGGGGTCCAATTTCGGTGCTGGATCACAAAGGACGCACCCGGTGAATAATAGAGGGTTAACATGCGCAACCCCGTTAGCACTAGCGAATAACTATACAAAGGAGTCACCTCAAGCAACTAAGGTCAGCGAGGGGCTTGCACGCCTCGATGCCGACCGTGCAGAGATTGCCACTCAGTCGTCAGGCTCCCGCCGGGAATGGACTCGCCGCTCGAGGGGCAGGATTCGAACCGCCGGTCCCTTTCGCGGAAACGGGTTGGTCTCTTCGGCGGAACAGGAAGTGCCGGAATCGGGAGCGATCTTGGGGGGACCGAGAGTACGATTCCCTGTCCCTCCAGCGGGGAGTATGCCTCTCGGAGGCGAGGCGGCCAGAGGGGCCGGGCTCTTCTCAGTGCCGCGGGCGGTGCACAGGCCCCAGAGCGGCGCCTCCGCCGCGACGCTGAAGACGCTGTACAGGTTTGGCGTCCACAGCGGCGGGGGCACAACGTTCGATCTGACCCCTAATTGTAACGAATGGCATCAGGCTTTGCCCGCCGGCGATGAAGGTCGCCTCGGGATCCGACACAAGCAGATCCGCGCCGGTCCAGCGCTCCGGCCTGTCCCGCATCCTTTGTTGGCAGGCGGGGAAGGGTAGGGCAGGGGGATCAGGCGCTCGACGAGACCGTGAAAAGGGGCCGGCGCTCGCCCGAGGAAGCCCCTACAGCTACCACGTGAAGAGCGCCTCCGAGGCTCACCTTCCCAATCCGCCTCACATTGGAGAGGGGTACGTGCTCAACGGGAGCGGCCATACATCACACGAGAAAACGCTACTACGCGATGTTCTCATTCCAAGCCTGTGGAAAATCCGTGGAGCCGATGTTTGAGGGTTAGGCGGCAAGTCTCATATATTCGCGAAAGGGCTGGTGGGCGCGACAGGGATTGAACCTGTGACCCCACCCGTGTGAAGGGTGTGCTCTCCCGCTGAGCTACGCGCCCGTCCCGGCCCGGGCATTTAGGGGGCCGCCCGAAAGCCTGTCAAGGCGCTCGGCTGCGCAGCTCCGACACCGCCTGGATGACCGCGGCCGGCGCTTCCTGCGGTAGGAAGTGCCCGGCGACGGGAACCACGCGGCGCTGATAGGGCCCGGTAAAGAAGCGCGCATGGCCCTCCGAGCTCTCTGGCAACGAGATCCCGTCACAGGCGCCGTGCAGGACGATCGTCGGCACCGCGATCGGCGGCTGCGCGGCGAGCTGCTCCTCGATCGCATCGAGGCCTGGATCGCCAGGTGCGAGGCCGAAGCGGTGGCGATAGGACTGGATCACCACCTCGACAAAATCAGAGTTGTCGAAGGATGCCGCGGTCCGCTCGAAGGTGGCGTCGTCGAAATGCCAGTTCGGCGACCACAATTCCCATAGGAGCCGGCACAGCGGCCGGCGGTTCGCCGCCAGCCCGGCGCGGCCCCGCTCGGTGTGAAAATACCATTGGTACCACAGTCGATGCTCGCGATCGGGGGGCGCCGGCTCGCCGGATAGGGCGATGTTCTGGATATTGTAGCCGCCGATCGAGACCAGAGAGGCGACCCGCTCCGGCCAGAGTGCCGCGACGACGCAGGCGGCCCGGCCGCCCCAATCATAGCCGGCGAGTGCGGCGCGCTCGACATCCAGCGCATCGAGAAGATCCAACAAGTCGCGGCCGAGTGCAGCCTGCTGGCCGGAGCGCGGCGTCTGCGGATCGAGAAACCGCGTCGGCCCGTAGCCGCGCAGATACGGCACGATCACCCGCCAACCGGCGGCGGCGAGCGCCGGCGTCACGCCGTCATAAGCGCGCACATCGTCAGGAAAGCCGTGCAGCAGCACCACCGGCGAGCCGTCGGCCGATCCGCTCTCCTCGTAGCCGATTTCGAGCGCTGGGGTGCGTACGGTCTTCACGGCGCGGCGATCCGGAACCCGAAGAGGCCATCGGCGGCAATCTGAGCCAGCAGTTCGGTTTCCCAGCGCAGATAGGCGCGCATCGCCGCGGCGTTGCCGTTGTGCCGGTCGTGGTTCCAGAACAGATAGTCGATCCGTTCGTCGTCGGGCGGCTCTTCCGGCGAAGCGGCGACCGGCAACCCGGCGCGATGCCAGGCGCTCGTGCCGCCGCGCACCAGTCCCACCCGGGCCGAGGCCAGCTCGCCGAGATCGACCGCCGCCAGGCGCGCTGCCGTCTCGTCATCGGCGAAGAGGACTATCTGCGGCACCGCGAGCACGGTGGCCGGCAGCCGGTCGAGACGCGCCCGATTGGCCCAGACTGCACCTGTCGGATGCGAGGTGCGATAGGCCGCACTCGGATCGAGCGAGACCGCAGCGCCACCTTCCGCAAGCCAACGCGCCGCCTCCTCCGGCTCGATCGCCGGCACGGCGGGAAGCTTCGGCAATGTTGGGCCGGCGCCTCCGGTCTCCAGGGCCGCACCTTGCAACCCCAGGAACTGGACGTCCCAGCCCATCTGTACCAGCCAATGTGCGGTCATGATCGCGCGGGTGCCGGTGTCGTCGACCAGCACGAGGCGCGCGTCACGGGTGCCGACCCAGCGATCGATCGCCTGCACCAATTGGCCGCCCGGGGCGGAAGCCGAACCCGGCAGGTGACCGGCAGCGAATTCCTCGGAAGTGCGCACGTCGAGCACATAAGTCGTCCGCCGGTTGGCTTCGTCGTGCCACGCCGCGAGGGTCGCATGGTCGATCGCGCGGACCCTAAAGCGGGCGGCGACCGTGCCGGCTCGCCGCCGAGCCTCGTCGATTGCCTCGGCACTGACCGGCCCAAGTGTGGCGTCAAGCTCGCTTGCCAGCTCCAGCCCGGCGAGGCGCCAGCCTTGCGTGCCGCCGGAGAGCGACATCACCCGGTTGGGCACGCCGGCGTCGATCAGCGATTGCGCGCCGATGATCCCGCGCGTGCGCCCGGCGCACGAGACGACGACCAGGGTCTCGGGCGAGGCGACGAGATCGGCGAAGCGGTGGACCAGCTCGGCGCCGGGGCAGGGCACGGCACCCGGCACGTGAAACCGCGCATATTCGTCGAGCGGACGGCTGTCGAGGATGGTCACCTGCTGGCCCGAACGCCGCAGCCGGTCGAGCTCCTCGGCCGAGATCGCCGGGGTGGCGAACTCGTGCTCGACGATCTCGGCAAAGGCCTTGCTCGGGACGTTGGTGCTCGGAAACAGCCGATAGCCGGCGGCCTCCCATGCCACGGCACCCCCCTCCAACACATGGACGTCACGGTAGCCGAGCCCGGCGAGGCGCCGCGCCGCCTTTCCGGCCACACCATCGGCGTCGTCTACCAGGACGACACGGCACGAGCGCCGCGGCACCAGGCGCACGACCTCCGCCTCGAACCGGCTGTACGGGATGTTGACCGCGAGCAGCGGGTGGCCCGACCCGTGCTGACCCTCCTCTCGCACATCGAGAAAGGCGATCTCGCCGCCATCGGCGAGCCATCCTCGCAACCTCGCAACATCGACGGTGGCGGTCATCGGCACGCCCTCCCTGCTCTCAGGGAGGAAATTAATATCGCTTGGCTCACGACAGATTACCCGTCTATATCAATAACATAATAGGAAGTCAGGGAGGCCCCTGAGGGACAGAGCAGGGACGGCCCACCCCGGCCGAAACGAGACAGATGATAAGCTTGCATCTTGACGCCAAGATGGCAACGGGGCCGCCGCCCCCGCCTCTTTCGGGAGAGAAGCCGTGCCCTCCAGCATCATCCGCGCCCGCACCATTTTCACCGAGCCGGCCGACCGCCGCCGCTGGCAGCAGCTCGACGACGGCGCCGTGCTGCAGCGCGACGGCGTCATCGCCGAGATCGGCCCTGCCGCCGAGCTGATCGTCCGTCACCCCGAAGTGCCGGTCCTCGGCACCGGCCGCCAGGTGCTGTTGCCGGGGTTTGTCAACGCCCACCACCATGTCGGGCTGACCCCGGTGCAGTTGGGCTCCCCCGACATGCCGCTCGAGCTGTGGTTCGTGACCCGGCTCGTGGCGCGCCGCGTCGACCTCTACCTCGACACGCTCTATTCCGCCTTCGAGATGATCGTCTCGGGCATCACCACCGTGCAGCACCTGCACGGCTGGCTGCCGGGCGGTCTCGAAGCGGTCGAGGCCGGCGCCGGCGAGGTGATCCGCGCCTACCAGGACATCGGCATGCGCGTCTCCTATTCCTTCGCATTGCGCGACCAGAACCGACTCGTCTACCACGACGACCGTCAATTTATCGTCGGCCTGCCGGCCGAGCTGCGCCCGCTGTTGGAGCGCCACTTCGCACGCTTCCCGCTGACCCTAGCCGATTACGGCGCCCTATTCGAGCAGCTCCGCGCCAAGCACCACGCCAAGGAGCGGGTCAAGATCCAGCTGGCGCCGGCCAATCTCCACTGGTGCTCCGACGCGGCACTCGAAATGCTCGCCGATCTCTCGGCGCGCTACCAGGCGCCGATGCACATGCACCTCGTCGAGACCGCCTACCAGAAGGAATATGCACGCCGGCGCGGCGGCGGCACTGCCCTCGATTACATCGATCGCTTCGGCTTTCTCGGGCCGCGTCTGACCTTGGGCCACGGGGTGTGGCTCAACGAGGCCGATCTCGACCGCATCGCCGCGACCGGCACCCACATCTGCCACAACTGCAGCTCGAATTTCCGATTGCGCAGCGGGGTGGCACCGCTCAATGCGTTCGAGCAGCGCGGCATCGACACCGCGATCGGTCTCGATGAGGCCGGGATCAACGACGACCGCGACATGCTGCAGGAGATGCGCATGGTGTTGCGCGCGCATCGGGTCCCCGGGATGGAAGACGCGGATGTCCCGAGCCCCGGCCAGGTCTTGCGCATGGCGACCGCGGGCGGGGCCGCGACCACCCCGTTCGGCAGCCATATCGGCACGCTGGCGGTCGGCAAGGCCGCCGATCTCGTGCTGATCGACTGGGACAAGCTCGCCTACCCCTATCTCGACCCGGAGACCCCGGTCCTCGACGCCGTCCTCCAGCGAGCCAAGACCGACGGCGTCGACCTCGTCATGGTAGCGGGCGAAGTGGTCTACGAAGGCGGCCGCTTCACCCGCGTCGACCGCGACGCGGCGCTGCGGGAATTGCAGGACTCATTGCAGCATGCGCTCGGCGGCGACGAGGTCGAGCGGCGGCAGCTGTCGAAGGCGCTTCTGCCCCACGTCCGGCGCTTCTACGCCGGCTATTTCGATCCCGAAGCGCATGCGCCCTACTACCGTCCGAGCTCGCGGGTCTGATCGACCCGACAGAGGGCTAGCCGTCAGGGGCGCCCTCTCCGCTTGCCGCTGAGGAGTGTATGAAAGCGTTGACGGTCTGCTGGATCAGCGCTGTGCGTTCTTCGAGACAACCGCTCCGCGGCTTCCTCAGAATGAGGAATTCCGTTAATGCCATCAAAAACTGCCCTCATGCCGAGGAGCACCCGCGAGGGTGCGTCTCGAAGCACTCAACGACGCGGATGCAGGCTTGCTCTGAGGCTCATCAGGGCTTGTTTCCCGAGGGGGTGTTGCCGCTGACGTATTTGTGGAGGATGCTCGCGATCAGGGTTTGATACGGCAGTCCTTCCTCCGCGGCGCGCTGTTTGAGCATCTCGAGGTCGGCGCTCGAGAGGCGGATGTTGACGCGTGCATCCTTCCGCAGGTAACGCCTGGCTGCTTGGACTGCGGTCTGCTTCGCCCTTTGCTGGTCCTCCACGGGCCTGAATTCGCCGCTCTCATAGGCGGTGATCAGGTCTTTTTCCTCGTCATCATGAAATCCGCGCTGTTTCATGCGGGCTCTCCTTTGCTGCGCCTCCGGGTCGCCTTGCGGCTCGGATAAATCGTTTTGAGAAAGAGGATTCGGCCTTCTCTGATCACCGGCACGACGTGCACATACCCGTCGACGTCGACCTCGTACAGCAGCTGGTTCGGGTACCTTTCCGCGTTTGGGTGCTCCAGAACCTGAACGAGCTTGCTGCTTTCGATCAAGGCGATGACCTGCTCAAAGCTGATCCCGCGTTCTCGGATGAGCCAAGCGTTTTTCAGTGGATCAAAGGCGTAATCCACTCTTCCATTACAAACTTTATGACAATGTGTGCCTATTGTCAACGCTCGCCAACGGGACCCGCTCATCTGCCACAATTGCAGCTCGAATTTCCGGCTGCGCAGCGGCGTCGCGCCGCTCAACGCGTTCGCAGCGCGCGGCATCGACACCGCGATCGGTCTCGACGAGGCCGGGATCAACGACGACCGCGACATGCTGCAGGAGATGCGCATGGTCCTGCGCGCGCATCGAATCCCCGGAATGGAGGATGCGGACGTCCCGAGCCCGGGCCAGGTCTTGCGCATGGCGACATCAGGCGGTGCCGCGACCACCCCCTACGGCAGCCATATCGGCACCCTTGCGGTCGGCAAGGCCGCCGACCTCGTGCTGATCGACTGGGACAAGCTCGCCTACCCCTATCTCGACCCGGAAACCCCGGTCCTCGACGCGGTGCTGCAGCGGGCCAAGACCGACGGCGTCGACCTCGTCATGGTGGCGGGCGAAATCGTCTACGAAGGCGGCCGTTTCACCCGCGTCGACCGCGACGCGGCACTGCGCGAATTGCACGCATCATTGCAGCACGCGCTCGACCCCAACGAGGTCGAGCGCCGCGGGCTGTCAAAGGCGCTGCTGCCGCACGTCCGGCGCTTCTACGCCGGCTATTTCGACCCCGAGGCCCATCAGCCCTACTACCGTCCGAGTTCGCGAGTTTAATCAAGGCGCCGCTCCCGGGCGTATTGACGACCCGATAGATCCACCGAGCCCCGCGCGCCCGACCTGATTCGCGAGGGTTACTCGCTATTGGCCCCGAGTGCTTCAATGCTGAGAGATATACTTTGTGATGATTTCCAAAAATTTTCGCTTATGCATTATCCGATTTGGGTGGGAAGCCGACCGCAGGCCTCCCGACCAAGGCGGGTGCGTGCAGGAACTCGTGCTGGACTGTGAATCAGCACCGAAGCAGGACCCTGGCCAAAACAGCAGCAAGTCACTGAAATCGTCGGCTAAAACGCATGAAGTGGGGGGTCCCGATCGGCGCCGATCGGGACCCCACCCGAAACAAAAACTCCTTCAGTGTATCAAGGAGTTGACGCCTATCCGAAGTGGGGTCCCGCTTCGGCGCCGATTCACACCTTGTCAGCTAATTCCGCCTCGATCTCTGCGGTATTGAGCCGTCCTGACGCCGGATGGGACGGAGCCCGGACGCCGTACGTGATGCTATAGCCTGCAATTGCCATCACCAGGGTGCAATGGCTGCCATTCGGAACTATACGTCAAAAGAGGTCAAGCTGCTTGGTAGGAGAAACTAAATGTCGGTTGCTGATAAAGTTGGTTGGCCTTGTATGTATGCTTATAGAGGAGAAGACCATCACAGAAACCCTGAACAGCTAGCCGCGGATGGGGGTTTCAAACCGTGGAAAATAAGCAGTATCAAAGACGCGAGAGAAACGCTGTATAAGCTAGTGATAGAAAGAGTTCTAGTAAGAGAGGCGTGGGCTTGGTGTTTAAGCAAAGATCGTAAAAACGGATATTTCATATCGACTGGATTAGACACTACGACTGCTTATGACACGTATGAGAACTTCTATAGGATAAATATTATTCGGTTGCAAAATCGTGATTCGAAAATGCCTGGGTGGGAATGGTTGAATTGTCTAGACGACGCGTTAGTTTATACAGACGCCCCATCATTGAAAGGGTCAACGAATATTGGCGTGATAATAACAGGTCAAGGAGGTAGTCGAAGGCAGGAACTACTGCTGATGTGGGTTTTCCCACACTTGATTCAAGTCCAATCAGAAGGGAAAGGGCACTATAAACCGTTGTGGGATTACATTCCGTCTACGTCCACGTTGCCACGATGACCGGGATGCCGTGCAGCGGCCCTTGAGGCATGTTCGCTCGCCGTTCGGCGTCTCGAGTGCCGGCGTCGGAGAGCGCGTTGCGATTGGTGACGCTGATCGCGTTCACCGCCGGCCCCTTCTGGTCGTACGCATCGATGCGGGCTAGGTACATCGAAACCAAATCGCGCGATGTAACCTCCCCGGCCGTCAGTGCGGCTTGGAGTTGCGGAATGGTCGCTTCCAGCAGCTCGATCCGCCGCGTTTGCATCTGGGCCCTCCCTTGCGGCACATCGTTCAGCGCGAGCAATGTCGATGCTCCAGCCAACGCAATACCGAGAAGCAGCACCGTCCGCCTGCGGAAGGTGCTCCGATTTCCATATTGTCGCGCCGTGCTCATACCACCCTCGTCAGACACAGGTCATGCGTGCTTCTTCTTTCCGGTCAAGCGCCCTGCCGTCGAAGCTGTATGGCCTGAAACGCCTAAGCGGGCTTATCCGGCCTTGCCCCCGGATCCAGTGCCTCGGCTAACGTACTTGTGGAGGACGCTGGCGATCAGGCTTTGATACGGAAGTCCTTCCTCAGCAGCGCGCCGCTTGAGCATCTCCAGGTCGGCGGTCGAGAGGCGGATGTTGACACGCGCATCCTTCCGCAGGTAGCGCTTGGCTGCCTGAGCTGCGGTCTGCTTCGCTGTTTGCTGGTCCTTGACGGGCCTGAATTCGCCGCTCTCATAGGCGGTGATCAGGTCCCTTTCCTCATCATCATGGAATCCGCGCTTTTTCATGCGGGCACTCCCCGCCTGCGCCTCCTGGTCGCCTTGCGGCTCGGATAAATCGTTTTGAGAAACAGGATTCGGCCTTCTCTGATCACCGGCACGACCTGCACATACCCGTCGACGTCAACCTCGTACAGCAGCTGATTTGGTTACCTCTCCGCGTTTGGGTGCTCCAGCACCTGAACGAGCTTGCTGCTTTCGATCAAGGCGATGATCTGCTCGAAGCTGATCCCGCGCTCAGGGGTGTGGCGGCGCGAGTATAGTTCGCGCACAAGAACTCGGCAGAGAGGACGGACCATGAGGCTTTCCCGCCGTGTGCTCTTCGCCGTCGTCCTCATCGTCACCGGCGCGCCGCACGCGCACGCCCGCACGGACATGTCGAAAGTCACCTGCGGCGCATTCCTAGCCTCCGGCCAAGCCAATATGGCGGCGATCATCATGTGGCTGCGCGGTTATCACGCCGGCAAGCGCGGTGTTGTCGATGTTATCGAGAAAGCGCCAGTGGACCCCTATGGCGGCAGGCTCGGTCGTTATTGCAAGGATCACCCGAACGAGAGCGTGATCGACGCCTCCGAGTGGATCCTGTCGGACCTAGATCGCGGAAGCTGAGATGAGCGGTGTTGCGCGCGCCCTATTCCACGCCGACCGACTACACCAGCAAGGAGATCTCGGGGGAATGTGTCGGGGGGAACGCCGGCTGTCCGGCCCGGTGCGCTACGAAGCGGCGCGTAAGGGATGGGGCCCCGACCACTCGCCGAACACCGCCGTGTGGATGACGAGGCCGCTATCCTGGCGCCACACATGCTGCTGGTAGCCGGGCGGCTCGAACATGAACCGCAGCGGCGCCTCGGGGGTGAGGTCGAGGCGGAGCTGGTGCGCCGTGCTCGGGGCGGTGCCGGCGACCGTGCCGGCAAAGCGGCGGTCGATCGCGCGGTGCAGATGGCCGCACAGGATGCGCTCGACCTGCGGATGGCGGGCTACGACCGCAGCAAGCGCGGCGCTGTTTTGCAGACCGGCCCGGTCCATGCGCTCGATGCCCGTCAGGAAGGGTGGATGGTGCATCATCAGCAAGACCGGTCGCGCCGGCGCCGAGGCGAGCGCGTGATCGAGCCAGGCGAGCCGCTCCGCGCATAACAGGCCGCCGCCCTCGCCCGGGACGAGCGTGTCGAGGGCGACGAGCCGCACCGGGTAGTCCTCGATTGCAAACTGGAGAAACCCGTCAGCCGGCAGGTAGCCGTCTGCGGCGAACGCGGCGCGCAGCGGCTCGCGGGCGTCGTGATTGCCGGGAATGACAAAGACCGGCATCGTAAGCGGTGCGAGTAGCGTGCGCAGATGCTGGTATTCGGCGGGGTCGCCGTGATCGACGAGGTCGCCGGTGATGACCGCGATATCGGACGGCGGGTCGAGCCGGTTGATCTCGGCGACCGGGCGCGCCAGGAATTCGGCGGTATCAACCCGGCCGTAGAGCAGTTCGCCCGGTGCCAAGATGTGCGGGTCGGACAGCTGGATGACGATCATCGGCTCCTCCGCCTTCTTCCCCTCTTCATTAACTATGCTTTTTGAACACCCTAAACAGGATCATTACAACACCCAACCCCTACTACGTGCCCCTGGCTTTCCACAGCCTATAATTGTTATGAGCCGATTGCGTGCTATACTGGCCCACATGCAGAAGCCGGCTGACGATCCGATCCTCAAACGCTTCCGCGCCACGCTCGATGAACTCTACGGCCAGCGGCTCGAGCGCGTGGTGCTGTACGGCTCGCGGGCGCGCGGCGATGCGCGCGAGGATTCCGACTACGACGTTGCCGTGTTTGTGCGCGACATGCCGGACCGCATCGCGGAGCTGTACCGGCTGGCCGACCTCAGCACAGCCATTCTCGCAGACGGCGGCGGGTTCATTCACGCCATGGCCTATCCCGCAGGCTCCTACAACGACCCGCGGATGCCGCTGATGTACGCGATCCGCGCCGAGGGCATCGACCTGTGAAAGAGCAGACGAGCGCCTATCTCGACAAGGCCCGGGAGTTGCTCGATAACGCCGACGCGATTCTGCGCATTGACCTTTATGAAGCCGCCGGCCGCACGGCGTACCTGGCCGGATTCCATGCCGCGCAGGCCTTCATCTTCGAGACGAGCGGCCGCATCTACAAAACCCATTCCGGCGTGCACGGCGAGTTTAGCCGGTTAGTGAAAGACGATCCGCGCGTTGACGATCAACTGCGCGCCTTCCTTGGTCAAGCGTACACTCTGAAAGCGATTGCCGATTACGAGACCGGCCCTGGTTCGCACGTCTCGGACGAGCGCGCCCGCGACGCAATCGAGACCGCGCGGCGATTGGTCGAATGCATTACTGGTCTGATGCCGCAGTAGCAACCGGCGTCAACCTTGCCGAGCGGTTTGGCAGGAATGCCACGCGCGAGACGGCATGGTGGGCCGGCGCTCCGGGCGGCTCTGCAGTGAGGAGAACCAGAGAATGAGAGGGGGGATCTGCCCGGCTATTATCATCGCCGCGGCCTGCGCTCTGCTCGCGGCCTGCGCGCCGCCGCCAACGCCGGTTCGGGCTCTCCCTCCGGGTGCCACCCCCGAGGAAGTCGCCGACTACGCCAGAGCGCTGGCGCAGTACCGCTGGGCGCGGGCATCGGGCAACGACGACGTTGTCACGCAAGCCGTCGATACTTGGTCGAGCATCGCCGAAGAAATCCTCTCGCGCCAGGACCCCGCGCTGTTCGAGGCCCGCATGGTATGTGAGAGGTACCGGGTGGCCGGGCCGCGGGATCCGCGCGACGAGCGGTCGACCTTCGCGCCGCAATTCGTTCGCGATTGTCAGCACATCGACTGGCGGTACAACCAGGCGACCAGCGCCATCCGCCGGGACTTGGAAGCGAGGATCGCGGCGACCGATCTCGCCACTGTCGCTCAGGCCGGGACGGGACGTCCCTGAGACCGAAAAAGGGACCGGATTAAGCGTTCGTGTGTCGATCGAACGGCTAATCCCCTCTAACAGGAAGCCCGTTGCATCGAAGCCCTGGGGCGCCGAATATCGGCATGATCGCTAGCAAGTTCTCAGACGCCGTTGCTCCTGGTGCCAGCGGGCAAAGGCAAAAAAGGCGGCAGCATCGGTCAAAGTCTTGGAACGGCCGTGCTGTAAGAGATGTTGGCTGGATATGGCCCGTATCCTGATCGTCGACACTCAGACTGATCTTCGCCATGCGCTTGTTCGCCTGCTTGAGCAGGCGGGTCACAGCACAACAGCTGTTGCAACCGTTGCGGAAGCCGCCGGTATTCTCGTGGTGGATGTTCCTGATCTGCTGGCGACAGATGTCGTGCTGACTGACGGCTCAAGCACGAGCCTCGTCAAGCAGGCGCAGACCGCAGGGGCGAAAACGCTGATGATGACCGGCAGCCCGGACAGGATCGTCGAGTTTGATGGTTCCGGACAACCGTACTTGTCAAAGCCGTTTCCGCCCGAAGCGTTTCTGCAACGGGTCGAGCAGATCCTAGCGACAGGCTGAGAGCTCAGTAACCGCGCTAACCGCGCTGCTCGTCAGTCGCAACGGCTAGTCGGGTTCTTTCGGTGGCGGCGGGTCACGCTCGCCCGAAATAACCTCACCATGCGGATACCCCGGCAGTTGGAGGCGGATTGCGGTGTCGGCATAAACGGCTAAGCGTTCAAATTTTGCCGCTAGAGCCAACAGATCGTCGCGAATATCTGTTAACCGGGCTTGCCGTGCCAACTGTCGAACTTGTTCAGCAGCCTCGCGGTAGAGCTCGGGGATGGGTTGCTCAGCGTCGTTCATCGCTGCCCAAACTCCCGACATTTATAGTTAAGACAAAACGCTTAACCTGACAAATCGTTCCTTGGGATGCTATCGGACCCCTGAAATGCGCCCCTGGGCGGCGGTGTTGCCGCGATCCGGGGCCGTGCTAATCGCGCTCCTGGTCGGAGATGGCCGGTGCGCTTCGTGCGTCGAGCTGGTCCGCTCTCCGCTCGTACCGCAAAGCAAGCTTAAGCAGCTCTTGCCGCGCTCCTGGAAAACGAAATTGACGAGCGAGTTCCCGCAGCTTTCGCGCCATCTCTCTGTAATCTTCGCTATCTGCGTGGGAAGCGCTCGCTTGCGGCTCTTCCATCTTTGATTATCCCAACACGCCAGAGAACCGCTATGAGCGGTATACACAGGTCACAATTAGCTGGTTCCGCGCGCGACATTCCGCCGCATCCCAGCTTCGCGAGCGGCGACCCGGAAAACTGTAGCGGATTTGATTGGGCCGCTGGCGCGCGCGGCCGGCGGGGTCACGACTTTGCGGCGAGACGCGGTTTCCTCGCGGTGGAGTTCGTTGCCTTCTCCAGAAGATCCGGGACGAGCCGCTCCAGGAAACCCGCCAGGAAACCGATGATCACCACGATCTGCGGTGCCGGGGCGTGGTCGCCGAAGTTCATATCTCCAATGGTCAGGCGCTGCAGGAGATTACAATTGACGCGCAGCAAACATTGGCTGTCATCGTGATCCCCTCCGCTTAAGTTCTGCCGTTGCCGGGCGCTTACTGCCCGAGAAGTTAATTCCGCAGGATCGGGGACAGGTGTGAGATGCTTCACTCTTGGAACGCACCACCAATTCGCAGGTGCATCTAGTACTTTACCGGGATCTGTCGCAGCTATCGGCCAGCAAATTCCCGATACGTTCTCCGCTGCCCCAGCCCACAGCTTGACAACGAGGGCGTGCGCACCCCTCAAGGACGTTCGCGGCCTCAGTCGTTAGACCCGGTTGCGATCCTATAGTGACAGCAGGCGGGGCAGCCACAGCGAGATCGACGGGATATAAGTTACCAGCATCAGCACGAAAAACATGACGGCGTAGAACGGCCAGATCTCGCGCACGACCTCTTCGATCGTCACCCGGCCGACGGCACAGCCGACAAAGAGGATAGAGCCGACCGGCGGATGGCACAATCCAATGCCGAGGTTCAAGAGCATGATCATGCCGAAATGCACGGGATCAACGCCGAACTTGACCATCACCGGCAGCAGGATCGGGGTGCAGATCAGGATCGACGGCGCCATGTCCAACAGGCACCCCAGTACCAGCAGCAGAATGTTGATCAGCATCAGGATCACGTTCTTGTCGCTCGACAGGGTCAAGAGCAGTGCGGTGACCCGCGCCGGCACCTGCATCAGCGCCATCACATAGCCGACGCTGGCGGCGAACGCGATCAGGGTCATCACCATCGCCACCGTGCGCATCGTGCGGTGGACCAGCACCGGCAGGTCGCGCCAGCGATAGTCGCGATAGACGAACATCGTGACAAAGAACGCCCAGAGACAGGCGACGGCACCGGCCTCGATCGCGGTGAACACCCCGCCCAAAATGCCGCCCAAGATGATCGCCAATGTCACCAGTCCCCAGAGTGCCTCGACCGCGATCTTGAGCGCCTCGCGCCAGGGCACCGCCTCGCCGCGCGGATGCCCGTTGCGATAGGCGAGCACCAGGCACAGCACGATCAGCGAGGCGCCCAATAAGAGCCCCGGTGCCACGCCGGCCATGAACAGGCTGATGATCGAGATCGTGCCACCGGTCGCGAGCGAATAGATGACTGCATTGTGGCTCGGCGGGACGAGCAATGCCTGAACCGAGGCGCTGATCGTCACATTGGTGGCGAAGACGCGCGGGTAGCCGGTCTTCTCCATCTGCGGGATCATCACCGAACCGATCGCCGAGGTGTCGGCCACTGCCGAGCCCGAGATGCCGCTCAAGAACGTGGTTGCCAGCACATTGACCGCGGAGAGCCCGCCGCGGATGCGGACGAGCCCGACCAGCACATTTGCGAAGGCCACGAGCCGCCGCGCCATGCCGCCCTCGGCCATTATCGCGCCGGCCAGCACAAAAAACGGAATGGTCAGCATCGCGAACTTGCTGACGCCGCTCGACACCTGCAGCATCACCGCTTCGAGCGGTATGCCGATCCAATAAGCGCCGGCAAGTGCTGCCAAGCCGAGCGAATAGGCAATCGGGACGCCGAGTGCAAAGCAGACGAATAGACTCCCGACGACGATCAGGATTTCCATCCGCGCCGCCTGTGCACGAGATCAGTCCTGCGTGGGGGCGCCGAAATGCGCCTCGGCGTCGCGCGGCGGCCGCCCGATCAGCACCCGCTCGGCGACGAAGAGGAGGGTGACGGCGCCGCCGATCGGGATCGGCAGGTAGGTCACGCCCACCGACAGTGCCGGAAACTCGGCGATCGACTGGTGCCAGGTCGTGCCGACGAGCCGCGCGCCCCAGATCACCATGAACAACGCCAGCAATGCCGTCAGCGCCTCGGCGAGCCGCTCGACGAGACGCCGCCCCGGCCGCGACATCGCCCGCACCAGTACCGATATGCTCATATGCGTGTCGGCCCGATAGCACGCGGCGGCGCCAAAGAAGGTCAGCACGATCGTCAGCAAGATCGCCATCGGCTCGGGCCACGAGGCGGCGCTATTGAGGACATAGCGCGTGAAGACGCCCCACGGGATCACCACCGAGATCAGCACCAGTGCCGATCCCGATACGAATGCGCAGACCCGGTACAACCAGTCCATCATCCGGCGGATCGGCCCCTCACCCCAACCCTCTCCCCGCTCGCGGGGCGAGGGAGCCCGCCGTTGAATGCCCTCGCCCCGCGCGAGCGAGGAGGGGGAGGGGCCCTTCGCGTCAGCGATGGGAGGGTGAGTGGCCGGTCGGCGCATTCAGCGAGGATCAGTCGACCGCCTGGATGCGCTCGATCAGTGCGGCGTATTTGGCGCCGTACTTGTCCCATACCGGCTTGACCGCGGCTTGAAACGGCTTCTTGTCGGCGATCACGTCGACCTCGATGCCGGCCGCCTTCATCTTGGCCATCGCCTCTTCTTCGACCTTGTTCCACAGCTGGCGTTCGTCGAGTTGCGCCTCATGCCCCAGCTTCTTGATCAGCGCCTGGTCGTCCTTGGACAGCGAGTCCCAGGTAGTCCGGGAGAACACCAGGATCTCCGGCACGATCAGATGCTGGGTCAGTGTGTAGTATTTGGCGACCTGATAGTGATTGTCGAAGACAAAGCTCGGCGGGTTGTTCTCGGCGCCGTCGACGACGCCGGTCTGTAATGCGCTGAAGACCTGATCGTAGCCCATCGCCACACCGTTGCCGCCGAGCGCGTTCATCATGTCGACAAACATCGGGTTGCCCATCACGCGGACCTTGAGGCCCTTCAGATCGTCGATGTTCTTGATCGGTCTCTTGGTGTCATAGAGGCTGCGCGCGCCGGCATCCATCCAGGCCAGGCCGACGAGCCGCGTCTGCGGATTCTTGGTGACCTTGTCGAGCAATTCCTGGCCAATCGGGCCGTCGATCACCTTCTCCATATGCGCGGTGTCGCGAAACAGGAACGGCAGGTTGAAGACGTTGAGGTCGTCGACCACCGGCCCCAATGCGCCCACACTGACGCGGGCGAGCTGCAACGCGCCGATCTGGGCCTGCTCGATCGCCTCCTTCTCGCCGCCGAGCTGCATCGAGGCGTACATCTGGATGCTGAGCCGCCCGCCGGTCGCCGCCTCGAGCTTCTTGCCCATGTCCTCGACCGCCTGCACCGTGGGATAGCCTTCGGGATGCACGTCCGAGGCTTTGAGCACCAGCTTCTGGTCCGCCGCTTTGACGCCGCGGCCGAGCAGGCCGACGAACGCCGCCGAGATGCCAAACCGCAGCGTGTCGCGTCGGTCGATCATGCGAGCCTCCCTTGTCCGCTTGCTTGTGGCGTGATATTTGTCAGGTAATATGACAACTATCGACGGTACCATTGCCTGGCCGTGCTGACAAGCCCGCGATTTTGCGCCCGGTCGGACCCGCTCGCAAACTGACCTACGAGATCGCAGAGCGGGTTGCCGCCGAGATCGTCAGTGCGAAACTGCCGCCTGGCGCCCGCCTGCCGACCGAGCAGCAAATGGCGGGGGCGATGGGTGTCAGCCGCACTGTCGTGCGCGAAGCGGTCGCGGCGTTGCGGGCCGAGGGGTTGGTCACGACGCGCCAGGGTGCTGGCGCCTTTGTCGCGGCGGAGGTCGGGCGGCGTCCGTTTCGGCTCGCCGTGGGCGGTCTACCTTCTGCCGCCGAGGTGCTCGAAATCATGGAGCTGCGCTTGAGCGTCGAGGTCGAGGCCGCCGGGTTGGCCGCGGCGCGCGCCTCGCCGGAGGCAAAACGCGAGGTCGGCGAAGCCCTCGCCGCCGTCGATGCCGCGATCGGGCGCGGCGAAAGTGCCGTCGACGAAGATTTCGCCTTCCACCGCGCCATCGCCGCGGCGACAGGCAATCCGCAATTCGCGCGGTTTCACGAATATCTCGGTCGTTTCATCATCCCGCGGCAGACCATCCGCGTCGCTGCCCATCGCGCCGAAGGCCAGCGCGCCTATCTCGAAATGATCCAGGAGGAGCACCGCGCGATCGATGGCGCGATCCGATCGGGGGACGCGGCAGCGGCGCGTGAGGCGATGCGCCGGCACCTGTCGAACAGCCAGATGCGCTATCGCCGTCTTGCCGAAGAGGTCCTTGCAGACGCCCGCTGAACCAGCGAGAGCGCCATGGGGGGTGCATGGCGCTCTCAGCGTTCGAGAGCAGCGTGGTGGGGGGACACCTTAGTCGAGACGACTTGCCGCTCTCTTGATTCCGAAAACACCGAACCCCCAGCCGAGTTCCGTCCCTTTTTCGATCGCCAATCAGCTGATCGCGATCCGCCGCGGCATGGCCTCCTTCGCCTTTTTGAGCGTCAGGGTCAGCACGCCGTCGTCGAGTTGCGCGCTGATCTGCTGCTGATCGATCTTGTTCGACAACGTGAACGACCGGGCGAAATGGCCAATATTGTATTCGGTGTACAACGGGTCCATCGATTTCGGCTTATCCCGCTCGGCGCGCGGGAGATAGAGGGCCAGGATCCCGTCTCGGTATTCGGCCTTGACCCGGTCTGCGTCGACTTCGACCGGCAAGGTGATCGCGCGATCGAACCGTCCGGCGAGCCGCTCGCGACGATGCAACGCCCCGGCGGCGCCGTAGTGGACGGCCTTGCTGCCGGCAATTCGGATGGTGTTGCCCTTGACCCGGATATCGAGGTCCGACTTGCGGATGCCCGGCAACTCGGTGATCAGCACGATATCGTCACCCTGCCGAAAGACGTTGAGCGGCGGGTAGGCGCCGGCGGACGCCCACAAAGCGGCGGATTGTCAGCTCGGCCGCACGGCGGCGCTGCTCTTTGGCGGGCTCTCTGCTAAAGGCCGGGAAAGACCCGGGGCCACTGGCGCGGCGGCGTGGTGGTGGCTGGCACGGCGTCGTCACCGTCATCATCTCCGAGTACGGCGCGGTGGTGCCAGGATGATTGATCTTGGAAGTGTCTCGACTCCGGCAAAGGGCCCGCGACGGTCGACGCGATCATTGCCGGGAAAAATGGAGAATCTACGACAGCCATTGCCACGTCCTCCTATGAGCAACATGGCGAAACGATTGCCGCCGAGTCCGTTCCGGCGCCCGGCGACGACCGATTTAGGACGTCGCAGTTGCTGTTCAAGGAGGAGAGAGCCGGTTTTCAGTCAAATCACGACCCGCTCTGCCTAATCGTGTTTTCGCGCGTGGCTACCACGTGGCTGTGCTTCCTGGGCAGGCGACCCAACGCCGCCGAAATCTGCCACCGTGCTTCCGTCGTGGATCTGGGGAGCACGACGGCAATCTGAAATTACGCGCGGCACCGGCGGTCAAATTTCCGGCCGCCAAGCTGCAATGGCAATCGTCGGTCAGATGAGCGCTGGCCAACGCAGCCGGCGGCCGAATAATTAGCTAGCCGGAACCGTCTGCCAGCTGGTGCTGCACTGCGTGACGTACGGGTAATAACCCGCCGGATCGGAGCAATAGTACCAGGTCTGCGCGGTGCTGGGTTGGCCAGTGTCATAGCCGTAGCCGTAGTATGGATAATAATAATCCCCGCCATAGGGATAATAGGGCCATCCCAGCACGCCGAACCCACCGCCGTAAAACCCACGGTGGAAGCCGCCGCCATGGAAACCGCCAGCATGGAAGCCGCCGCCATGGAAACCGCCAGCATGGAAGCCGCCGCCGTGGAAACCGCCAGCATGGAAGCCGCCGCCATGGAAACCGCCAGCATGGAAGCCGCCGCCGTGGAAACCGCCCCCATGGAAACCGCCAAATCCGCCGCCATGGAAGCCGCCACCTCCGTGAAACCCGCCGCCCCCGCCATGAGGACCAGCGTGAGCGGGGCTCGCCTGGCCCAGCGCAGCAGCGAACAGCAGAGCAGCCGCGGCTCGCCCCAAGACCCATCGCATTTTGGGCTGAACTCGTTCTTCACTTGATTGTGACACGGATCACTCCTTTTGAACTGTCGGTAGGCGCGTACGGCCGAACCGGCTCCGCCACCTGCCACTGTTCGCGTTAGCTGTTATTTCTCCCTGATAGCGTCAAATTAATTTAGGTAAAATTTAGTAAATAATCTTAGGTAGAGAAGCAGACGGGACAGATAGTGCTGGAAGCAGACTTGATGCGGGCAGCGTCCATTGGTCGCAGTGCTGGCCAATAACTTGGGCACCATTTGGTGTTGACTGACTTTGTGCGCCCAGGCTGCAGCGGTTGCTCGGTTTGGAGTGACGTTAGGTGCAAGATCTCTGGAGGTTCTCCAATGAACAGATTACTGCCTGCTGCCTCTGTGATGGCCATCTCGCTATCGCTGGCAACAGCGCCCGTCGCCGCCCAGCAACGCGGAATGGAACCGCCCCCGCAGTTGCACGCCGTCAACCCGAGCCTGTCGTTGTCGGGGCCAACAAGCAGCCCGCTGCAACAGCAGATGCGGGAGGACTACCACACCAATCTGATGGGTGCGCAGCGCGAACTGTTGCAGCAGAACCCGTCGGGTCTGGGCCGCCAGGAACAGACGATCGGCCGCGAGCTCAACAGCTATATGGGGCCACGCTAGCGGCGTTGGCGGCTCTTCAAGGGCGGTCGAGGGCCGGCGTGCTGGCCGGCGGGCGGCAGTGACGTGTGGCCTGCTCGTAGGCGTAATCGAATTTGATCAATTGCGGTTCGCTCCAGGCACGGCCCAACAACTCGATCCCGACCGGCAGTCCGTCCGCCGTGAAGCCGCCCGGGACAACAATGGCCGGCAGGCCGGAGTTGGCGCTGAGCTGGCAATTGACGCCCATCTGCGTCTCGCCGATCACGTTGGGCTTGCGGCGGATCGTCGGGTAGGCGAGCGCCTCGACGCGGCTGTCGGCCATCGCCTTCAGGATCGCCTCCCGGAGGATGTTGCGCTTGACGATGTGCGCCAGGTATTCCTGGGTGTCGCGGGATTCGACGGCCCGAGAGTTACGCAAGCTCGTCTCGACGGCGGGGGTGGAACTTCCCGGAGGCGAGCACTTCCTCGAGTGTCCGCACTGGTGCGCTGGGATGCGCCGCCAGGTAGGCGTTGAGGTCGAATTTGAATCCTGTCGGATCAAGAGGAACCCGTTTGCCCGCTCCCTAAGCAGCTCGGTCAGATCGGGGATCGAGACCTCGACGATCTCCGCACCCTGGCCTTTCATCTCTTCGGCCGCTCCACGGACGACCGCGGCCACCTCGGCGTCCGCCGGGTCGGTGCCGAGCAGCGTCGGGACGAGGCCGACGCGGGCGCCGCGCAAGGCGGTCAATTGCAGGTAATTGGTGTAGCTCGAAGGCGCTGTAAACCGCTATCAAATCGTTGCGCCTCACGCTAAAGCGACGCCCGGACCCCAGCTGGGTCGAGCTCGACTAAACTTGCATTCGCGCGCGCGGTGAGCCAATTGGAGTTCGCACATCCCGCGGACGCGCCGGCGGCTCCGGGGGTGAACAGGGGTGACCGGAGATATGACCTAGCAATGACGACGCTCGACGACATCGTTTCGGCGGCGGCGAAGGTGTTTCGCACCAAGGGCTATCACGCCGCGACGGTTCGCGACATCGCCGAGGAGGTCGGCATCCTCAAGGGTAGCCTCTACCACCATTTCGCGAGCAAGGAGGAGCTGCTCTACCTCGTCGTCAAAGAGCCGATCGCCCAGATGTACCGCGCGATCGCCGAGATCGCCGCCGCCGATTTGGCGGCGACAGAGAAGCTTCGTCGGGCGGTCTCGGCGCACCTGGAGGCGTTCGATCGCCACTATCCTCACCTTTTCGTCTATCTCCGCGAGCGCGAAGCGGTGAAGCGCCGGTTTCGCGAAATGATCGGCTTCTCGCCCAAGGAATACTATCGCTGCTGGCAACAGATCTTGCAGGAGGGGGCCGAGAACGGCGAGTTCCGCTCGGACTTCGACATTCAAGTCACCTCGTACGGGCTCCTGGGAATGTTGAACTGGTCGTGCGAATGGTACGATCCGCAAGGCCGCCTGAGCATTCAGGAGGTTGCGGAGGAATTTACGGCGCTGGCGCTTGCCTCCCTCGCCGCCGATAAACCGCACGCCATTGCGCCAGCAAAGCCGAAGCACAGTCGCGCCGCACCGGCCCGCTGACGCGGGTTGGATGTCGCCGCGCATCGATCCGGCTACCCGCGGCCTCGTTCACGATCGACATCGTCCCGGCGTCGGCTTGCCACGATTAACCCAATAGCGGGGCGCGCAAAGCTGCGCTCATTCAGCCTGGGTCTTTCGCGGCCGGCGCGATTCGCCGAGCGAGACGAAGGTGATTGCGGCAGCCATGTCGGCGATAGCGGGCCTTGTCGACGAGAGCACGGAGGATGGCAATGCCGAGCCCGCCAATCGGTCGCTCTTCGCCGGGAGCATCGAGATTTAGTGGGGAATGGGTGAGCGGATCGAAGGGCTGGCCGTCGTCGACAAAATCGATCGTCAGCCGGCCGCGGCTCAAGTCGAGGGTGGCGGTAACGCTCTGTGCATTACCATGCACGACGACATTGGTGAAGAGCTCTTCGAGGATGATGAGGAGCCGGGCCCGCTCGTCGTCGGCGAACCCACAATCGCTGGCGAATGCCTCAGCGAAGGCCACGAGCCGGGCAAGCTCGTCGGTCACGCCGCAGAGGACTATCGAAGCCCTCATCGCGGTCTGACGCTCCTGCTCACGCGTCGAGATCACCGCTAGGTAGCAGCCGTATCGCTGCTCAATGCGCCGCGGCGACGACCCGCCGCAGCGCCAAGAGGGTCATGTCGTCCGCTTGTTCGGCGCCGCCGACAAACCGCCTGACGTCGTCTACTACGGCAGCGACGACACGCTGGGCATCGACGACGGGCGCCTTCACCAGGGCCATGGCCAGCCGCTCCAAAGAATAAAACCTACGCTCGGCGTTCTCCGCTTCCGTGACCCCGTCAGTAAAGAGGAGCAAGACCTCGCCGACGTCAATCCGGTCGTGATCGATAGGGTAGTGGAATTCATCGACGGCGCCGAGCGGCGGACCGCCCTCGGTGATGAGCTGCCGCAGGCCAGAGGTGCCGCCGAGGATAAAGGGCGAATCGTGGCCGGCACTGGCATAATTGACCTCGCCCGAGCCGAGATCGAGAATCCCGGCAAAGGCGGTGACGAAAACACCGCCCTCGCTCTCCAGCTCGGCACTCGCCGCCGCAGTTTTCCGGTTTGCCTCCGCAAGAATGCGGTCGAGCGCCGGCCCGAACGTCAGCACGGCGTCGCGGACGACCTCCTTCGTCACCGCCATCAACAGGGCTGCCGAAATGCCCTTGCCCGACACATCGGCGATCAGAAAGAACAGGCGGCGGCCTCCTTCGATCAGCACGTAATCGTAGAGGTCGCCCCCGACCATTCGCGCCGGCTCGATGCGGGCATAGATATCGATGTCCGGATGATCCGGAAAGGCGGGAAACCGCCGCGGTAAAAGACCCATTTGGATAGCCTGCGCGGCGGCAAGCTCACCCTCGACCCGCTGCATGGCCTCGCGTTCGCGCATGAGTTCCGCCTCCGCAGCTCGCAGGATGGCGACCACCATGACGCCCAATACCGCAAGCAGGGTCAGCACCGGAAAGGTGCTGTCGAAGAGGAGATCGGCAAAGCGGAACAGTGCCAGTTCGACGCCAAAAAAAGCCGCCACGATCACCACCGCCACGGCGACCCCGCGCATCGGCCTTGCGTAGCGCAACAGCCCGATGACCGCGAGCCCGGCCGCGAGCGCTGCAGCGAGCTCGAACCAATCGAGATATGGTGGGCGGCGAAGCACGTCGCCGAGCAGGATCGATTCGATCAACTCGGCATGGAGGTCGACCGCGCGGACGAGGCCGAGGGGCGTTTCCCGGAGCCCGGCGACGCCGATTCCGGTAACCCCGAGCAATATTACCTGCCCCCGCAGCTGGGCCGGATCGAACGCCGGATCGAGGACATCCGAGGCCGAGATGTACCGGGCCAGTGGCGGCGCGAAGTGGATGATCGCGCGGCCCCGCCTATCCGTCGGGATGGTGGTGTCGCCGATTCTGATGCGTTCGATCCCAAGCGGGCCGGTATCGATCACGATAGCGGGTTCGCCACCGCCGATACGCACGACCTCGAGCGCAAAACTCGGGACGATCGTTCGTCGATAGGCGACAGCGAGAGCTAGCCGACGGACGACGCCGTCGGCATCCGGCTCGACGGCGATGGCACCGGCGGCCAAAGCAGCGGCGCGCAGATCGGGCTGGCTTTGCACCAGAGATTTGTAGCTCTTTAAGAAGGGGGTCGGATCACCTCCCGCCTGGCGAACCGGGGCAGGGGAAATCGGGCCGGAAGATCGCGCATTCTCTTCGCGGGTGGGGGCGAGCGCGAGCACCGTTGGGACCGCTGCCATCGCTTCGGCGAGGTCGCGGTCGCCCAGCGGCAGCTGCGCCAGCGCATCAGCCAGGGCTGGAGGCAGGCCGGACAGTTCGCGCGCGATCTCCGTCGGCGAAAGCCGATCTCGTTCGGAGAAGACGGTGTCAATCCCGACAACGAGCGGGTGCCCCTGGGCGATACGGCGGACGAGTTCGGCTACCAAGTGTCGCGGCCACGGCCACTGCCCGTATTGGGCGAGGCTCTTCTCGTCAATGTCGACAATCGCTACTCGCGCCGAACTACTGGCGCGCGGCCAGATTCGTTCTGCCGAGTCGAAGCCGCGCACGCGCAATTCGGTGACGAGGCCAGGGTCGACAATGCGCAGCGCCAGGGCGCCCGCGACTAGTGCGAGTGCAGCCGCGCGACCGGGACCGCGCAGCAGGGCGATGCCTCGGTCCACCGCGGGATCGCGTCACAGCTCCAGTTCGAGCCCGTCATAGGCGGAGATCACCTCGACCTCGTGACCAGGCCGGCTGATCGCCTCGAAGCGAACGGTTTCGGCGAAGACCTCCTCGATCATGCGGTCGTCATATGCCGGCTCGTGGTGAAACAGGACGAGGCGCCTGACCTGCGCCGCCTGCGCCAGCTCGACCGCGACGACATTGCTGGAGTGGCCCCAATCTTCCTTGACCGAGATTGTGTCGGCCAGCGAATACATCGCATCGAAGATCAGCACATCGGCGTTCCGATAGAACTCGATGAACGGATAAGATTGGTCGAGGTTCGAGTATTTGTGTTCGCAATCGGTCGAGTAGACAATCGTCTTGTCGCCGCGCGAAAAGCGGTATCCATAGGAATCGCCGGCGTGGAATTGCTTGATTGAGGTGACGGAAAACCCGGCGATCTCGTAGGTCCGGCCAGGCTCGAGAGGGACGAACTCGATGGTCGCCGGCAGCGCGCGAAAATCGACGGGGAAGCAGGGGTCCGATTGCTGTTTGTGCATTGCCTCGCGCACTGCCGGGTGGCAGCTGTGGATGCGTATGAGGTTCCCAGGGATGTAGGCCGGGCGAAAAAACGGAAACCCCATGATGTGGTCCCAATGCACGTGGGACAGGAACACGTTGAAGCACCTCTTGGCTCCGGAGCCGTGCTCGGCCACGACCCGGTTGCCGAATTCGCGCACCCCGGTACCGAGGTCGAAGATCACGTATTCATCGCCGCCGGTAACGAGCTCCACACAGCTGGTATTGCCACCGACGGTGCCGCGCACTGAAAATGGCAGCCTTCTGTCGATGAAGTCGTCGAGCGCCGCCTCGGTCTCGAGCGCATGCCCGCGCGCGGCAACGAGCGCCTCGCGGATCTTGGCGCGGACCACCTGCTCCTGCAGCGGCGCCGGGAGCGAGCCCCGGGTGCCCCAGAAGCGGAGGCGCAACGGCCCGACCGATCGGGTCTCAGCTCGCGGAACCTCCGCCTCGGGCCGCGGTGGCGCCTGCCAGGCAGAGCTCGCTTCCCCGACGGTCGCGAAGATCGGCACGACGTGCGAGAACCGGCTGATCGCAAAGATCTCGCTCACGATCGAGTTGAGACAGGCAACGGCGAGGCGCCGTTCCTTCGGCTTCGATCGCGAGGCGGCCATCAGCGCCCGCAACCCGGCGCTCGATACGTATTCGACTGCCGTAAAATCGACAACGATGTCGCCGGGACTGGAAGCAGTGGCGGCCAGCAGCCGCGCCTGAAACTCGGCGCTGGTGAGATTGTCGATGCGTCCGACCGGCCGCAAGACCAGAATGTTCGTTTGGCGCCTCTCGCCGATCTCCACCGCACCCTCCCGACCGCGTTTCGCGGGGACGGCATTTTCGGGAGTTTGCCGGGGCGGGGCAAGAGCCGTGCCGATCCCGGCCCGTCACCGGCCTTGCCTCGCTGTGCTGGTTGACAGCCCCGGCACACCGGCATAGCGTCCCTGGGAACCAAACAAGCGTTTGGTTTGCGGGTTTCGCCGATTACCCGAAAGGAGCTGGGTTATGGGTCGCGCCTACAACATCATCGATTCCGACGGCCACGTCCTGGAGCCCTTGGATCTGTGGGAGAAGTACATCGATCCGGGCTTCCGTGACCGGGCGCCGCGACTCTTCATCGACGAGGACGGCAAGGAGCGTCTGCGCATCGACGGCAGGACGTTCGGCGGGCGCAGAGGTCTTGGCACGCTGGGTGCCATTGGTGCTCGCGACGGCGTCGTCTGCGACGACACGATGACATACAAAGAGGGCAAGAAGGGCGGCTTCGATCCGCACGCGCGCATTCCCGACATGGATGCCGACGGCATCGACGCGGCATTCCTTTATCCGAGCATCGGGTTGTCTTTCGGAGGGGTCGAGGATCCGCCGCTCGTGCATGCGCTGTACCATGCCTACAACCGCTGGCTGGCGGATTACTGCAAGCCCTATCCGGATCGCCTTTTTGGCGTTGCCATGCTGCCCTTGCATTCGGTCGAGCTAACGGTCCAGGAGATGCGGTTTGCCCGCAACGAGCTCGGCATGCGCGCCGCCTTCATCCGGCCCAATCCGTACAACAACAAGATGCTCCACCACCCGGATTACGAGCCCTTCTGGAATGCGGCGGAAGAGCTCGACATGGCGATCGGGATTCACGAAGGTTCGAGCCTCAACATGCCGACGGTCGGGGTCGACCGCTTCGAGGGCCGCGGCGCGCAGCACATCATCTCGCACACGATGGAGATGATGCTCGCCTGCATGAGCGTGATCTGGGGCGGGGTCGTCGAGCGCCATCCCAAGCTCCGCATCGGCTTTCTCGAATCGGGCGGGGGCTGGGTGGCACCCTGGCTCGACCGCATGGACCGCCATTTCGACGACCAGGGCTTCAACGATTCCGGTCTGACGACACGGCCGAGCGAGCTCTTCCAGCGCAATTGCTGGATTTCGTTCGAACCGGTCGAGGGCAGCATCAAGGTGCTCGCCGATTATATCGGGGCGCACAAGATCTTGTGGGCGACCGACTACCCGCATCCGGACGGCTTCTTCCCGGGTGCCCCGAAAATGCTGTTGGATCGCCTCGAAGGAGTGTCGCCGCAGACCAGGCACGGGGTCATGGCCGGCGGGGCAATGGGCTTCTATGGGCTGAACTAGCGCTGGACCACCAGCCCGGCCGATGGTCACCTGAAGGAGATATTGCGATGCCGCGAAATGGCGCTGCCTCGCTCGCAGTAGCACACAAAGTCAATACAGATACGGCGACCGATTTTGACGCGGTCATCATCGGCGCCGGCGTTTCCGGCCTCTACCAGCTCTATAAGCTGCGCGAGCTCGGGATGCGGGTGCGGGTGTTCGAGACCGGCACCGGCGTCGGCGGCACCTGGTACTGGAACCGCTATCCCGGCGCCCGCTTCGATTCGGAGAGCTGGACCTATGGCTACTCCTTTTCGCAGGAACTCCTGGAGGAATGGGACTGGGAGGAGCATTTCGCTGGTCAACCCGAGACCGAGCGCTATCTGAACCATGTCGCCGACAAGTTTGACCTGCGCCGCGACATCCAGTTCAAGAGCCGTGTCGTCGCTGCGCTCTACCGCGAGGAGACGCGCAGCTGGGAGGTCATCCTGGAGGATGGCTGCCGGTACACCACGCGCTTCCTCGTGACCGCCATCGGCGTGCTCTCGGCGGCGACGATGCCGCGCATCCCCGGCGTCGAGACATTCCGAGGCCAGTCCTGCCATACTCATTACTGGCCCAAGGAACGGGTGAGCTTCCGGGGCAAGCGGGTCGCGGTGATCGGCACCGGTGCCACCGGTGTCCAGACCATCACGGAAGTGGCCAAGACCGTCGGCCATCTGACCGTCTTCCAGCGCACCCCGCAGTGGTGCGCGCCCTTGCACAACGCCAAGATCAGCCAGGAGGAGATGCGCCGGATCCGGGCCAATTATACCGAGATCTTCGCGCGCTGCCAGCAGACCTACGGTTGCTTCATCCATGCGACCGACCCGCGTGCCACCCTCGAGGTGACACAAGAAGAACGCGAGGCGTTTTGGGAGAAGCTCTACGGCGAGCCCGGTTTCGGCATCTGGATGGGCAATTTCCGGGACATCCTGGTGAACCGCGAGGCCAACGCGCTGATCTCTGATTTCGTCGCTCGTAAGATCCGTCAGCGGGTCAAGGATCCGGGGGTCGCCGAAAAATTGATCCCGAAGAACCACGGCTTCGGTACCCGCAGGGTACCCCTCGAGAGCGGCTACTTCGAGGTCTACAACCAGCCTAACGTCAAATTGGTGGACATCAACGAGACGCCGATCGAGCGCATCACCCCTGCCGGCATCAAGACCAGCGACGCCGAGTACGAATTCGACATCATCATCTACGCAACCGGTTTCGACGCGATCACCGGCGCCTTCGACCGCATCGACATCAGGGGCGTCGATGGGGTGTCGTTGAAGGAGAAGTGGAAGGAGGGGCCACAGACCTTTCTCGGCATCCTGGTGGACGACTTCCCCAATATGTTGATGGTGATGGGCCCGCATGCCGGGCTCGGCAATTTTCCGCGCGCCGCCGAATACAGCGCCGATTGGGCGACCGGGCTGATCCGCTTCGCGCGCGACCGGGGCCTGACCCGTATCGAGGCCACCGCAGGGGGTGCCGCTGCCTGGACCGACCACGTCATTGCGGCGAGCGAGGGCTTGCTGTTCACCGAGGTCGACTCGTGGATGACCGGCATCAACCGCAATGTCGAGGGCAAGCAGGTCCGCCGGATCATGCGCTACAGCGGCGGCCACCCCAAGTTCCGCGAGCGTTGCGAGGCGGTCGTGGCGAACGGCTATCGCGAGCTCACGCTCACTTAGAGCCTCACACAAATGGAGCCCCCGCGAAAGCGGGGTCCACGGAGCAACCGCTGCGGCCTCGCGGCCCTGGATCCCCGCTTTCGCGGGAATGACGAGAAAGGGGTCTTAGGCGCAGGTCAGCTGGCCGTGGTAGGTTCCCGATAGGTCGCGCGCGAGCGGGAGGAGATGATGGACGTCGGCATCCAGATGGTGCTCGCCACTTATGGCTGGCAGGGCATGAGCGACGACGAGGCGTGGGACGAGGAGATCCGGCTGGCGCGCCTCGCCGACGAGCTCGGCTTCGACGCGCTTTGGGCGGTCGAGCACCACTTCAACGACTATTCGTTCTGCCCCGACAATTTGCAGCTGATGGCCTATCTGGCCGCGGTCTGCCCGAACATCGATCTTGGCACCGCAGCGGTCATCCTGCCGTGGAACGACCCGCTGCGCGTCGCCGAGAAGGCGATCGTGCTCGACATGCTGAGCAAGGGGCGATTGCGCCTCGGCCTCGGCCGCGGTCTGGCGCGCCGCGAGTTCGCCGCGTTCCGCCAGACGATGGAAGAGAGCCGCGAGCGGTTTGACGAGAGTGCGGCGATGATCCTCGAGGCGCTGCGCACCGGCTGGATGGAGGGCAACGGCAAATATTACAAGCAGCCGCGCATCGAGCTTCGTCCACGCCCGAAATACAGCTTTGACGGCCGCATCTATGCCGTCGCCGCGAGCGACGACTCGGTCGAGGCGTGCGCACGGCTCGGCGCACGGATGGTGATGTTCGCCGATCGCCCGTGGCCGCTGCGCATGCCGGCGATCAACCGCCACCGCGAGCTCACCCGCCAGTATCACGGCCGCGAGGCATTGCCGATGCTGATCGCAGATTTTTGCGTGTGCTGGCCCGACCTCGCCGAGGCCGAGGAGCTCGCGCGCCGGCACATGGGCTCGTTCGTGCAGAGCAATGTCGAGCATTACGAGCTGATGAGCGACCACTTCTCGACCGTGAAGGGTTACGACGCCTACGCCCAGAAATCCGAGATTGTCCGCAAGACAGGGCTCGACGGCATGACCGAGGGCTTTATGAAGGCCGCGGTGTGGGGCCCGCCCGACCGCATCCTGCGCATGCTCGAGGAGCGGCGCGGCGTGGTCGGCGCATTCGAGCTCGCCACCTCGTTCCGCTTTGGCGGCATTCCCTTCCCGATCGCGGAGAAATCGATGCGCCTCTTCGCCAAGGAGGTTTTGCCGACGCTGCAATCCTGGTACACCCCGCGCACGCCCGCGGCAGTCGAGCGGGTAGCGGCAGAATAGCAGAGTAATAGATGTCTGATCGTCTCAAAGGCCGCCGGATCCTGATCACCGGTGCGGCCTCCGGGATCGGGCGGCGAACCGCCGAGCTGTTCGCGGCGGAGGGTGCTGCCCTGACTTTGCTCGACTGCGACCGCAAAAGACTGGCCGAAGCCGCGCGAGAGACCGGCGGTGTCGCCGTCGAGGCGGATGTGACGCAAGAGGCGTCGGTCGCGCGTGCTGTCGAGCAGGGTGCCGCCGCCATGGGCGGGATCGACGGCGTCGTCAACGCCGCCGGTATTGTGATTCACGGGTCGGTGCTCGATATCGGGGTTGCGGACTGGAAACTCGTGCTCGACGTCAATCTGACCGGCACATACATCGTCGTGCGGTGTTGTCTGCCGTGGCTCGTCAAGGCGCGCTTCGCGACCATTGTAAACATTGCCTCGGGTCAGGGGGTTCTGCCCAATATCCCGAACATGACCGCCTACGCCGCCTCGAAAGGTGGTGTGGTCAATCTGACACGGGCCCTCGCCGCCGAATTGGCGCCCTCCATTCGGGTCAACAGCGTATGCCCCGGCATGGTCGACACCCCGATGATTGCCGGTCTTGAGCGCGAAGTAGATCGGTACGCGCTGAAGCGCATTGCAGAGCCGCTAGAGATCGCACAGGCCATCTTGTTTCTCACCAATACCGAATCGTCCTTTATCACCGGCGCTGCGCTGGCCGTCGACGGCGGACGCACCTTCCACTGACGCCCGCCGCTGCGACGTCGACCCGACCGAACGCCGTTGGCTGGGAGGACCGCACCGATTATCTCCCTCGCCCCGCTTGCGGGGAGAGGGCTGGGGTGAGGGGCAATTTTTCGAGTTCGGATAGAAGCATTTGGAGAACCCCGTCCAGATTCTCGATGACGTCGTTGTTCCAGATGCGGATCACGCGATAACCGAGGGCGGATAGCTCATTGTCGCGCTGCCTGTCTTCCGGGCGTTCCGAGTGTTGGCCGCCGTCGAGTCCGATGATTAAGCGCCGCTCGCGGCAAACAAAGTCGACGTAGTACCGATCGATGGGCTCCTGGCGGACGAATTTGAAGCCGCCGAGTTGCCGGCCGCGAATGCGTGTCCACAATGCGAATTCTGCCGGCGTGAGTGCGCGCCGGAACGATCGCGCACGCTCTACATTTGGTTCTTGCCCCGCAACGCGGCAATCCTTCAGCTTAGGGCGCTTGCCCCTCACCCCGGCCCTCTCCCCGCTTGCGGGGCGAGGGAGGCAACACCCTCTCCGCTTCGGGGTGTAGATATTGCAAAACCGGTGGGCCGGTCGCCATACTTGCGGCACGCACGCGAGCCGAATTGGAGGAACAGCCCCGATGGAGTACACAATCACCCCGCTGACCCCGCATACCGGCGCCGAGGTGCGCGGCATTGACCTGAACCAGGGGGTCGACGGCGAAACCCGCGCTGCGCTGAACCGCGCCTTTGCCGAGCATCACGTGCTGGTGGTCCGCGGCCAACAATTCACCCCGCCGCAATTCATCGCCGCCGCCCAGGTCTTTGGCGAACTCTTCCAGCACGACAAGCGCGAGATGCACGTGCCGGGATATCCGCAGATCTACTATGTCTCGAACGAGCAGACCGTGCCGGGCAAGCGCTATATCTCGGGCGAGACCTTCCACACCGACCATTCCAATCACCCGACACCGCCCAAGGCGACAATGCTGTTCCCGGTCTCGCTGCCGAGCCGTGGCGGCGACACCCAATACGTCAACATGCACGCGGCCTATGACGATCTGCCAGCGGCGACCAGGGAGCGCATCGACGGGCTCAAGGCGGTGCATGTTTATCTGAGCAAATACAGCCCGCGCGCATTGCGCCCGCTGAGCGAGGACAGCGCCCGCCAGGTGCCGCCGCCGGGGATCCATCCGCTGGTCCGCACGCATCCCGAAAACGGCCGCAAGGGGCTTTATCTAAACCCGGTGCGGATCGAGGGGATCATCGGCATGGCGGACGAGGAAGCACTCGACCTCGTCGCCGGGCTGATGGCGCATGCGACCCAGAAAAAATACGAATACCGCCACCAATGGCGCTACGGCGACTTCGTGATCTGGGACAACCGCAGCGTCATCCACAAGGCCAACCCCGATTACGACATGAACGAGCGGCGCTACCTCTACCGCCTGATGCTGAAGGGCGAGACGCCGGTCTGAGTCGAGGGAGCCGGGCATACCTCGCGGGCAGAGGGAAAGGGTTCAAGCCCTCGGCCATCGAATAATTTCGGGCAAGCCGAACACCAACCCCCTCGTGTCGGCGCAAGGTAGAAATGTCACCCGGTGCGCAAAGTAGAGATGACACCCGGTGACGGCGGACACGACCAGCGCGACGCGGCATCACAGCTAAACGTCGGATTGGGATTGGTGCAACGTTGTCGGTGACCGGTGAAGCGCAAGCGGGCTCTGCTGGGGAGCAACCCGCCGAGGAATAGCCGGTTGAGACTCACTGCGATGGCCGGGAGCCGGTCGGAACCGGCCGGCTCCCCGGCACTCGGCGGTTGCCGAGCCACGATCTCCTCGAGCATCGGAGTAGATCTCCCGATCCTTCAAAAACCCATCCTAGCCGGGGCGCGATGGTGGCCGGTTTGGCGGGTGGCATCTCCGTTACGTAACGAAATACAAGGGAGGCGGCAGGGCGATCAGCCCTCCATCCGGTCCGCCTCAGGCTGCAGCCGCGGCAGCACCGTGGCGTGGTGCCCGCCCCTTCGACGGCAGACCCGGCGTCTCGAGATTGTTCGGCGGTCGCTGCCGGGCAACATGCCCGCGCTGCTGCCGGGGCGGGTAGGCGGCCTGTTGTGCCTTGATCTGCTGCAGCACGGCCGACAGCCGCTTGTTGTCGACGATCGCGCCGGGCTGCACTGTCGGGATTTTGTCGAACACCTTGAAACCGAGCGCCGTTCCGTTGGATTGAACCGCGAACCGGCCATCCGGATAGTTCACCACCGCCACCTTCT
>Ga0210407_10000791_pt1 | contig 33028 bp, 32 predicted proteins | sample IncBWC27MmetaG_FD_150860 | JGI IMG/M metagenome (GOLD analysis project Ga0210407, IMG submission 150860) | Forest soil microbial communities from Barre Woods Harvard Forest LTER site, Petersham, Massachusetts, United States - Inc-BW-C-27-M | ecosystem: Environmental > Terrestrial > Soil >...
CCGCCCCGCCTGCTGAAGGTAGCGATCATCGCCAGCGACGCGGAGCACGACGTGGCCATACTTCGCGCGACTCCCAATCCTTTCGCGGCAAAAAACAAAGTGTCCACGCTCCCGTTGAGTTCCGAGGCGCCAGTGCGAGGAGAATCTGTTCTGGCGCTATCGCTCCATCCAGCAAGAATTCAGGATGCGCATTCGTTCGAGGCGCCACGGGAAGACTTCTCGCCGGGGCAAATCCTGTCGTTCGAGACGACGCAGCTGGAAAAGTCCGCGCCGGCTTCGGATGTTTTTCTCTTGAGCCACCCGGTAGTCCGCGGGCAGAGCGGTTCACCGGTCATCGCCACGGATTCGCACGCCGTCGTCGGGCTGGTGGAAGGGCGCTGGCTGCGATCGAGTTCGGCCTCGCTCTCGGTACAAGCGACGTCCGCAGCTGGCCAGCCCAACGGCGTCCCCGGAGCCGCCATCCCCATTCGGCACGCGATCGAGCTGCTGAATCAGCACAATATTTCGTGGCAACGTCCCAGTGCGCCGCAAGCCTCGCAGTCAGCGCCGCTCCCCTAACGCGGTCGATATGCCTGTCTCCTGTCTGAGCCCCGAGCTCTTATAAATTTTTTTACACAGCGAGGGAACTTTCGGCCTGGTTAATCGTCTATCCCTCTGAACGCGCTATCGGTGTCCAAACTGGGGGGCCTCCCACATGACCAATCTCTTGCACAACATTCGCTTTGGCGTCCGTATCCTACGGAAGGATTTGGGTTTTACAATCATCGCCTTGCTCGCGCTCACGCTGGGTATTGGCGCCAACACCGCTATCTTTAGCGTCGTCTACGCCACCCTGGTCGCGCCGATGCCCTATACCGAACCCAACCAGCTCGTGATGGTGTGGTCCAAGATCAACGGGAACCGGAATGGGGTTTCGGCGGGTGATTATCTCGATTGGAAGCAGCAAAGCACCGTTTTTCAAGGTCTCAACGCCTGGCACAATGACAGCTTCAGCCTCACCGTGGGCGGCCATCCCGAAAAGGTTGAGGCCCACGTTCAAACTCCTACGTTTAGCAACATGATGGGACTGCCCTTCGAGTTAGGGCGGGACTTTCTGCCGGAAGAAGGACAGGTGGGCAAGGATCACGTGGTGATTTTCTCGCACCACTTCTGGGAATCTCGGTTCGGCAGCGATCGCAACATCCTGGGCCAAACGATCCGACTCAACGGGCAGCAATACACGGTGGTGGGTGTACTCAAAGCCGGGCTGCCAGACCGGCTTCCCGGGAACGACCTCATCGTTCCGCTGGCTTTTAAGCCGGAACAGATCAATCACGATTTCCACTTCATTCTGGTATTGGGGCGTCTGAAACCTGGCGTGACCATTGAGCAAGCCAACGCCGACATGGCCAACGTGGCGCATCACATCGCCGAGGTGTATCCGACTTCCAACAAGAATTGGGGCGTTGCCGTCGAGGCACTGCAAAACGATTTTCTGAGCAAGGATACGATCAAGGGACTTTGGCTGCTGCTGGGCGCGGTTGGTTTCGTTTTGCTGATCGCCTGCGTGAATGTGGCGAACCTGCTCCTGGCTCGGGGCACGGCACGGCAAAAGGAGGTGGCGGTGCGGGCGTCGCTGGGCGCTACGCGCGGGCAACTCTTCTCGCAGTTTCTTACGGAAAGTCTCACGCTGGCGTTTATGGGCGGCGCACTCGGAGTGTCACTGGCGTGGGTGCTGCTCCGTGGCATCGTCGCCTTAATGCCGCCATACACGCTGCCCTCCGAAGCCGATTTGCACCTCAATTTTCCAATTCTTATGTTCACACTGGTCACAACGATCTTGTGCGGAGTCCTCTGCGGGTGCGCGCCCGCGTGGCAAACGTCGCGATGGAATCTGAGCGACACGCTCAAGGAAGGCGGGCGTTCGAACAGTGGCGCCGGACGTCACGGGCTGCGCCGCGCGCTTGTGGTGACGGAGTTCGCGCTGGCGCTCACGCTGCTCGCCGGGGCTGGCCTGGTCATTCACAGCTTCTGGAAACTGACACGCGTGGACCTGGGCTTCCGCCGCGACCATATTCTTACGTTTGGGCTGCCCGTGCCCGCGGATCGCTTCACGACTTCCATGCAGATCGTCAATTTTTATCGCCAGGTTCTCGAGCAAATCAAAGTCGTGCCGGGTGTCAGTTCCGCCACGGTTGCTACGGGCATGCCCATTGTGGGGACGAATTTTGGAATGCCTTTTAGCATCACGGGGCAGGCTGTGGCCGATCCTTCTTCTCGTCAGGGCGCAGGCTTCACGATGGTCTCTCCCGAGTATTTCCAGACCTTCGGCATCAACATCATCCAGGGACGGCCGTTCAACGAGCAGGACATCGCCGGCGCTGTTCCGGTGGCGATCGTCAATGAAACCTTTGTGAAAAAATATTTGAACGGTCTCGATCCGCTCAAGCAGCGGCTTTCCGTGGAGCAACTGATTCCCGGAGTGACGAAGCTGGGGCCGGCGATCGACTGGCAAATCGTCGGGGTCTATCGCAACGTGCACAACGGTGGCGTGCGGGGCGATGGCTTCCCGGAAATCAACGTGCCGTTTTACCAGAGCAGCTGGCCGCAGGCCGCTATTGCGGTGCGCACGGCCGGCGATCCCGCGAGCATGACCAAAAGCATCGCTGCGGTGATCTCATCCATCGACCACGATCTCCCGCTCGATGAGGTCAAGACGATGGACCAGCTGGTGGACCAGTCCCTTTCTGGCGATCGCTTCTCTACTCTGCTGTTCTCTACGTTCGCGGGTGTGGCGCTGGTCCTTGCGGCGATCGGGATTTATGGCGTGATGTCATTCGCGGTGGCACAGCGCACGCACGAAATCGGGCTACGCATGGCGCTGGGCGCCGGAACAAAACAAGTTTTGCGACTGATCCTTCGGGAGGGAATGCTGCTGGCCTCGATCGGGCTAGTCATTGGATTAGTTGGCTCGTATTTCGTGGGGCGCACGATGAAGTCGATGCTCTATCAAATCACGGCGATCGATCCGGTGGCGTTCGGGGCGGTGGCGGTGGTGCTGCTCGTCTCGGCGCTGCTGGCCTGCTACATTCCGGCGCGGCGTGCCACGCTGGTGGATCCGATGGTGGCATTGCGAGACGAATAACGAGCGGCATCAAGTTGTCCGTTACAGCGATTTTGTTTAGAAATCTTCTGGCATGCGATCCAAATCCTCGATGCTTTTGACGTCGTCATAGAGAACGCTGCGCGGATTGTCATTGGCGGGCTTGCCGAAATACAAAATGCCGACGTATTTCGTGACGGCTTTGCGCAGACGTTTCTGCAAAGAAGCTTCACTGGGAACTTCGTCGGGAAAGTGGTAGATCATGCGCGAGGTGGAGACGATCGCGGCATGTTTGTACTCTTCCCGCCAGCCGAAGCAGTACGGCCAATCGCGCTCGGCCTTGGGATACATGTCCAGGCTAGTGATGCCGATCAACACAGCGTTCCTATCCTTTGCATATTCGGGGTAGGCCTGGAGCATGGTTTCGATGGCGTTTTCGGCGACCAATTGAGAGCGGCTGGGATCAAAATCGGAAGCGTCCAGCTTGATGGTCTGCAGAACGCGGCTTTCGATGCCAAATTTGGTGCGGTAATGGACGATGAAATCCTGGACCTCGTTCATTGGCGCTTGGCCAATGGGCACGAAATACAGTTGTTTATGAATTGCGGGCTGGCATCCGGAGGCCAGCGCAACCAACAAGCAGAAGAGAAGAAGTGTTCGGCGCATGGATGGGCCCCCTGGTGTTGCGAATAGTTATGAGAACACTAATTGTGCGCCCTGTCTCTACTTTCCCGGCTTCCGTGCCACCAATCCCAAAATACAAGATCTTCTTCGCTGCGCGCCGGGATTCGGCTGATTCCACATTGAGCCAGCCGCCAGCTAATCCCATCTTGACACTCGCGCGCGCTCGTCCTATGGTCTAGCGCAAAGAAGTGGAAGCCGCTTCCCCTCCCGCACTTCAAGACTTCCGCTTCGGAGGTCCCTCATGCCGTTACACCTTACGACTCTTTCCCTGGTAGATGCGCCGGTTAGCCTTGCAGAAGGGCTGAAGATTCTGGAGCGTGACGACTACCGTTGCCAGTATTGCGGCCTGGATGGCAGAGCTAATTTCGAAAATGCGCTGGTGATGTCCGTGGACTTCGTGGTGCCGCGGGCGCGGAAGGGCAAGAAGGATCCGCGCAACCTGGTGGCGTGCTGCAAGCCGTGCAATGCGATCAAGGGGACGAAGGTGTATCCCAGCTTCGACGAAGCGAAGAGGTCGGTGCTGGCGCACCGGGAAGAGCTGCGGAAATCGTGGGAAGCGAAGACGGCGTTGACGCCAGCGAAGGTTGCTGGAGCGTAGAGATTTCGTGGTTCTCTCGCAGATGCAGCTGTCCGCAATGATGAGTGGCAAGTGTCTGCACTTTGTGTAGCCCCCTTCCTGGGATCAACCGAGGCCCGTGAGCCGTCCTGGTTTTGTGCTGCAGTGTGTAGTAATACAGACGCAGCGTGTATCGACAGCATAATCGTATCCGGCCCACGCTCATTCTCTAGGCCCACGCGATAGCGTCAGCCGCACGCAACGCTTGTCAGGGTCGCTTCCTGGTAATATCAGAGAAGAATGAAAGCAAAAATCTCGATCGCGATCTCCAATGACGTCTTGATGGAGGTTGACCGCCTAGCTGGTCCGAAACGATCCCGCTCCGTTGTCATCGGACGCATTCTTCGAGAATACTTCCGCGACCATGCCAATGCAGCCCTGCAGCGACGCGATCTGGAACTGCTCAATAAAGCCGCTGACCGCCTCAATCGCGAGGCCGACGACGTTTTGACTTACCAGGCTTAACGGATAGAACTCCGTTTTGTAGACTACACTTCGAACAAAGGATTCCTCTTTACATCGTTGCTTGCGCTACTCAACCCACGGTCTGCATGGTGGAGACGAGTTCGGGGATGTCGATGCGGATGACCGTGCCCTCGCCGGGCGTGCTTTGGATGTCGAGATGAAAATCGGTGCCGTAGAGGACGCGGAGGCGTTCGCGGACGTTGCTGAGGCCGATGCCTTCGACGTAGACGTGGGGCATTTTTTCTTCGGAGATGCCGACGCCGTTGTCTTCGATTTCGATGTGCAGGCGGCCGTCGAGGTTGGTGGTGCGGAGCTGAATTTTTCCGCCTTCAAGTTTGGGCGCGAGGCCGTGCTTGAGGCAGTTTTCGACGATGGGCTGGAGGAGCATGCTGGGGACGAAAGCCTCGAGCGTTTCTTCGTCCATGTGCTTGACGATTTCCAGATTGTCGCGGCCAAAGCGGGCGACTTCGATGTCGAGGTAGTCGTCGATGAACTCGAGCTCTTCGCGCAGGGGGACAAACGTTTCGTGTTTGCGGAGGAGGCGGCGCAGGATGTTGCTGAGTTTGAGGACGACGCCGCGGGCGGTGTCGGGATCGAAGCGTATTAGAGCGGAGACGGTGTTGAGCGTGTTGAAAAGAAAATGCGGATTGATCTGGCTGGAGAGCGCGTCCATGCGGGCTTTCAGGAGGAGCTGCTGATGGCGCTCGAGATTCATTTCGATGCGCGTGTTGTTCCAGATTTTCAGCGGCGCGGCCACGGACATGAGGGTGGCGATTACCGTCAACCCGAGCCACCAGTCCCAATGCGCGTCGATGGCGAAGAGCCACTTGGGCTTGGTAGCTTGCACGAGCGCGACGCGGCCCAGTTCCAAGCCAACGCAAGTGGTGAGAGGGGCCATTTCCCAGGAGAGTTGCGCCTTGCTCAATAATTTCACGATGGCTTTGGGAATATTCAGAAACGTGAAAGGCCCGAAATTCCACAGATCTTCTTTGTTGGGAATTGCCTGACGGATCAAACCGCCGAGCAGGCCGGCCGTTGAGGCCGCGGGCATGGCCAGCCATTCGTGGCCCATCAGCGCCGGAATGGTGATGATCGCGCCGCCGATCGGTCCGACCACGCGGCCGCCAAGGAGGCCCATCAAAAACGCGCCCTCGAGAGACAAGTCCGCAAACGAATACGCCGGACCGCCGACAAGACGCAACGTGACGCCAACGATCAGCGCGGGGGTCAGGAACAGCATCAATTTCAATTTTTGGTCGGGATCGCGCTGCTCGGTGAAGAGCACTCGCCGGAAGGTGTTCCACCGCGCCAGCAGGGCGGCAATCGACGATGCCACGCCCACCTTCAAAAGCAAAGTGAACAACAAATCCCGTACAGGTGTGGCGGCATCCATTTCGCGGCGGCTCGTTTCTCAGTTAACGCTAGCCAATCCGCAGCCACAAGTAAAGGCGCGTCTAACAGTGCGTGGTGCCGGCGGTTCATTTGTAAAATTCTTGTCATGCGTACCGGGTGCGATCCGGCGCGCATCTACTCCCTGTTATACTTGTCGTTTCCCATGAGCCCAAAATCGCACGCACGCAAAGACGCAAAGAAAAAAGAGGGCCCGCTGAAAATGGTGGCGCACGCCGCGCTGCCGACGCGCTATGGCCCCTTCACGATTTACGGCTTCAAAGGAAAGGGCCCCAAGGAAGAGGCGGTGGCGCTGGTGCGCGGAAAACTGAATGGCAAAGCGGCGCCGCTGGTGCGGGTGCATTCACAGTGCCTCACGGGCGACGTACTCAATTCGTTGCGCTGCGATTGCCGGGCACAACTCGAGCTGTCGATGAAAAAAATCGGCCAAGCGCCGTCGGGAATTCTGGTTTACCTGCCGCAGGAAGGGCGTGGGATCGGCTTGATGAACAAGTTGCGCGCATACGAATTGCAAGACGGCGGGATGGATACGGTGGAAGCGAATGTGTCCTTGGGCTTCGCCGCCGACGCACGCGACTACGATTTTTCCGCGCAAATCCTGAAAAAATTGGGGGCGACGAAAATCCGACTGCTCTCGAACAATCCGGAAAAAGTGCGGCAGCTGGAAAGCTCGGGGATTCGGGTATCCGAACGCGTTCCCTGCCAGCCGCGCATTTCAAAGACTTCACGCGCCTACCTCAAAACGAAAAAATCAAAGATGGGCCATTTGCTGGAAGGACTCTAAACCTCGCTGCTTACCCGCCGCCGACGAATTGGACGATTTCGAAGCGGTCGCCCGGTTGGACGAGGGTTTCGGGCCATTTGGGGCGAGGGAGAATTTCGAGGTTGCGCTCGATGGCGACGCGGCCGGCCTGCAGGCCCAATTCGCGGAGCAAATCAGTGACGGTGGCCCCCTGAGTGGCCGGACGAGATTCTCCGTTGACTACGATCGTGGTAACGGTGGACACGAGTTTACAAGCTCGCCGCATTCTTGAACGAAAGGCGCACGAGCCGCGTTCCTCCAGAATAAGAAATTAGCACAGAGTTCACGGACAGCACAGGGCTCGCAGAGAAGAAAGACATTCGAACGCAAAGAAAATGCTAGGTGGCGGTGGGGACGCGGGGCTTGGCGCGGAGTTGGAAGCGCAAGTGTCCGCGGGCCGCGCCGGCCACTGCTTCGATGAGCAGCGCGGCATCGCCGGTACCCAGGCGGGGCATTTCGAAATCGAGGAGCGCCTGGCCGTGGAGACCAGTGTCGAGCGAGCATTCGAATGGCTCGACGGAACCTTCGACGCGCGCAGTGACTTTGGCGCCGGGTGCGGGGTTGCCGCTTTCCTGGTGGCGGACGGAAACTTGCAAGGTGGCGCGCTTTCCGGAGAGCCAGGTTCTGGGATTGGTTAGCTCCAGAGAAAGTACTTTGGGAGTGGCGGCGGGAGCCAGGGCCGCGGCTTTGGATTCGGCAAGCGACGGTGGCGAAGCAAGATGCAACGAGCCGGAACGAATTTCCTCAAGTACGGCGCGATGCTGCTCATCGAGACGGAGCTTCAAGGCCGCTTCGTTGTCCGCGCCGAGAGGCAGGAGATCAAAATAATTATTCGTGCGGCGATGGAGAACGCGGCCGCGGCAAAACACGGTGGTATCGATCAAGGCGCTCTCCACGCCGCGGTCTTCGGTCTGCACGTGATAAGCGCTGCCGCCCACAGAGAGGTTGGTGTTGTGGCCGAACAACATAGAAAGATTCGCTCCCGCCCGCGGTAGGAAAAAAGGGGCCCGCAGGATATTTTGCCGCCGCATTTGACCGAGTGGCGGTTGAGTCGTTATTATAGCGCTTCGCTTATGGTTGGTTCGGGCTTACATAACTACGCACCGCTTGTCATATACCTGCTGGTCGCCACGGCGCTCGCCGGGATACTGACCAGCCTCTCCGTTTTGATCGGCTGGCGGCGGCCCAGCATTGCAAAGCAGCAGGCGTATGAATGCGGCATGGAACCGACAGGTGACGCCCGCGAACCCTTCTCCGTCCGGTTTTATTTGGTGGCGATGGTTTTCATCCTGTTCGATGTGGAAGCCATTTTCCTGTATCCCTGGGCCTACATCTTTCGCGATTTTGTGAAGATGACAGGTTCGGCGCACTGGTACGGATTCGTCGAAATGATGGTATACATTGCCATCCTCATGGTCGGTTACCTGTATCTTTGGAAAAAGGGCGCGCTCGACTGGCATAAATAGTCGGCGTCTGCGGGATTCGAAATCGTGACGGAGTCTTCCAGCCAAAACGCTAATGTTGTAGCCGAGCACCTGCGCTCGTGGAACGCCAAAGCCGTTGCAGAGTTGAGTGAATTTCGCGGGGAGACGACGATTGTGGTGCCGCGAGAGTTGCTGCGAGGGGCGGCGGCGCGTTGTCGCGAGGACCAGGCGCTGCAGTACAACCTCTTCACCGACCTGAGCTGCGTCGATCGCTACCCTGTGGAACCCCGATTCGAACTGAACTACCACCTGGTTTCCATTTCCCGGCGCGAAAAAATACGTTTGCGCGTGCGCCTTTCCGGAAGCGATCCGGTGGTGGATTCGCTCGTTCCCGTATGGCCGGGAGCGAATTGGCTGGAACGCGAAGTTTTCGATTTGTTCGGCATCCGCTTCACGGGGCATCCGGACCTGCGAAGAATATTGCTTCCCGACGACTGGGAAGGTCATCCATTACGCAGGGACTATCCGGTCACGGGATTTCGCGACGTGCACAATTCCGGCGAGATCTTCAGGAAGGGCAGCAGGCCATGACGACCACGGTGGAAACGCCCATCGGCACAGCCAAAACGATGGTCCTCAATATGGGGCCGCAGCATCCTTCGACGCACGGAGTGCTGCGCATTCTGCTGGAACTGGACGGCGAAACGGTATTGAAGGCGGTTCCCGACCTGGGATATCTGCACACAGGCATCGAGAAGTCTTGTGAAGACAAGACGTATTCGCAAGCAATTACGCTGACCGACCGGATGGATTATCTTTCGCCTCTCGGAAACAACCTGGTGTATTGCCTGGCGGTGGAAAAGCTGCTGGGGCTGGAAGTGCCAAAGCGCGCGCAGTATATCCGCGTGATGATGGTGGAATTGCAGCGGATTTCCTCACACCTGGTTTGGCTGGGAACGCATGCGATCGACCTTGGCGCCATGTCGGTCTTCCTTTATTGCTTCCGCGAGCGCGAAGAGATTCTGAAAATTTTCGAGATGTTCGCCGGGCAGCGCATGATGACCAGCTACATACGCATCGGCGGAGTGGCGCTGGAGCCGCCCGCGGGCTGGCGCGCGGTACTGCAAAAGTTTTTGAAGATGATGCCGAGCCGCGTGGATGAGTATGAAACACTGCTGACGGAAAACCGCATCTGGATCGGACGCACCAAGGGTATCGGCTACATTTCTCCCGAAGACGCCATCGCGCTGAGCATGACCGGGCCGACGATTCGCGCTTCGGGCGTACCCTACGACAATCGCAAGCTGTTTCCCTATTCGAGCTATGAAGAATTCGATTTCGATGTGCCCACGCGCACGGAATCGGACTGCTATGCGCGCTACCTGGTGCGCGTTGCGGAAATGCGCGAAAGCTTGAAGATCGTCAAGCAGGCGTTCGACAAGATTACGAATGAAGGCCCGATCAAAGCCGACGCGCCGGGAATTATTCCGCCGCAGCGCGAAAAAATGAAGACCGAGATGGAAGCACTCATCTACCACTTCAAGATTTTCACGGAAGGATTTTCGCCGGCGCCGGGCGAAGCGTTTGTGACGATTGAATCGCCGCGCGGAGAGCTGGGATGCTTTGTGGCCAGCGATGGCTCGCCGAAGCCCCTGCGCGTGCACTTCCGCGCGCCTTCCTACATTAATCTGCAGGCGCTGCCGAAATTGATCGAAGGGCAGCTGATTTCGGACGTGATCGCCTGCATCGGGACGATTGATATTGTGCTGGGGGAAGTAGACCGGTGAAGAAGCCGCTCGCGAAAAACCTTAAGAAAAAGAATTAACACAGAGAACACCGAGGGCGCAGAGTTCACAGAGAAGAGACGCAGAGAAGAGCGGTCCGCAGGGCGATTGCGAAGAGTCGGGGATAAGGCTTCAAAAGATTATGGAACTGACGGAAAAATTGGCGGCGAAGTACGAGAAGCTGCAGAACAGCTATCCGGTGAAGCGCAGCGCGCTGGTTCCGATGTTGATCTACGGCCAGGACGAGTACGGGCAGATCAGCGATGAATTGATCGCCGAAATCGCCAAGCGGCTGGACCTGAACGCCGTGCAAGTGGAAGAGACGCTGGCGTACTACTCGATGCTGCACCGCAAGCCCTGGGGCAAGCATCACGTGCAGATTTGCACCAACGTGGCGTGCATGCTGAAGGGCGGCAACGAGATTCTGCAGCGCGCGAAGAAACGTTTGGAAATCGGCCACAAAGAAACCACCACGGACGGCATTTTTTCGCTGGAAGAAGTGGAATGCATCGGGGCGTGCACCGGCGCGCCTGCCATGCAAGTGAATTACGACTTTTACGAGAACCTCACGCCGCTGAGATTCGACCGCATCATCGAAGATTTGGATTCGGGCAAGCGGCCGCCTCCGGAGCCGGTGATTTCCGGTGCCTTGCACGAGCGCGATCCTCAGGAAACACCGCTGATCAGCAAGAACTGGGGCGTCAAGGATTCGCACAAGATCGACGTTTACCTGCAGCGCCAGGGCTACCAGGCGCTGGGAAAAGCGCTGAAAGAAATGTCGCCGGAATCGATTATCGACGAGGTGAAAAAATCCAGCCTGCGCGGTCGCGGCGGCGCGGGCTTCCCCACCGGCATGAAGTGGTCTTTCGTGCCCAAAGATTCGCCGAAGCCGAAATATGTGCTCTGCAACGCCGACGAATCCGAGCCGGGAACCTGCAAGGACCGGCCGCTGATGGAGATGGACCCGCACCAACTCATCGAAGGAATGATCATTGCCGGACGCGCGATTGGTTCGCACCAGGGGTTCATTTATATTCGCGGCGAATACCGCTACGTGCTGGACATCGTGGATGCTGCCATCGCCGAAGCCTACGAGCGCGGCTACCTGGGCAAAAATATTCTGGGCACGGGCTTCGATTTCGATTTGCTGATTCATACGGGCGCGGGCGCGTACGAGTGCGGAGAAGAGTCCGCGCTGATGGAATCGCTCGAAGGCAAGCGCGGCTATCCGCGCATCAAGCCGCCCTTCCCTGCCGTCGTGGGACTCTACGGCTGCCCGACGGTCATCAATAACGTGGAAACGCTGAGCGCCGTGCCGGCCATCATCCGCGAAGGCGGCGAAACCTATTTGAACCGCGGCACCCCGAAAAACGGCGGCACTCGCCTGCTCTGCGTGGCCGGCCACGTCAACAAGCCGGGCATTTACGAAATCCCGCTGGGGATGAACATGAAAAAGTTCATCTACGAAATGGCCGGCGGCATTCCGGGCAACAAGAAGATCAAAGCGGTCATTCCCGGCGGAAGTTCTTGCCCGCTGCTGACCGCGGATGAAATCGACATCCCGATGGACTACGATTCCGTGGCCAAAGCCGGCTCCATGCTCGGTTCGGGCGGCATGGTGGTGATGGACGAAAACACCTGCATGGTCGATATGGCGCGCCGCATCATGCATTTTTACGCGCACGAATCGTGCGGCTGGTGCATCCCTTGCCGCGAAGGCACCACCTGGCTGCGCAAAACGCTCGAGCGTTTCCACGCGGGCTTCGGCCGGCCGGAAGACATCGACAATATCGCTGAACTCGCGAAAAACATGCTGGGCCGCACGTTCTGTCCGCTGGGCGACGCCGCGGCCTTGCCCACCATCAGCATCGTGCAAAAGTGGCGCAATGAATTTGAAGATCATTTGCACGGACGTTGCGCGTATAAATCCGCCGAAGCGCTCGTTGGTTCGCGGTAAAAGGCTTAGGAATCCATGGCAGACGAGAAGCTGGTCACACTAAAAATTAACGGCCGCGATGTGCAGGTACCCGCGGGAACCACCGTGATTCAAGCCACGCGGCGCATCGGCACGGAGGTGCCGTCGTTCTGCTACTACCCCGGCATCTCTTTAAAAGCCGCTTGCCGCATGTGCATGGTCGAAGTGGAAAAATTTCCGAAGCTCCAGACGGCCTGCACCCTGGTGGCGACCGAAGGCATGGTGGTGCACACGGACACCGAACAAGTCCGCAACGCCCGCAAGTACATGCTGGAATTTTTGCTGACCAATCATCCGCTGGATTGTCCGGTGTGCGACAAGGGCGGCGAGTGCGAACTGCAGGACATGGTTTTCCGCTACGGCGCGGACACCAGCCGCTTCGTCGAAGAAAAAATTCACCGTCCCGAAGAAAAGTGGTCGGAACTCGTTTATTACGATGCTCCGCGCTGCATTCTCTGCTTCCGCTGCGTGAGCATTTGCGACGAAGGCATGGACGTAAAAGCGCTGGGCGTCGGCATGCGCGGCGCCAACAGCGTGATCATCCCCAATCGCGAAGATCATCTCGAATGCGAAGAATGCGGCATGTGCATCGACATTTGCCCTGTAGGCGCGCTCACCAGCGGTACGTACCGCTACAAAACGCGGCCGTGGGAGATGCAATACGTCTCGACCGTCTGCACCCACTGTTCGAATGGGTGCAAAACCACATTGAGCGTGCGCAATCACGAGATTCTGCGTTCGAACAACCGCGATTTGAGCGGCATCAATGGCGAATTTCTGTGCGTGAAGGGCCGCTTCGGTTTTGATTTTACCAAGCACCCCGAACGCATCAAGCAGCCGATGGTGCGCCAAGGCGACAAGCTGGTTCCCGTTTCGTGGGAAGAAGCTTCGCAAGCGGCAGCGGCCAAGCTGAAAGCCATTTACGATGCCGGCGGGAAAGAATCCATCGGGTTCATCGGTTCGAACCGCACTTCGAACGAAGAAAATTATCTGTTTCAGCGCTTGGCGCGCGCGACGTTTGGCACGAACAACGTCGATCATCACCGCACCGCGGATTACACCGGCCTGGTCACCGCGTTGGGCGACCGCGCCAACGATTCCCTGCTGACAATGGACGAGCTCTACAAATCGAAAGCGGTGTTGCTCGTCGGCAACGATCCGACAAATCAAAATCCGCTGGTGGCTTGGCAGATTCGTTCGGGGATCCGTCACCACGGCACGAAGCTCTTCATCATCAACGCCAACGAAATTAAGCTGAAACGCAAAGCCACGCAATTTGTGCACGTGCCCAGCGGACACGAAGTAGCGGCGCTGCGCTTCCTGGCGCATGAAGAGGGCCAGTTGCAGTCCTCGCTGGTCGAGCAATTGGTCTTGCTGAAGGCCAACCTCGAACAGCATTCGGATGTAGCCATCGTTTTTGGCGCGGAAATCTCCGGTGCCGCCATTGCGCAGCTCGTGGCGTTCGGATCGAAACTGCCCGGAAAGACGCGCTACATGGCGCTCGGCGATTACGCCAATTCGCGCGGCGCGGCGGACATGGGTTTGCTACCCGACCGGCTGCCGGGTTACGCGTACGTGGACAACGCCGGCGCGCGCGAAGGCTTCGAGAAATTGTGGGGCGGTGTGATTCCCTCGCACACGGGGATGACCGCGCCGCAAATGGTGGAGGCGGCGCAAAACGGCAAGTTGAAAGCGCTGTATGTGATGGGCGCGAACCCGCTCTCGCACTTTGGAACGCTTGGTTACGGGCGTGGCAAGCTGGATTTGCTGATCGTGCACGAATTGTTTTTGACGGAGACCGCGCGAGTGGCGGACGTGGTATTCCCGGCGGCGTCGGGATACGAAAAAGAAGGAACGGTGACGAACACTTCCGGCCAAATTCAGTTGCTGCACAAGGGCGCGGAGATGATGGGCGCGCGCAGCGACTTCGATTTGCTGCGCATTCTTTCGCATCAACTGGAAAAAGTTGGACTGGGCAAGGCGTTTCATTACAAGTCGCCGGCGGCGGTGTTCGAAGAGATTCGCAAGGCCGTGCCCGGCTACAACGTGCAGCCCGCGGGACTGCTGACCGGCGGCGCCGAACCGACGCAAATCCACTTCGCGAAAAACGGCCACGCCCCGTATGACATTCCCGTTGGCTTGATCAAATCGGCGCAAGACACGCTTTTCACCAGCGGCTCGCTCGGCCGCTTCTGCACCATGATGGAATCCCTGCCGGAGGCCGAAGCCAAGCCGTGATTCCCTTTCTGCAAGCTCACGCTGACCCGATTATCTGGATCGTAAAGATCGCGCTGCTGCTGTTCATCGTGCTCACGGTGAATGCCTATCTCACCTGGTTCGAACGCAAGGTCGTGGCGCACATGCAATCGCGCTGGGGCCCGCATCGCGTTGGTCCGCACGGATTGCTCCAGCCGCTGGCCGATGGCGCTAAGTTTTTGCTGAAAGAAGATCCCACGCCGGCGGGCGTGGACAAATTCGTCTATTTCCTCGCGCCTCTTCTTGCGCTGGCGTTGGCGCTGACCTCCGTCGGCCTCATTCCGTTCGGGCCGGATCCGATTCGCATTTTCGGGCACGACATTTATCTTGGAATCGCGCCGCCGAATTTGAACATCGGAATTTTGGCGCTGTTTGCGATTACCGCACTGGGCGTTTACGGCGTGGCGCTGGCGGGCTGGTCTTCGAACAGCAAGTATCCGCTGCTGGGCGGGCTGCGCAGCTCGGCGCAGATGATCAGCTATGAGTTGGCGCTGACCATGTCCGTGGTGGGCGTGCTGCTGATCGCGGGAAGCTTTAATCTGACGGACATTATCAATGCCCAGGCCAAACATCCGGAGCGCGGAGTTTTTGGCTGGAACATTTTTCCGCAGCTTTTGGGCTTCATGTGTTTTTTCACCGCGGCGGTGGCGGAAACGAACCGCGTGCCGTTTGACTTGCCGGAAGCGGAATCGGAGTTGGTCGCGGGTTTCCACACGGAGTATGCGAGCTTTAAGTTCGCGATGTTTTTCATCGCGGAATATACGAGCATGATCACGGTTTCCTGTCTCTGCTCGATCATGTTTTTCGGCGGCTGGCTCTCCCCCTTCCCCGCATCGTGGACCTTCACGCATTATTTACCTTCGTTGCTGCTGATTCCCGCGGGATTGTGGATCATTTGGGATGGCATCCGCTACGAAACGGTTTTCGGAAAAATCATTTTGCCGGGCGTGGGCACGGTGCTGACGGCGCTGGGCTTGGCGCTGCTGGGCGGCTTGGCGGTGCCGCTGCTGCATAGCGTGAACGAATTCATCCAGGGGCCGTTCTGGCTGCTTTCGAAAATTTTCGTCTTTCTTTTTGTGTATGTGTGGATGCGCGGGACGCTGCCGCGTTTCCGCTACGACCAGTTGATGGCGTTTGGATGGAAGTTGCTGCTGCCGCTCTCGATCGCCAACGTGGTCGTCACGGCTTTCGTGATTTTGATGTGGGGTGCGAAGTGACGGCGGAGCTGGTTATCTTTTTCGTGCTGGCGGCGCTGGCGGTGTTTGGTGCGCTGAGTTTGATCCTCCAGAAGCATCCGATTCATAGCGCGTTGTCGCTGATCGTGGTGATGATTGCGCTGGCTGGGCTGTACCTGCTGCTCGGCGCGGAGTTCGTGGCCGCGGTGCAGATCATCGTCTACGGCGGCGCGATCATGGTGCTGTTCGTGTTTGTCATCATGCTGTTGAATGCCGGGATCGAGGAGCACACCAACATTTCGAAGATGGCCGGGCCTCCGGGATTGCTGCTGGTGATCGCGCTGGCAGGGTTCATCGCCGCGACTATCGCGCGCTCCACTGGAACGATTCAGTCCGTGGCGCAAACCGGCCAGCTCGCCGATACGCGCAGCCTCTCGAACATGATCTTCAAGGATTTTGTGTATCCGTTCGAGTTGACCTCCTTCCTGATTCTGGTGGCGGTGATGGGCGCGCTGGTGCTCGCGCAGCGGGAGAAGAGCTGAAATGGTGCCGACGAATTATTATCTGGTGCTGAGCGCAATTCTTTTTGGGCTGGGCGTGTTCGCGTTTGTTTTTAAACGCAACATCATCACGATTTTCATGTCCATCGAGCTGATGCTGAACGCGGTGAACCTGGCGTTCGTGGCCTTTAGCCAGGCGCGCGGCCAACTGGACGGCCAGGTTTTTGTGTTGTTTGTCATTGTCGTGGCGGCGGCGGAAGCGGCCGTTGGACTGGGCATCATCATTTTGACGGCGCGCAACCGTCAATCGTTGAACGTGGAACGCGTGGACCTGCTGAAACTCTAATGCCGACACCGATACTCGATTATCTCTGGATCATTCCGCTGTTGCCGCTGCTGGGCGCGGCCATCAACGGCCTGTTCGGCGCGAAGTGGCCGAACAAGATCGTCAATACCGTAGCTGTCGGCTCGACGGGACTTTCGTTTCTTTGCGCGCTCGAGGCCGTGCGCGAATTTTTTGCCGGCGAGCAAGTGCTCGTACACAAGGAATTTTTCACCTGGATTGCCGCCGGAAATTTCCGCGCGGGCTTTGACCTGCAGATGGATCAGCTCACCGTCGTTATGGTGCTGGTCGTTACCGGGGTGGGCTGGCTGATTCATATTTATTCCACCGGCTACATGGCGCATGAAGGCGGCTACTACCGCTTCTTCGCTTACCTCAACCTGTTCATGTTCTTCATGCTGATCCTGGTGCTGGCGGCGAACTACGTGCTGCTCTTCGTTGGCTGGGAGGGCGTGGGGCTGTCGAGCTACCTGCTGATCGGTTTCTACTTCCTCAGAAAATCGGCGGCGGATGCTGGCAAGAAGGCGTTCATCGTCAACCGCATCGGCGACTTTGGGTTCATGCTGGGGATGTTTTTGCTGTTCCGCGCATTTCATTCACTGGATTTCCAAACTATTTTCACTAGTTCCACTTTGCAGGGCTGGCCGGTGGAATTGAGCGGCCATCTTGGCACGTTGACGTTTGCGTGTTTGCTGATTTTTATGGGCGCATGCGGCAAGTCGGCGCAACTGCCCCTGTACGTTTGGCTGCCGGACGCGATGGAAGGTCCAACGCCCGTTAGCGCTTTGATTCACGCGGCGACGATGGTGACGGCAGGCGTTTATGTGGTGGCGCGGTCTCACATTCTGTTCACGCACTCGCCGACGGCGATGCTCGTCGTGGCGATCGTGGGCTGCGCAACGGCGATCTTTGCTGCCACGATTGGACTGGTGCAGACGGACATAAAGAAAGTTCTCGCGTATTCCACGGTGAGCCAGCTCGGCTATATGTTTCTGGCGTGCGGCGTGGGCGCGTTTTCCGCGGGAATCTTTCACTTGATGACGCATGCGTTTTTCAAAGCGCTGCTCTTCCTCGCGGCCGGCAGCGTGATTCACGCCATGGGCGGCGAACAGGATATGCGGCGCATGGGCGGCCTCAGCAAAAAGATCAAGTGGACGTACGCAACGATGCTCACGGCTACGCTGGCCATCGCGGGATTTCCGCCGCTCGCCGGATTCTTCAGCAAAGATTCCATCCTGTTGAGCGCCTTCCAAAACGAAAACGGCGGCCCCAACACCGGCCACATTCTCTATGGCGTGGGCCTGCTGACCGCGCTACTAACCTCGTTCTATATGTTCCGGCTGGTGTTCCTGACATTCTTCGGCGAGCAGCGCTACGACGAGCATAAGGTGCACGTACATGAATCGCCGAAAAGCATGCTGATACCCCTGTCCATTCTTGCCGTGCTCTCGCTCGTGGGCGGCTGGCTGGCGGCTCCGGCGTTCTGGGGCGGTCCGGATTATTTCGCGAAATTCCTCGAACCGGTTTTCGGCGGCGGAGAAACCGGCGCGGCTGAGGCTGCGGCACACGCGCTGGAAGTTCCTCTAGCCATCGTCGCCGTGATCACCGCTCTGATTGGCGTCGGAGTGGCCTACTGGCTCTATCTCAAGCAGCCCAAGAAGGCCGATGGCCTCGCGAATTCGATGAAGCCGGTTTACACGACGCTGTTGAACAAGTATTACGTCGATGAACTCTATGCGGCGGTGGTGGTGAAGCCGCTGATGTGGATTTCCACCAACGTGCTTTGGAAGACCGCGGACGTCTCCATCATCGACGGCGCGGTGAACGGCATCGCTCACGGCACAACGGAAATCGGCGACGTCACGCGGCACACGCAGTCCGGCAACGAGCGCAGCTACGCCGTGTGGGTAGTCGTCGGAGCGATATTGATTCTGGCCATCGTCTTCTTCTGGCCCAGCGCGGGAAAACCAGTGATTGGGATGGTGCGCTAATGGTGCCCGGCGGCTATTTGCTCACTACCTTGATTTTCTTTCCTGCCGTGGGCGCGCTGGCGCTTTTGTTGCTGCGCGGCGACGACCACGTCTGGATTCGGCGGCTGGCCCTGACAGTTTCGCTGGCGGAATTCGTTTTCTCGCTGATACTGATCACCAAAGTGCCGATAGGCGTGGCCGGTTATCCGCTCCAGGAATATGTGCCCTGGATCAAGATTCCGCCGATCAACTATCACCTGGGCGTGGACGGCATCAGCATGTTTCTCGTTTTGCTGACGACGTTTCTCACGCCGATTTCGATTCTGGCTTCGTGGAAGAGCATCGACCACCGCGTTAAAGAGTTTTTCTTCATGCTGCTGATGCTGGAAGTGGGCGTCGTCGGCGTGTTCGTCTCGCTGGACTTGTTCCTCTTCTTCTTGTTCTGGGAAGTGATGCTGATTCCCATGGCGTTTCTCATCGGAATTTGGGGACACGAGCGGCGCATCTACGCGGCGGTTAAATTTTTCCTGTACACGATGGCGGGCTCGGCGCTGATGCTGGTCGGTATTCTGTGGCTGTACAACGTGACGGGCACATTTGATTTGCCGGCGATTCAAGCCAAGCTGGCGGAAAACCCGGCGCTGATCGGCTCGCCGCAAAATGAAATGCTGCTATTCCTGGCATTTTTTGTTGCGTTTGCCATCAAGGTGCCGCTCTTCCCTCTGCATACGTGGCTGCCGGATGCGCACGTGGAAGCGCCAACGGCCGGCTCGGTGATGCTCGCAGGCGTGCTGCTGAAGATGGGGACATACGGCATGCTGCGCTTCTGCTTGCCACTCTTCCCGGAAGCGTCGCACCGTGCGGCGCGCTGGATTGGCGTGCTGGCGATTATCGGAATTATTTACGGCGCACTGGTGGCGATGGTGCAGCCGAACTTGAAAAAACTTGTGGCGTATTCTTCGGTGAGCCATCTCGGTTTCGTAGTTCTTGGTATTTTTTCCTTTCACGAAATTTCCGTGCAAGGCGCTGTATACCAAATGCTCGCGCACGGTATTTCCACCGGCGCGCTTTTCTTGCTGGTCGGCATGCTGCACGACCGGCGGCACACGTTTGAAATTTCGGAGTACGGCGGGCTGGCCACGCCGATGCCCAAGCTGGCGGCGTTCTTTTTGTTTGCCGCGCTCTCATCGCTGGGCTTGCCGATTTTGAACGGCTTCGTCGGCGAGTATCTGATTTTGCTGGGGACGTACCAGCATCACTGGCAATGGGCCACGTGGGCCGCAATCGGCGTGATTCTTTCCGCGTGCTACCTGTTGTGGTCTTACCAGCGCGTGTTCTTCGGCGAAATCACGCAGGAGAAAAACAAAACGCTGCCGGATACTTCCGCGCGCGAGCGTTGGATCCTGGTGACGATGGCGGTGGTGACCGTGTGGATGGGCGTGGGCTCGACATTTATCACCGCGCGAACCGCGGCGGCTTCGAAAACGGTTTTGGAGCAGGCGGAACCGCAGCGCCTTTATGAAGGCAGCGCCGCACCCTCGGTTGTGCAACCGAAAGTTGCGAATAGCCCGGCGAGCGCGATGGGCGCGGCAAGAATCACTTCATTGGAAAGGCTCGGAACCCGCTAAATGATTCCCCGCCCCGAAGATTTATATCGCGTGCTTCCGGAGCTGATCTGGTGCGGCTTCGGCGTGCTGATCATGCTGCTGCAGCCATTTGTGAAGAACAAACACTTCTTCACGTTTCTGGCGCTGGTGGGATCCAGCCTTGGCGCGGGCAGCGCGTTTATTTCGGCCTCATTCGACGGCCCCGGATTTTACGGGCTGATCGAATCGGATGCGTTCAGTTTGTTTTTCCGTTTGCTGATCGGAGTGGTGGCGTTTCTGGTGGTGCTGGGCGCCGGGCCGTACCTCAATCGCGAGAAGCTGCCGTTCGCGGAGTTTTACGCACTGCTGCTGTTTGCCACGGCGGGGATGGGGGTGCTCGCGTCCGCGCAGGAGCTTTTGACGGCGTTCATCGGGCTGGAGATGAGTTCAATTTCGAGCTACATCCTGGCGGGTTACCGGCGGGATTCGCTGAAGTCGGGCGAGTCCGCGCTGAAATATTTTCTGCTGGGTTCGTTTGCCACGGCGTTTTTCCTGTATGGCATCGCGTTGGTTTACGGCGCGAGCGGGACGACGAAGCTGAACCAGATGGTTTCGGGCGATTTGTTTCAAAGCACGCTGTTCACGCTGGGTTTGTCGCTGATTCTGATTGGACTGGGATTCAAGGTGGCGGCGGCGCCGTTTCAGATATGGACTCCGGATGTTTACGAAGGCGCGCCGACGCCGGTGACGGCGCTGTTTTCCGCGGGGCCCAAGGCTGCGACGTTCGCGCTTTTGCTGAGGATTTTCGCGACGGTGCCGGCGGCCACCCATTTTTGGTTCTGGGCGTTCTGGGTGCTGGCGGTGTTGACGATGTTCGCCGGGAATCTCGGCGCGCTGCTGCAAACGAATGTGAAGCGGCTGCTGGCGTACAGCTCGATCGCGCACGCCGGCTATATTTTGGTGGCGTTCGCGGCGGTCACTTATATGGCCGGGAATTTGGAAGGCGGCGCGACGCCGGCTTACGCCGCGGTGCTCTTCTACCTGCTGAGTTACGCGCTGGTGAAAGTTGGCGCGTTCACGATTGTTTCGCAACTGGGCGGCGCGGGCGAGAAACACCTTTCGCTGGACGATTACGCAGGGCTGGGACAACGCCAGCCGGTGGTGGCGGCGGCGCTGAGCCTGTTCCTACTGTCGCTGCTGGGGCTGCCGATCACGGCGGGTTTCTTTGGCAAGTTCTACATTTTCAAGGCGGCGGTGAGCTCGCACCTGATCTGGCTGGCCGTGATCATGGCCATTAACAGCGTTATTGGGGCGTACTACTACCTGCGACTGATCGTGGCGATGTATATGCGCGAGCCGAGCGCGGAGACGATGGCGGCGGGGCCCATGCGTTTCCCGCTGACAGTGAACCTGGCGCTGGCGCTAAGCGCGGCGGGCACGATCTACTTTGGGCTGTTCCCCAACCAGGTGCTGCGGTTTATCTTTGACTCGAAACTGCTTGGCAACATTCACTAGCCGACTGGAGCTGTGATTCCCGTTTTGGGAATTGCTCTGGCCGGAAGCCCCCCTCCCCCATTTTTGTAAGTGTTGCTGATAAAGGACTTAGGTGTTTCATAAGTCCTTTAGATGCAACACTTGTGGGCGCACGCGTAAGTGTTGCATTTAAAGGGGTTGTGGGGTGGACGAGGAACGGTTTCGGTGGTAAAAGCAAGAACGCCCCGACAGGGTCGGGGCGCTACTCGGAAAAAACATGATTCTTCCTATTGAGTATGATAGCCGAATGGTTACTGATTGTCAAGGAGAAGTCGGCCAGCATAAGTTGGCCGGGAGAGTGGATGAGACGAGGAACGGCGGAGGCCTAAGCGGGGCTAAAGCCTTGGAGGCGGGATATTTAGGTTGGTGCCGGGAAGGTACGCTGGCGTGCAGGAGAGGACGGAAGAAAAAGCAGACCACTCGCTACGCTCGGGGTGACAATTTTGTTGGGTTGGCTTGGCCTTGGTTGCTTGGCCTTGCTTGGCCGGACTTGCTTGCTTGGCCTTTTAAGCACAAAGAAAACGGCCCGGAGGGTTGCGCCCGCGGGCCGTTTTTCAAGGTGTTTACTTTCAGCAGTCTATTACTTCACTTTGATGATGATCATCAGGAAGGTGAAGAGAACCAGCGTTTCGACGAAGGCCAGGCTCAAGAGCATTGGGGTGAAGATGGCATTTGCGGCTCCGGGATTGCGGGCGATGCCTTCGAGCGCAGCAGCGCCGATCTTGCCCTGGCCCAAGCCACATCCGAATGCTGCGATGCCCATACCAAAGGCTGCCGCGATCCAGAGAGCTGCGTGGTTTTCTCCTGATCCTGCCGCCGCTTCGGTCTGCGCGAAGGCAGCGGGGGCCAAGAGGGCGACGCTAAACAGCGCGACCAACAACATAGACAGCTTCTTCATGACTTTCTCCTTGGTTGACGCCAGGAGGTGGTTACCGGACACCGTGCAGCCGGGCTCACACTGGCGCAACAACTTGCCGGCGTTGCCACCGGCAAATATCGATTAGTGTTCTTCCGCGGCGGTCGCCATCCCCAGGTAGGAGGCGGGAAGAACGGTGAAAATCAGCGCCTGCACCACGGCGACCAAAATGTGTAGCAGGATGAAAAGAATCGGAATTAGCGCCGGGAAGATCGCGACCACGGCACCTGCGATGGGAGACTTGGTCCAAACCGTCGTGAAGGCATCGGCAAGCAAGCCGAGAAAGAGGCCGTAGATCAAGTCGCTGGAGAAAATGTTGGCGTAGAGACGTACAGTAAGTGAGAGCAGGCGGGCGAGCGTGCTGATGACCTCGACCGGAAAGATCAGCCAGGCCATCCACCAAACCGGGCCGGCAAAATGCGCGGCATACTTCACCGGGCCATGGTGCTTAAGTCCCTGCCAATTGAAATAAAGAAAGGTGATGAGGGCACAGCCGAGGGGCACGCTGACATTTCCGGTGGGTGCGGAGAACAAGGGGAAAAGACTAAACAAGTTGGAGAAGAGGACGAAAATGCTGATCGTGCCTACCAGATATATGAACGAGCGGGCGTGGTGGCCGGCGGTCTCGTCGAGGATGTCGCGGATACCGAGCTTCATGGGGTTGGTGATCAGGAGCTCGGCGATCTGTTGCATGGGGCCGGGCTTTTCGACGGAGAGGCGGGAGCGGAGAATGAGCGCGAGGATAGTGAGGAAAATGACGACCAGCACAGCCATGATGATGTGCTGGGGAATGGGCAAGTCCTTGTTTTCCGGCTGGAGATGAAGCGCGTGGAGCAGGCTCAAAGCCAGCGAGCCGAGATAGTGATTCACGAAATATGTGATCGGACTTAGCTTCTCTTCCATCGTTTACGCACCTGTAGCAGGTCTAAAGCCTCGTTTATCAGAGCGATTGTGCTATTTCCCACAGGCTGGCCGCGAGAATGGCGATTGCCAGCGTACACAGCCCCAAAACCACGCTAAGCAGCGGGATGTGCAGATAAGTAAAAATAACATACACGGCCAGGCCTATCAAGGCGTACCGAAAGGTGGCAGCGAGGTAGATGGCGGCCTGTCCGCGAGGCTGTTGAGCGGGGCCACGGGTGGCGGCAGCAGACGTGAAGGCTTCGAGGCCGCGGCGGAGCCAGCGGAAATTGAGCCAGGCGAGGATGGCGCCCAGGAAGAGGCCCTCGGCCCAATCAATGCGACGCACTAGTACCGCGGTGGCAGCCGCCAGAACACCGAACACGGGAATTAGGTAGGTGATGCGGTGTACGGTGCGCTGACCGACAGCTGGGGCCGCGCCAGGAACTGCGGCGGCCATCAGGTGGATTTCCCCGGACCGAGGCGGCGAGCAATTTCGACTATGCCGGCCACAAATCCGAATGTACCGAAAACAATCATCAGCCAGGGGCCGGAGTGCAGCCATTTGTCGAGGTAAAAGCCGATGAGGCCGCCGACGGCGACAGCTCCGACGAAGGTGAATGGGAGCTCGAAGGCGAGGGTGGATTGGTTAGTGAGCTTTTGGATTTTGTTCACCAGCGGCTTCGAGGAGTTGTCCGGAGCCGGATCGAGTTGGTTATTGTCCGAAGGCATAGCGGGCCAGACGTTGGAACGGTTCAGGATACAGCCCGGCGGCAAGAGTGACAAATAGGCAGATGCCGAGGGCGATGGCTTCGGAGTTGGTGAGGGTGATGGGCGGGAGGCCGGTTTCGGCGGGAGGCTTGCGGAAGGCGGTGAGGGCGATTCGAATGCAGAAGTAAAGCATGGGGAGGAGGAAGAGCCCGGCGACGATGGCGATTGCGAAATGGCGGGTCTCGATGAGCGATTTGAAAATGTAATATTTTGCGAGGAAGCCGCCGGTGGGTGGAATACCGGCGAGGGAAAAAAGGAAGAGTGTGAGGAGGTAGGCGGCGGTGGGGTTTCGTTGATAGAGAGTGGCGGGATCGGAAGAGGGCTCCGGCGGCGGTGGATTCTGGGCGAGAAGCAGGGCGATAGTGAAGGCGCCTGCGGCCATGAAAACGTAGACGAGTAGATGGAAAGCGACGCCGACGATGGCGGTTTCATTTGCGGAGACGAGGCCCAGCAACAGGAAGGCAAATTGGGAGAGGCAACAGATGGGGAGAAAATTTGCGAGGGTGATCTTGCGAAACGCGAGAAGGCTGGCGGAGGCGAGACCTAGCAGCGAGAGTCCGGCGAGGAGGTAGGACCAAGTTTCTTGTGAGGAGGAGAAGACGGTTAGGAGGAGGCGGAGAAGTGTGGCGAAGATCGCGGTGGATGCGGCGATGGAAGTGAAGGCGAGATGGGGCGACAAAGGCGAAGAGGCCGGCAAAATGCCGGCGCTACTCGGAAGGGCGCTGACTGCGGCGTCCGCGGCGACGGAGGCGTTTTCTTCAACGGTAGCATTCGGGGCAGGAGCCAAAATAACGGGTGATGAGGCAGCGGCGACGCAGCATAGAAAGAGGCCGGAGAGGATGAGGAGGAGCGCGAGCAGGGGAAGTGCTTCTAGTGGAAGGAGGTGATGCTGAAGGGCTGCGGGCATTCGCGCTTCGAGGAGCTGGCGCATGGATTCGCCTTGAGAGCCGGGCTGTTGGCTGAGGGCCAGGGCGCGGGCGAGATCGCTGCGCTGGCCGAGGACGATGCTGATTCTGCCGATGTTGGAGGAACTGGTGAGCTGATAGAGGAGAGCGAAACCGGAAGCGGCGAAGGCTGGTCCAAGAAGCCAGATGAGGATGTATCTGCGCGCCACCGATTGCAGCGGGGCGACTTCGGATGATCGGCCGCGGAGTGAAATTCCAGAGAGAAAATAAAAACTGAGCGTCGTGATTGCGAGCCCGAGGAAAAGGGTGACGAGGTCGCTGCCCGAAACCATGAGCAGCATGCCCGCGGCGGCGATCATGATCCATGCGTGGTAAGGGCCGCTGACTTCAGGGCGTTGTTTGAGTGCTCTGCCAGAAAACAGGATGACCAGCGCGACGGCGGCGAGAAGGAGTGAAGCGAAGAGAAGAAAAAATGGATCGATCAATATGGAGTCGCGAAAACCAAAGAGGCTGTCTTTGGCGGCGACTTGCGCGCGCAGAGTCCAAAGCGTGTATCCGCTGAAGGCCGTGCCGGAGAGAGCGAGCGCGGCGTTCCAGTGTTTCTCCTTGGCCTCGAGCCACCGGTCGATGAGAAAAATTCCCAATGCAAAAAGGAGAAGTTCGAGCTCGGGGAGGATGGTGGCGCCGCTTCCTTGCAGGAACGCGCGAAGGATTTGAGGAATGGAGTGGATCATTGGGGGAGGCGCTTCCGCATCAGGGAGCCGGTGCGATGGCGCGGCTATTTTTCAAAGAGCAGTTCTCCGGCGCGGCTGGTGGCTTTGACGACCGCTTTGATGAGGGTGACGCGAAGCTTGCCTTCTTCGAGTTCGAGGATGCCGTCGATAGTGCAGCCGGCGGGGGTGGTGACGGAGTCCTTGAGCAGGGCGGGGTGATCGCCGGTTTCGAGGACAACGCTGGCGGCGCCCTTCATAGTTTGCGCGGCGAGAAGGGTGGCGACGTCGCGGGGCAGGCCGACTTTTACGCCGGCTTCGGCGAGCGACTCGAGAATAATGTAGGCAAAGGCCGGGCCGCTGGCGGAGAGACCGGTGACGCCGTCCATATTTTTTTCGTCGACGACGACGGTGCGACCGACGGCGTCAAACATGGCCTGGGCAATTTCCACATGCTCAGCGGTGGCGGTGGCGCCGCGGCAAATTCCCGCCATCCCGCAGCCGACGATCGAGCAGGTGTTGGGCATGACGCGGACGACGGGGACTTTGCCGCCCAGGCGCTGCTCGATATAAGTGGTGGGCACGGAGGCCGCGACGGAAATGATAAGTGTTTTCTCGGTGAGTTCGGGGGCGATTTCTTTGAGGACGTCACCGACGACTTGAGGCTTGACGCCGAGGAGCACGATATCCGCGCCGTGTACGGCTTGGCGATTTTCGGTGGTGACGTTTACGCCTAGTTCCTTGGCCAGGGCGGCCGCTTTTTCGGAGTGCTTCACGGTGGCGGTGACGTGCTTGGCGGAGAAGAGTCCTTGCTTCAAATAGGCACGCAGCAAGATGCCGCCGAGTTTGCCGGCGCCCAGAACAGCGAGTTTCTTGTCCGAAAGTTTCGTTGGCATGGTGGAAACATTGTTGACGGGAACCGCGGCGCGGTCAACCCAGTTTCGCAATTTGCCGGACGGGCCGGGTGTATCGGAGGCACACAACCCCGCGGAAGGAAGCGCGGCCTGCGCCGTTCAATGCCAGAATAAAGAGAACGACGATGTCTCTTTCCCCTAATCAAGCCACCCCCGCGAATAGCGATGCCAACGCGCGTCCCTCTGGATTGCTGGGCGCAATCTATTCCGTGGTTTCTTTTTTCCTGGAAGAAGGAATCAATATTTGGGTGCGGACAACGGGAAAACGCCTTCGAGATGGCGAGGAACCGTGGCTGGCGGCCCCGATCGGCGAGCGAGGGCCGATCGGCACGAAAATTTATGAACGCATCGCGGAAGCGGAAGGTTTGCAAATGCGCGTGCCCGCGGACGCGGGGCTAATTCCCGACTTCGGCGTTCTGCGCGGCCCTTCGTTCGACCCGGATGCGGTACGGAGCGAAATACGCCATTTTTACGAGCACGCCGCACAATATCACCTCGATGTGTGGACCGAAGTGTCGCTGATTGGGCGGTTTTTTCTGTGGCTGCTGGTGGAGTTCATCAGCCGGCGGATGGATCAGTTGAATTTCCCGATCTCTTCGCTGGAAGTGGCGAAGGGGATGAGCAGCCAAATCGTGCAATTGGTGGAGCCTGCGAGTGACAGCGTGAAATACACGGGCTGGCTGCGGCGGTTGAAATCTTCGGGACACGTTATCTATGCGGGCTTGTATTCCACGGTGCACGTCCCCGGCGAAGAGAATCCGTGCGTCAAGGTCACGTTCCCATGCCGCGGCACGGCTAATGTGTATCTTAGTCCGGTGAATCACGCGGATGGATCGTTTGGATTGGATTCATCGGGCTCGGCGTTCGGAAGATCGGGCTTCTATCGCATTGTAGAAGGCGGCGCTGATTATCGGCGGGTTCGATATGTGAAAACACTTCATGAATTATTTCACGTGTACGTGGATAACGAAGGCGTTCTGCGAACCGATCACAAAATATCGTTTCTCGGGCTGACGATTATCCGGCTGCATTACAAAATGTCGCTAGCGGCGGCGCAAGCAGATGCAAGCCGAAGCAGGGACAAGCTCGTCAGCGTTTCCTAGCTTATTTTCCAGGACGAAATTTTTGCGAGGGCGCGGCTAATCGTGGCGGGCGCCATGCAGGACGTGCACGGCGTGGGGCAGAAGATGCGCGATGGCGTCCAACGATTCCGCTGCGCCCTTGGGACTTCCCGGCAAATTCACGATGAGCGCTTTGCTGCGAACCGCGCTGACTGCGCGCGAGAGGATGGCCGTGGGAGTTTTTTCCGCGCCTTTGCGGCGCATCTCTTCGCTGATTCCCGGCACAACGCGGTCGGCCACGGCCAGCGTCGCTTCCGGGGTGTTGTCGCGCGGGCCAAGCCCGGTTCCACCGGTTGTTAAAATCAAGTCCACGCGTCCGGAGTCCGCCATCTCGCGCAATTGTTCGCGAATTTGCGCGGGATCATCGGAGACGCGGAGAGCGGAAGTGACTTCCCAGCCCAGACCGCGGCAAGACGCAACGACGGCAGGCCCGGAAAGGTCTTCGCGCTCGCCTTTGGTAACAGTGTCGCTGATGGTGAGAATGGCTACGCGCATGGGCAAGGCTTCCTAGGATACGTTTCGGGTTGCCGCCTACTGGGTCTCCACGGCATCGCGGCTGGCTTCATCCATCAAGCGCATGGCTTCCATCAAAAGGCCGGTGGTGTTTCGCGTGGTGGTGGTGCGGGTGGAAGCATTGGCCGCGTTGAAATCAATTTCGAATTCGCCTTCGGTCCAGAGGAGGACGCGATAGACGGCGTCGTCGCCTTCGACCGTTCCGATTCGCGCATCGCGGCACTGGCCGCTGCCGAAATAGAGTTCGCCCTGTTCGCCGCCTTTTTGGACGAGCAAGCGGCAGGACTTCTGCCCCATTTCCAGGGACTGCATGAGGTCGATCATGCTCATCTCTTCGAGGCGGCCCTGAATGACGCCGGGACGCGAAGCGCGCTTCTGCAATTTTTCGAGATGAAGACGGTCGACGACTTTTTTGGTGATGCGTACCAGATCTTTGATCAGGAAAGGCTTGGTGACGAAATCCTCGACGCCGTCGACGAGAGGGCGGAGACGCTCTTCGATGTCGGCGCGGCTGGCCATGAAGAGAAAGGGAATGTGGCGGGTGGCTTCACGGCCGCGGAGCTTTTCGAAAAGTTGACGGCCGTCGAGGCCGGGCATTTTGTAATCGCAGAGGATTACGTCGGGAGGGTCGTCGATGACTTTGAGGAGAGCGTCGGCGCCGTCGGCGGCAATCACGACTTCGCAGAGAGATTCGATGCCGCTTTCGATGAGTTTGCGAACGAGCGGATTGTCGTCGGCCAGCAGGAGCTTGACGCTTTTTCCCGCAGCGGCGCTCATCGAGAGGGACCTGGAGAGGTGCGAATCGAGGCGCGGGTAGGCTTCGCCGCGCGTTTTGGGCCTGCGCGGAAATAGTCGCCGCTCTTGCCGCCCGTCTTTTCGAGCAGCACAATGTCGGTAATTTCCATTCCCTTATCCAGGGCTTTGCACATGTCGTAGACCGTGAGGGCCGCAGCGGTAACGGCGACCAGAGCTTCCATCTCGACACCCGTCTGGGCAGCCGTAGTCACAGTGGATTGCACTTCCACGCCATTCTGGCACAGGCGCGGGGTCACATCAATGTGCGTCAAAGGGAGTGGATGACAAAGAGGTATCCAGTCGGCGGTGCGTTTTGCCGCGGCGATACCGGCGATGCGGGCAATTTCGAGAGGATTACCTTTGGGATTGCGGAGCTGCTTGATGGCGCGAAGGACGTGGGGGGGCATTTTGACGAAGGCGCGAGCAGAGGCGGTGCGGACGGTGACTTGTTTGGCGGAGACGTCGACCATGCGGACCTGGCCCTTTTTTCCATAGTGGGAGAGTTTGGCCATTTCTTCGCGGCTAGATGACGTCCTTTCGCAAGATGACGCAAACGTCTTCGCCAACGGGGATGACTTCCCTGTCCGCGGGGATCACCAAGAAACAATTGGATTGGGCGAGCGCTGCTAGGTCGCCGGAGCCTTGCCACTTTAGTGCTCTTACGATGGGCAAGGAATTGTTCCAGTGGATTTTTGCGGGTAAGAAATGGGCGAGGCCAGGTTTTTCGTTTAGGGCTTCGGCGAGTTTTGCTTGGACGAGCGGGAGAGCGCGGGCGGCGGCGCCGCTGAGGAGATCGATTGCGGGGGCGACGAAGAGTTCGAAGGTGACCATGGTTGAGACGGGATTGCCGGGGAGGCCGAAAACGGGTTTGCCCTGGCAGGTCGCGAATACGGTGGGCTTTCCAGGGCGGATGGCGACGGCGTCAAAGTGAAATTCGGCGCCCATGGCCTTCAGGACGCTTTCGACGAGATCGTATTTGCCCATGGAGACGCCGCCGGAAAGGACGAGGGCGTCTTCTTGGAGACCACGCTCGATTTTATCGCCGAGATCGTCGGGGCGGTCCGCGGCGTTTCCGAGAATTATTGGCTCGCCGCCGGCGATATGCACCTGCGCGGCGAGAGAGACGCTATTGCTGTTGCGAATCTGGAATGGGCCGGGAGTTTCGTCTACGAGCACGACCTCGTCACCGGTCGATAAAATGGCAACGCGCGGTTTTGTTGAGCAACGCAAGTTGGCGGCTCCCACTTGGGCGGCGAGCGCTAGCTCGGCGTAACCGAGACGGGTGCCGGGTTGGAGAAGGATTGCGCCTGCGGCGGCTTCGCTGGCGCGGGAGACGATGTTTTGGCCGGGGCGCGCGGGGCGTTCGAAGCGGATGGCGTCGGCGATGCGCTGGGTGTGCTCGATCATCGCGACGGCATCGGCTCCTGAGGGGACGGCGGCGCCGGTCATGATTTGGACGCAGGTTCCTGGGGCGAGAGCTTCGGTTACCGCGTCGCCTGCTTTGATCTCGCCGGCACAACGGAGGGTTTCGCCCGGCGTGATTTCAAGGGCGTGCACCGCGTAGCCGTCGCGCGTAGAGCGATCGAATGGAGGATATTCGCGGTCGGTCTTTACTTCCTGGGCCAGCACATACCCCAGCGCAGTCCAAACGGTGAGGTTCTGCGTCGGGCGTGGTCCTGCGTTCTTGGCGACTTGTTCGATGACTTTGTTGCGAGCTTGCTCGTAGGTGAGCATTTTGGGATGTTTTGTGCCGCGCCGCCGCTACAGCCAGCGAGCGAGCAGCGTGCCCGCGGGTACAATAGTGGCGTCGCGCTCGGGGCCCGTGGAAATCATGCCGATTTCGACTTGCAGAAAATCGGAGATAAATCGCAAATAGTCCGTGGCGGCCTTGGGCAGCTTCGCGCCATCTTTCACGCCGTAGGTCGATTCATTCCAGCCCGGGAGGGTTTTGTATTCCGGCGTGACGTGCTCGTATTCTTCGGCGAGCGCGGGCATCTCTTTTAACGGCGTGCCTTTGTATTTGTAGCCGACGCAGACTTGGATTTCGCGCTGGGTGTCGAAAACGTCGAGCTTGGTCACAACCAGCGAATCGATGCCATTGATCATTTTCGCGTAGCGCAAAACCTGGAGATCGAGCCAGCCGCAGCGGCGGGGCCTGCCGGTCACCGCGCCAAATTCTTTGCCGCGCGCGCGAACTTCTTGCGCGTCGAGGTCGGGCATTTCCGTGGGGAAAGGTCCGCTGCCGACGCGAGTGGTGTAGGCTTTCGAAATTCCGAGCACGTGCTTGAGCTTCGTCGGGGGCACGCCAACGCCGGTGGCGGCGCCGCCGGAAGTGGCGCTGGACGACGTTACAAACGGGTAGGTGCCGTGGTCGATGTCCAGCATGGTGCCCTGCGCGCCTTCGAACAAAACCGATTTGCCTTCATTCAGGGCGCGATTCACGAGCTCCGCGGTATCGCAGATGAAGACCGCAATTTTCTCGCCGAGCTTCAGCGTTTCTTCTACTTCATTCGAGAAATCGATGTTCGCGCCGTAGGCGCCCTTGGCCAGACGATTTTTTTCGGCCACGACGATGGCGGCTTTTTTTCGAAAAAGATCCGGCTGAAGCAGATCACACATGCGCAAGCCGCGGCGGGCCATTTTGTCTTCGTAGGCGGGACCGATGCCGCGCGAGGTTGTTCCAATTTTGTCCGCGCCGCGGGCGTTTTCCGCGGCTTTGTCCAGTTCGCGATGGTAGGGGAAGATAAGGTGTGCGCGATTGCTCACGTGCAAGCGGCCCTTCACTTCGATCCCGGCCTTCGCGAGTGTCTCAATTTCCGCCACCAACGCGGCGGGATCCACTACGCAGCCCATACCAATCACGGCGTGCTGCTTCGGCCGCAAAATGCCGCAGGGGATCAGTTGCAATACGTATTTGTCTTTTCCGATGATGACGGTGTGGCCGGCGTTGTGGCCGCCGGCGACTCGCGCGATGTAATCAAATGATCCGGCGAGATAATCGACTACTTTCCCTTTGCCTTCATCGCCCCACTGCGCGCCCACCACGACGACAGATTTCATTCTTCTACTTTCTCCTCAAAGATTTCCAGACATATGGCCCGCACAATTCCCTCTCCATCGCCAAACTGAGAGGAAACATACTGGTGGGAATTCGCAGCACACCACAAACGAGAATCGTACGCCCGCCCCGCGCTCAACGCAAGCAAGCGATAAAAGCACGCTCTACCGCGCCAATTCCTTGTAACGGAAGCAAGTCACAAGATGGTCGTTTACCATACCCGTGGCCTGCATGAACGCGTAACAGATCGTTGAGCCCACGAAGCGGAATCCGCGTTTTTTCAGATCTTTGCTCATAGCATCTGATTCGGGCGAAGTTGCGGGGACTTGCTTGTGCGACTTCCGGGCGTTCTGGCGGGGTTTTCCGTCGACAAAGCGCCAGATGTAGGCGTCGAAAGTGCCGAACTCTTCCTGCACTTTTAAAAATGCGCGAGCGTTGCCAATCGTGGCGTCAATCTTTAGCCGGTTTCGAATGATGCCCGCATCCGCTAGCAGAGACTTCACCTTTTTCTTGTCGTAACGCGCCACCTTCTCCGGATCGAATTGGTCGAATACGTCGCGGTAGCGAGCGCGCTTCTTCAAAACGGTGTCCCAGCTCAATCCCGCCTGGGCCCCCTCGAGAATCACGAATTCGAACAGCCTCCGCTCATCATGCACGGGAACGCCCCACTCTTCATCGTGATAGGGGATGTTTAACTCGCTTTTTGCCCAGTGGCAGCGCAAAATTTCACTTTCGGCTTTTTTCGTCATAGTTCACGCGCGTAAAAAGTTCGCATCCCTTCCATCGTCATGCGTGCTTTATGGCTCAGAGGGATTTCCCG